>JACKQG010003277.1_pt1 | contig 20064 bp, 14 predicted proteins | sample 8237621 | NCBI WGS metagenome assembly JACKQG01 (sample SAMN15677084, study PRJNA649215) | marine metagenome | biome: marine; feature: Black Sea; material: saline water; isolation source: suspended particulate matter (SPM) from the Black Sea western gyre | collected 2013-06-09/2013-06-10 | depth... | reverse complement strand
TGAACGGAGCCTGGCTTGCATTTTAGCCAGGTGAAGTGAAGCCTGCCCTGAGCAGGTCGAAGGGAATCTCTGAGAGCAAACGATTCAAGTGCCTGCGCAGGATATAATTGAAGGAGATGATCAGGGATTCCTCTCTCCGTTCGGAATGACAAGTTTATTGTTCAAAATGGTATTGACTACCACAGATTTTCTCAAATTTGAACTGAAAGAACAAAAAAATCCTTTGAATCTGCGCAAACATGAACTGAGTCAGTCGAAGTATCAGCGTCCAAATCAAAAGTGTCAGGTACGTAGAGCCACATCAAGGCGAAAGATGCGGCTGAGTACCCGTCTTAGAAATAGCGCTGGGATCAGCACCGCAAAGTGGATCGCTCCACTCATAGCAAGCACAACTGCTGTAGAACGCAGCGCGTCATTGACTTTGGGAGCAACGCTGGTCATCATCCAGGGGCCAATCCCCACTAAAAGGGCAACTCCCAACACTAAAGCGATCACCAACCCAACCTGCAGCCAGGCCCGCCGATCGGTGCTCGAAGGCATCATCGTGCTGCTGACTGCTACAGCTAAATAAAACCACAACCAGAAATCCGGCCGCTCAAAGAGCATAGTGAACGCCCGGGAAGCAGTATTCAGATCAAGGGTGGAGAGCGCATCCCAAAGGGATACTAAACCCAGGCGCGTGCGACCAACATAGGCCACAAACAATCCCCCCGTTACCAAAGGCGCCGCCCCGATCAAGGCATCTCGTACGATGTCAGTCTGGGCTGTTTCTACATATCCCATCAATAATCGGCCGTCGCCCAATTGACGGGGTATCACTGAGAAGCGTCCCGTTGGCACGCGTAGAATTTTCGCCATCAGATAATGGCTGATCTCATGCAAGAAGACCCCCGGTAAAAAGATCAACGAAAATAGCACCAATGTGAAATCTTGACGACGCGTGAGTAAAAGAAAAACAGCCTGCAATTCTCTATGCAGCGATCGTTGGAGAAAAACCAATCCGATCAGCGACAATAGTGACCATTGCAGGCCGTCGAGGTGAGTCATTTTAGTGATTAGTGGTCAGTGGTCAGTGGACAGTGGTCAGAAATCTCCTGCAGGTTCCAAGAGCTTTCGTCCTGTATTGCTGCTCCGCGGTGAAACTAGGCTTCGGCAGCCGCCTTGGCAATAGCCGCAAAGGAATCGGCTTTGAGGCTGGCGCCGCCCACCAGGGCACCATCAATATCTGATTGGGAAAAGTAATTCGCAGCATTATCAGGTTTTACCGAGCCGCCATACTGGATTTGAATTCCCTGGGCAACTTCCTCACCGAACATCTCTGCCAAGGCAGGTCGTACCACATCTCGATGGATGGCGTTGGCATCATCCGCGGTAGCAGCCAAACCCGTTCCAATCGCCCAGATCGGCTCATAGGCGATCACCAGTTTAGCCCCATCTTCGGGTGTGAGTCCCGCTAATCCCCCACGCACCTGTCGTGAGACAACTACGGCGGTTTGCCCAGCCTGCTTCTCTTCTAACGATTCGCCAATGCATACGATGGGCGTAAGGCCATGACTTAGAGCAGCTTTCACTTTGAGATTAACCGTCTCATCAGTCTCGCCGAAGTATTGGCGACGCTCAGAATGCCCAATGATCACGTAGCCGCACAACTCTGCGACCATTGCCGGAGCTAATTCGCCAGTGTAGGCTCCGCTTTCTTCCCAGTACATATTTTGAGCACCAAGGCCCACCCCGGTGCCTTCCAGCAACTTGGCAGCCATAGGCAGAGACGTCGCAGGGGGGCATACGGCTCGATCAATACCATCCAAAGACTTCAACGTTAGCAGCAATTCTGTGATCAGCTGACGCGCCTCAGCCATGGTTTTGTTCATTTTCCAGTTTCCAGCAACAAATTTCTTTCGCATTGTTCACCTCATTGATTGGTTTTCAAAATAAAACTACGCGCTTGCTTCCTCACCCAGAAAGGCGTAGATTCGTCTTCCACCAGCATTTCCCAATGGCCAATCGCTTCCTCTACATCCCCAAAGATATACAAAATTTCAGCTTCCAACAAAAGCACCTCGCTGCTATCCTGGTACTCTTCTCTAAGATTTGCCAGTTGAAACCTTGCCACTTCCCTATCCTCTGTGTGCAACGTATTCCGAACCCGGGCAATTTCCATCATCAGGGGGTCAAGGTCTGCGGCCATATTTTCTAGATGTGGAATTGCTTCAGGGCCAACGGCACTTACGTACATCGCTTCAGCTATCTGACCTGATACATCCTCGAATGAAGGACCTCCGGGCAGATTGATGGCCGCCAAATATATGTCGACAGCGTACAGGTAAATATTGTGTTTAGTAAGAATTTCTGCAGCACGCATATAAACTTCTGGGTTGTCATTAGAGTACTGCATGGCGGCTTGCATTTGCTCTTCGATCTCGTCATACTTACCCGCGGCAATCAGCGCATCAGCCAAATCGAGGTGCGCCCAGGGATCTTCGGGATTAGCCTCCACGAGAGCGCGCGCTTCATCTTCACTCATCAAGGGCTTTGGCGTATCCGTGGCCAATTGTCTTTCGACATAAACATATTCCCTGATGAATTCTTCCATCCATAAGGGCACTTCATCAGATTTAAGCATTAATTCAATAATTTCTCGTGCCGCGAAGGTTTTACCTTGCGAATTAAAGATCTCCGCCTGAAGTAATGCCGCCATTGAGACTTCGGGGATTTCAGGGAAGGCTTCATCGAGAGTAAACTGGGCTCTTTCAGCAGAACCATTGAAAAGCAAATGCCTGGCCTTGAGAACCTGTTCTAATTCGGGGTCAATGTCTTTGATCGCAGAAATGGGAATAAATTCTTCTGCGCCGTCGAATGAAGAAGAAATATATGCGGCCTTGTGAAAATTATCGATTTCTCCAGCAACCATTTGATCGGGATACGCGAGAAAGAAATCGACATACACCTGTGTGGCATTAAGCCAAAGCTCCCTCGCATTCAAGATATCTAATACCTTGAGATATACATCAGCGGAGCCTTGGCTCCGGTCGATTGCAGTTTGGAATGCCTCTTCACCTAAGCCGAATTGATTTGTGTCGAAAAATGCGCTGCCCAATTCCAGATAGGCTTCTGGGTCGTCAGGATTCTCTTCCACTTTGCGTTTGGCGTTGCTGAGGGGATCAGCACCCTCAATGATTATCTCGGTTTCCTTGGGGATTTCTTGGTCTACCTCGGTGCTGGCTGTTTCTGTTTGTGCATTTTCCTGCCGTTGCTGCTGTCTCTGACTTATGATCCCCAGAGTAACAATACAGCAAGAAAGCAAACCTAAAACGATCAGAGCTGTCTGCCACCAGCGCAATCTGCGCCAAATTGGCACCTTTTTCTCAATTTTTTGCCCAAGTGCTGCTTCTGGGATCGAAGCGGTGGAGATAGCTCTTTCATCAATATCAGCAACCCTCTCTCCAATCGTTGCAGCAGCGGGGGCAACTTCTTTACCAGCATCCAATACCGTTGGCAAATCCGGCAAGATACCCGAGTCAGCTAGAGTAAGGGCTTGTGTAAATGCCTGGACAAGGGCGGTTGTGTTTTCAAATCGATCAGCACGCTCTTTGGCTAAGGCTTTTAGCAGAACACGTTCAATTTCTTCGGGCACTTTCTCATTGACCTTACGTGGCAAAGGCAGTGGAGTATAGATGTGATCGTGGATGATCGAGAAGGGGGTATCGGCGCTAAATGGAACCTGACCAACAACCAGCTCATACATCATGACGCCAAATGAGTAAATATCCGTTCCTTCATCCAGTTCACTAACCCCCATAGCTTGTTCAGGGGAGATGTATTGGGGTGTCCCCAACATCATGTCACCTGAAAGGGTAGACTCCCCAGCTTGGGCGATGCGCGCCAATCCGAAATCAGCCAAATAGATTTGTCCATCATCAGCTAATAGAACATTGGATGGCTTGACATCTCTATGAAGAATTCCCTGGCCATGAGCATAGGTCAAGGCCGCCCCAACGGCTTCGACGATGTCAACGATCTGATCTTTGAGAACTCCATCGCGCACGACGCGCGCCTTGAGCGTATCCCCCTCGATGTACTTCATCACCAAGTAGGGGCGTCCCTCGTGTTCAGAAAAATCATAAATGGGGACGATGTTAGTGTGCTCGAGTTTTGCAACGACCCTTGCTTCGCGCTGAAAGCGCGCCAGGAAGTTAGGGTCTTCCATAAAGGCTGGGTGTAAGGCTTTTATGGCAACATAACGATCCAGAGCCGCGTGGTAGGTTTTGAATACAGTAGCCATACCACCGCGTCCAAGTTTATCGATTATCCGGTAAGGACCAACGTTCTCCCCAACGACAAAAGGCATAATCTATCTCCTGAGTGATGTTTTCAGATTATACTCGCTGAATTAAGATCAAGCCAACAAATGCAAGGATTTCGCAAAGAGCAAACACTCAAAAAATTTAAGGCTGGAATTTACCCACCAGGAATTACGATGCACTAGCGTACATCACTTCAAAGAATACATCTAAATTCAGTGCTTCATGATTTTGTCATGGCCGTAGGCCCGCCCTTGGCGTGATCCTCGCCAGGGGTGACACTTGCGCCTGCGCTGCAAGTGCAGGTGAGGATCTCCACCCGAAGGGCGGGAGACTCTTCGCTTCACTCAGAGTGACACTGAAATCGTGATCTACTGAAATAAAAAGAGAGGCAGTTCCTTTTTGGCTTATCTGCGCCTCAAACATCTGACAAGTTACTTATCTTTCAAAGCCACCAGGCCAGGCAATGCGACCCCTTCGAGCATTTGCAACGAGGCGCCGCCGCCGGTTGATACATGCGTAACCTTATCAGCCAAACCCGATTGTTTGATTGCCGCAGCCGAGTCGCCGCCGCCAACAATGGAGTCGGCATCGCTTTCGGCAACAGCTTTGGCCAACTCGAAGGTGCCTTTAGCGAAGTTGGGGAATTCGAAAACGCCCATGGGGCCGTTCCAGACAACAGTGCCTGCCTCTGCCACAACTTTCGAGTAGCTGGCAATCGTTTCAGGGCCAACATCTAAGATGCGCCAACCCTCAGGGATGGGGCCCATGCCAATGACTTTGCTCTTAGCCTCGGCGCTGTAATCATCGGCAATGACCACATCTTTGGGCAAACGCAAAACGGCGCCAGCATCATCCAACAGGGCGCGGGCGGTATCTAAGGCTTCGTCCTCGACCAGGGATTCGCCAACCGAATATCCCTGAGACTTAAAGAATGTATTGGCCATGCCGCCGCCAATCAGGATTTGATCGGCTATTCCCAGCAGGTTGCGGATCACACCAATTTTGTCACTAACCTTGGCACCACCCAAAATTGCCACAAAGGGACGCCTGGGGTCGGCGATGGTCAGCCCAAGGTAGCGGATCTCTTTTTCGAGCAGATATCCCGCCACGGCAGGCAAATAATCAGCCACGCCGACATTGGAGGCATGGGCACGGTGCGCCGTCCCAAAAGCGTCATTAACGAAGACGTCAGCCAGGGCGGCTAACTGCTTTGCCATCTCGGGGTCGTTTACCTTCTCACCGGCATGGAAGCGGGTGTTCTCCAAGACCAGGATCTGACCAGGCTGCAAAGCCTCGGCAGCTGTGGCAGCTTTAGGACCAATGCAATCCTCCGCGAAGGAGACCGGAGCATCCACCATCTTACTCAGGTATTCGGCCACGGGACGCAGTGACAACTCAGGCAGCACCTGTCCTTTTGGCCTCCCTAAATGGGAGCACAAGATCAAGGATGCTCCCTGATCCAAGAGATATTGCAGCGTGGGCAGGGCGGCCTGAATGCGGGTATCATCGGCAACTTTACCTGCATCCAAAGGCACATTGAAATCTACCCTAACTAAGACGCGCTTGTCTGCGAAATCGAAATCTGCTATGGTCAGTTTGTTAAACATGACTTACTCCATACACACTTCGTGGTGCGTCCCCAGCTAATCGGAAACGCACCACGTTAAATTTGAAGTCGATTTTGCTTAGAGCGCTTTGGCAACCTTAGCAGCCAGATCAACAGCGCGGCAGGAGTAACCCCACTCGTTGTCGTACCAGCTAACAACTTTGACTAAATTGCCGTCCATAACCTTGGTGAGGTCGGCATCGACGATAGAAGAGCGATTGTCACCCTTGTAATCCATCGAAACTAAAGGCTTTGTCTCGAAGCCCAGATAGCCTTTCATGGGGCCATTTGCGGCAGCCTCGAAGGCAGCATTGACCTCTTCGGCTGTGGTGCTCTTCTCAACAAGAACAACCGTGTCGACAATCGAAACCGTGGGCGTTGGCACGCGAATAGCATAGCCGTCTATCTTGCCTTCCAGCTCGGGGATGACCATGGAAATTGCTTTGGCAGCGCCGGTGGTGGTGGGGATCATGTTAATGGCCGCGGCACGGGAACGGCGCAGATCCTTCTTGGCCAGATCCAGCACGGGTTGGCTGGTGGTGTAGGCGTGAATGGTGGTCATCAGGCCTTTGACAATGCCAAAGTTATCCAGAACAACCTTCATGGGCGGAGCCAGACAGTTGGTCGTGCAGGATGCATTGGAAAGAATGTGGTGCTTGGCAGGATCGTACAAGGCATCATTGACACCCAGCACGGTTGTGAAATCTACGTTTTTGCCAGGGGCAGAGATGATGACTTTCTTTGCGCCGCCTTTTTCGATGTGGGTTTGGGGGCCAGGGTCTGTGCTCGTGTCACGGAAGACACCGGTTGCTTCGATAACGATCTCCACTCCCAGGTCTTTCCAAGGCAGATTGCCCGGGTCGCGTTCGGCGAATACTTGGATGGTTTTGCCATCGATGACCAGATTGCCATCTTTGACTTCAACTGTGCCGGGGTAAACGCCGTAATTTGAGTCGTACTGGAATAAATGCGCATTCGTTTCTGCAGGGTAAAGATCGTTAATAGCAACGACTTCCAGCGTATCTGGATGAAGCTCGCCAATCGCTTTCAAAACCTGGCGACCGATGCGGCCAAAGCCATTGATTCCAACTTTGGTTGTCATAATAAACCTCCGAGAAAATTATTATTTATAGAGTATGGAATCGGTTCCATGCTCTATTTTTATTTCGTGTACCAGCCGTGAATTGTATCATAACAATGGAATATTTGGACGCTGATAAACGCTGATTTTGGGGCAATCGCATATGGATTTTCTCTTTTCGAAAATTCTTTCTGGGTCAGTAGCCCAACCCCTTCGACACGCTCAGGACAGGCGTGTTGGGCGGATTTGCTATGATGTGTTTAGCCTGTTTCAACCGCCAACGCGGTTGGCTCGCTACCCGAAAGTTTGTTTTGCGTATTCTCATCCATAGTTGCTCTTTCTACATGCGATTGCCCTGATCGCCGTTAGGACAATCGCATGTGGAAAGAAATAGCGGTTTGTGTGCCGTATCTGCCCGGAAATGAAGTTTCCAGGCTGCATAACAGCACCCGATAAATCGGGTTTTTAGCTGGATTCATCCAGCACAGTTTTGTAGTCGGGCGATTCATCGCCTGACGGGGAGCGCGAGCAATGAACATGCGATTGCCCAATCGCTGATTCTTATAGCTTTGGAGCCGCAAGAGGACCTGTTCGGGCTTGATACAAATCCATCAAGACAGAGGCCAGTTTCTGGGAATCGTGATGCCAGGGTTCATTTTCGTCTGCCAAATCGACCACATACAAAGGGTACTCGATTTTGGCATCATCCCCTAATGAAACCCACTGCATATTTTCGAGCAGCTTTCCACGTTGAAAATTGTTATGAAGCACTAAATCAAATAGATCGCCACCGACATGATCGTTCAACGCGCAAACATGGTCAGCGCAAGTAAAGCCTTCCGTTTCACCAGGCTGCGTAGCAACGTTGCAGATAAATACTTTATATCCCTTGTTTACTCGAATTGCGGCAGTGATATCCGGCACCAACAAGTTTGGCAGAATACTGGTGTAGAGGCTGCCTGGTCCCACAATAATCATGTCTGCACTAAGAATTGCACGCACAACCTGTGGATATGCTGGTGGGCTGTTCGGGTCAAGCCAGACATGCCGGATCTTCCCACCCACTTTTGGAATTCGGCTCTCACCACGGATGCGCACTTCTTGGGTGGCATGTGGCGGTAAAATGTCGGCAACGAGTTTGACATCATGCAAGGAAGAGGGCAACACTCGGCCATGAACAGCCAGCACGCGTCCGGATTCGGCGATGGCATCTTCAAAACTGCCCGTGATTCCAGAAAGTGCAGTAATAAAAAGGTTGCCAAAAGAATGACCGTCTAGCCCATCGCCGCCATCGGCGAAGCGGTATTGGAAAAGCTGTGCCATCATGGCTTCGTCATTGGAGAGCGCCGCCAGGCAATTGCGGATGTCACCAGGAGGCAGAATTCCCAATGTTTCTCGCAAACGACCCGAAGATCCGCCATCATCGGCAACGGTGACCACCGCTGTGATGCGATGGGAATATTCTTTCAGGCCGCGCAGCAGAGTTGCCAGGCCATGCCCGCCACCAATTGCCACAATTCGTGGCCCAACTTGCCGGCGACGATGCGTTTCGATCGTATCGACTACGTCTCGCCCAGGGCGGCGAAAAGGTAATAGCAGAGTTCTGTTCAGCCCATAAATTCCCCCGAACACAACCAACAAACCAATAGATCCAAAAATAATCACGCGGAAATGACGCGGTAAATTTTGCAAAGAAACTGCCTGTATCACAGGCAGCCACCAGGTATCAGGCACTGTTCGGTAGATATCTAAAACAAAAAGGGCAAAACCCACCGCTAAAAATGTTGTCCCCGCAAAAACGATCACCACCCATCGCTTGACACCCAACCCGGGTCTCAGCCAGCGACTCAACCCGGCAATCAATCGCCAAATTCGGGCCAACTGCTGAGATTTTCTATGTTCCATGCGCATGATCATAGCAAGATTCAATCCCCTCGTCAACTAAGCCGTATGCTATACTTTGCGGCATGAGCATCTACATCGCCATCGACATTGGTGGGACACAAATGCGCGCCGCGGCATTTCCAATTGAAGGCTATGATCCAATAAGGGTTCAGAAAATTCCCACGCACAGCCCCAACGCTTCTCCACAGGAGCGCCTCATTCTACTGATTAAATCCGTTTGCCCTGAAAACGAAACAATCAATTCAATTGGGGTCGCTGCACCGGGTCCCATGAATCCTAAAACGGGTGTCATTTACACCGCTCCCAATATTGCAGAATTTCGAGATTTCGCACTGACAGATTATTTGGAAAACGAATTTCAAGTGCCCGCTTTTTTGGATAACGACGCCAACCTTGCCGCTCTGGGAGAATGGCTAATTGGCGCAGGAAAAGGTCACGATCACCTGCTCTATTTCACGATAAGCACCGGCATTGGCAGCGGGATTATCGTGGATGGGAAATTACTTCACGGAGAATCTGGCATTGCCGCCGAATTGGGTCATGTCACAGTTTTACCCGATGGTCCCATATGCGGCTGCGGTCATCCCGGACATTTGGAAGCCTTGGCTTCTGGCAAGAATATTGCCCGATGGGTTAAAAAAGAGCTTGCAAAAGGAGTAGAATCTACTCTTCGGAATGCCAAAAAAGTCACCGCCAAGAGGATTGCCAAAGCCGCCAAAAAGGGCGACCCACTTGCTATTATGGCATTTGAACGGGCAGGAGAACATATCGGCCTGGCCTTGGCCAGCTTCTTACACGCCTTCAATCCCAGCATTGTCGTGTTTGGCGGCGGCGTTTCCCTCAGCGGAGATTTGTTGTTGGAGCCCATCCGAAGGTCAGTCAAAAATCATGTGATGAATTCCAAATTTACCGACAACCTGGTCATCACAACAGCCGCCCTGGGTGATGACGCCGGTATGATCGGCGCCTTGATCCTGGCACGAACTGCGATAGAGCAATGACTATGATCGAAAAACGCTGGCAAATTGCATCTCGGATTACCGCAGCCGCGGACGAAGCCCTTCACGGTTATCCGCCCATTCTGCGTCAAGTCCTATTCAACCGCGGCTACGCCGCCCATGAAGAAGCGCGCAATTTCCTCAAAGCTGAACCCCCTTTCGATACCGATCCATTCCAATTGAGCGGGGTCGCGGAAGCGGTCGACCGGTTGGTCAACGCGCTCAAAAAGGGTGAAAGGATCGCCATCTATGGGGATTATGATGTCGATGGCGTCACGGCCACAGCGCTCCTGATGGAGTATCTAAAATCGGCCGGTGCGGACGTGTTGGGTTATATTCCCCATCGTTTTGACGAAGGTTACGGCCTGAACATCGAGGCGATCACGCAATTAAGCGATGAAGGCGTGGATGTCATCATCAGCGTGGACTGTGGGATTCGCTCGCTCGAAGAGGCGGATCACGCGCGGGGGCTGGGGTTGGATCTGATCATTTGTGATCACCATACAACCGGAGAGGTGCTGCCGAACGCGATAGCTGTGATAGATCCCAAACAATCTGGTGATGTTTATCCCGAGAAGAACCTTGCTGGCGTTGGCGTTGCCTACAAATTAGCCGCCGCCCTGGATAAGAAGATCAACGGCAAGGACAGCACAATTGATGATTATCTCGATCTGGTTGCTTTGGGCACCGTCGCCGACCTGGTGCCGTTGATCGGAGAAAATCGGTCGTTGGTGCGTCAGGGATTAAAGAAAATCCAGCGCTCACGCCGCCAAGGATTGGTGTCTTTGATCAGCATCTCGGGGCTCAAATCTGCCAGGGTAACCGCAACCGATATTGGCTTTACTTTGGGCCCGCGCCTCAACGCCGCCGGACGATTGGACAGCGCCTTAGATGCCTTAGCGCTGCTTACTACTCGTGATGTCTTTGAAGCCGGCAAACTATCCCAGCAACTCGAAGCGCAAAACCGCAAACGCCAATCGATAACGCGCGGCATTCACGCTATGGCAGAGCAGATCGCCTTGGCAGACAAAGATATCCCATTGATCTTGTTCGCCGCACACCCTGAATTCAATGCCGGCGTGGTTGGCCTGGCTGCTTCCCGTCTGACTGATCAATACTATCGACCGGCCATCGTTGGGCACAGCGACGATGAATTCACGCGCGCGTCTTGCAGAAGTATTTCGGAATTCAACATCACCGAAGCCCTCGATCAATGTGCTGATCTTTTGGAAAAATACGGCGGCCATGCCGCCGCGGCCGGCTTCACTGTGCGCAATGAAAATTATGCCGAATTGGTGGATCGATTAGGTGTAATTGCCCAGGAGCAGTTAGCTGACCAGGATCTGCGGCCGACTCTGAGTGCAGATATGGAACTCCCCCTCAGCGATCTAAAACCTGAATTGTTAGATCATCTCAAATGGCTGCAGCCCACCGGGTACGGCAATCCTCAGGCGACCTTTGTCAGCCGGAATGTCAAAGTGATGAGCAGCCGCGCGGTGGGCAAAGATAGCGCCCATCTAAAACTCACTGTCTCTGATGGGCAAATCCATTTTGATGCCATCGCCTTCCGCCATGGGCACTGGCACAATAATCTCCCCAAAGCAATCGATCTACTCTATCTTTTCGAAGTCAACGAATTCCGCGGCAGAGAAACATTGCAACTTAACGTGAGGGATATCAAACCTTCTGAGTAAACTCAAAAACTCGGTTTCTGACAGAAACCGAGTTTTCAATAATCAAAGCTCTTCTTAAGACAATCATTTTTTTCAGGTTTGTAGTGACGACTTCAGCCGTCTAACAAGCGTACGCGCAACTAAAGTTGTGAGTACAAACCTTTCATCGGAGTGCTTTCAATCCACAAAGCGATATTTCAACAAGGCCCAAATCGCCTCGAAAGCATCACTCAACCCAATCTTCTTGCCCTCTTCATAATCGCGCGGGTTGAATGAAATGGGCACCTCGAAGATGCGCACACCACGCTTCAGAATTTTTGCGGTAAATTCAGGCTCAAATTCAAAGCGTTTGGCATGCAGGGGGAAATCATCCACAATTTCTTTGCGAAATACTTTATACCCTGTTTCCATATCCGTGAGGATCGTATCGTACAGGATATTGGTCATTAAAGTAAGCAGCTTGTTGGCAATCATGTGCCAAAACATGGCCACCCTGTGGGGAGCGCCCAAAAACCGGGATCCGTAAACCACATCTGCCAAACCCTCTTCCAACGGTTGTAACAGTTTGGGATAATCTCTGGGGTCATACTCCAAATCCGCATCCTGGATCAACAAAACATCCCCCGTGGCATTCTTGATCCCCGTACGGACAGCCGCACCCTTGCCTTGATTGCTCTCATGCAAGATCACCCGAAACGGCTCTAGCCCATCGTATTCTTTGAGAATATCACGCGTTCCATCAACGGACCCATCATCGATTAATAAGATTTCGTCTGCCAGATCCATTGCCTTAACGCGCTTTAGAATCTCACGAATGGTATGAACTTCGTTGTAAATGGGTACAAGTACAGTCAGTTTCATGCGGCGGATTATACCGCATTTGCAAACTGATTTAAGCCTTGAAGAAAGGGCAATCGCACTTGAAGATCATCATCGCCGTGCTATAATCTTTCAAGGCATTTTATCGTTTTCAAAACCCGGACGGGAGATCATCATGAGTATTATGGATCCACAAACTGGGCAGATCAATCCGCCAACACAAACTGGTTCATTCATTCCGCCGCCCATCACCAAAGTTACTGATACAGGTCTTTCTCAGTTGTGGCTGCAGGATTTGGTTCTCAAAGTCCTTTATTTCCAGGGATATTTAACCGGGTTCCAAATCGCTGAAGCTGTTGCGCTTCCTTTTGCTGGCGTATCCGATCAAATCTTAAACGCACTCAAAAGAGAAAAATTCGTTGAGGTGAAATCATCCCAAATGGGTCTGGGTGAGGGCGCCTATCAGTATGCCATCACAGGCGCGGGGATTGCCAGGGCGCGCGAAGCCCTAGATCGCAGCCAGTACGCCGGGCCTGCCCCTGTCCCCTTGGAAATTTACAACCGTTCGATAAAGAATCAACAAAGAGGCCGCCTGCGCATAACCCACCGGCTGCTGCGACAGGCCCTTTCCCACCTGGTATTAGGTAATTCGACCTTCCAGCGGATTGGCCCAGCCGTCAACTCTGGGACATCGATCTTCCTGTACGGCCCTCCAGGCAATGGCAAAACCAGTGTTGCTCGTGCGGTGGGCCAAATGATCCTCAGCACGTCAATGTATATCCCATACGCCCTCTATGTAGATGGCCAGGTTGTCAAGCTCTATGACTCAGTCAACCATCAGCGTGCGCCGGATAAGAATACAACCGACAAAGGCACTGGATCACTCAGGGCAGGCTCTCGCCGTGATACGCGTTGGGTACTCATTCGCAGGCCCTTCATCATGACCGGCGGCGAGTTGACCATGGAAGGTCTTGATCTGGTATTCGATGATACCAACAAATTCTACGAAGCACCCTTCCAGGTCAAAGCTAATGGGGGCATTTTGCTCATCGATGACTTTGGACGCCAACTTGTTCGCCCGCGCGACCTGCTCAATCGCTGGATTGTGCCGCTGGAAAATCGCATCGATTATTTAACATTGCACACAGGCCGCAAGATTGAAGTCCCCTTTGATGTGCTGATCGTTTTCTCGACAAACTTACCTCCCAAAGATCTGGTCGATGAGGCTTTCCTCAGGCGTTTGCGTCATAAGATCGAAGTCGGCGACCCAACTTATGAGGAGTACCGCGAGATCTTCCAGCGGATGGCCAAGCATAAGGGGGTCGAGTATCGCGATCAGGGATTGGCATACCTGTTGCAGGAATGGTATATCAAAAATAACCGCAAACTGCGTGCATCCCACCCGCGCGATCTCTGTGATCAAATTCTTGACATTGCCGATTTCATGTCGTTGGAACCGACGATGACCCGAGAATTACTCGACGGCGCTGCGGCGGCATATTTTGTTGACCTTTAATTATTGCGAGGATATGCTATGTTAGAGCAGCTACCTCGCCCCGTCATTTTCGCTCACCGGGGAGCCAGCGCGCACGCACCCGAAAATACCCTGCCAGCTTTTGAGCTAGCCATCCGTCAAAATGCCGATGCGATTGAATTAGACGCTGCCTTATGTGGGGATGGTCAGGTGGTTGTCTTTCATGATGGCAGTGTTGATCGTACGACAGATGGCCAAGGTCTTATTAAAGACCTTACGCTTGATGCCCTAAGAGAGTTAGATGCTGGAAGTTATTTTGATGAGAGCTTTCGTGGTGTGGGTATTCCAACTTTGGGAGAAGTTTTTGAAGCTGTTGGGGGCAAAACCATCATCAATATTGAGATAAAAAACTACGCCTCCCCACTTGATGATCTACCAGAATTCATCGCCAAACTTGTCAGCCATCACAACCTGGCGGACCGAGTTTTATTTTCTTCGTTTAACCCCATCGCACTCAATAGAATCCATAAATTGATGCCGGATGTGCCAATTGGTTTGCTGACAGTCGCTGGAATCGGTGGTGCTTTGGTCAGATCAATTTTGGGGGGCTGGATCCCCCACCAGGCACTGCACCCCTCCCTCCAAAATGTTTCGCACAAGCTTATTCAAAATCAGCATCGACGTGGTCGCAGAGTTCATGTTTATACAGTCAACCATCCTGAAGATATAACCAGGTTGTGCCGCTGGAACGTCGATGGCATATTTACAGATGATCCCCTGCTTGCGAGGCGTACGATTGAAGCAGCTCAGAATGCGGAGGATCCAACCCCATGATTCCAAAAGAATGGATCGATCAAGCGCATGAACGCATCGCACCATATATTCGTAGAACTCCCTTAACGAATGATAGCCAAAATGATCTCTACATAAAGTGGGAAAATCGCCAGGTTACTGGATCTTTCAAAGGGCGCGGCGCTTTCAATAAAATTTTAAAGCTTGAAGATTGGGAGCGAGAGCAGGGATTGCTGGCAGCTTCGGCAGGCAACCATGGTCAAGGCGTTGCCCTGGCAGGGAAGGTGGTCGGCGCGCCTGTGACAATCTATGCCCCGGACCATGCCCCTGAAGTAAAAGTTCGTGGAATGCAAGAATTAGGGGCAGAAGTTCGGCTCATCCCGGGCGGATATGATGCCGCCGAAAATGCTGCCATCGAGCAAGCCGAAAACAGCAATGCCACTTGGGTATCTCCTTACAATGATGGGGATGTGATCGCCGGACAGGCAACATCAGCCCTAGAAGCTCTCGAGCAGCTTGAGGAGTATCCAGGATTTGAGATTGAAGACTCGATCTGGCTGGTCCCAGTTAGTGGTGGTGGATTGGTAGCTGGGATAGGCGCTGTGCTCAAAGGCTTACCCAAGCCCCCCAAGCTGATCGCAGTTCAGGCAAAAGCCGAACCGTTCATGCATGCGTTGTTTTATCATGGTCATCAAAATATCCAGGCGCAAAGCCGCACAATTGCTGACGGTCTCTCAGGCTCAGTGGAAGAAGGCTCGATCACTATTCCCCTGATTCGTAAATATGTTGACGAGATTTTCTTAGTTGATGAAGCCGAAATTGCAAATGCAGTCTCTACTGCCTGGCACCAGTATGGCGAGCGCATCGAAGCCGCGGGCGCGGTTGTGTTGGCCGCAGCTCTTTCAGGTGCCGTTCCCAATCGTCCAGTTGTGTTGGTGGTCAGCGGTGGCAATATTCAGCCAGAGGCGCATCAAGAATTTATCAAATGAGTGCCGCTTTAGATTTCACCCCCGCTGAAATAATGGTCGTCTGCATGGCGCGCCAGGTTGAAGATGGCGAGATTGTCGCTCAAGGGATCGCCACCCCTCTGGTTGCAGCGGCATATTTGTTAGCTCGTCACACCCATGCGCCAAATCTATATTTTGCCTCTGCAATTGGTCAGGGAATTTGTAAACAACCTGCGCCTTTAGGAATCTCCAATATCGAAAGCTTTTGGCTGGATCATGCACTGACCAATGTCGGTTTTGCCCGCGCCGCAGCAGACGTGCTCCCAAACCTGCGTCCCAAAGAATTTTTCCGGCCTGGCCAGATTGATATGCATGGCAACTTCAACAATATTGCCTTTGGTAGTGACTATGCGCAACCAAGGCTGCGTCTGCCAGGTTCTGGCGGCATCCCCGATGTGACCACGTTCATCAGTGATATCTACCTGTATATTCCACGTCATTCACGCGTGTCTTTCGTGCCAAAATTGGATTTTCTCTCCGGAATGGGCCATAGTTCAGCCAGGACTATGGGCGATGGACCGCAATATTTGGTCACTGATCTCGGCCAGTTCGATTTTAAAAAAGGCCGCATGCACCTGACATCTTTCCATCCGGGCACAAGCATCGAGCGCATTCAAGCGAAAACCAAGTTCGAACTTGTGATAGCAAATGAAGTGCACGAAACCCACCCTCCCTCGCCTGAAGAGCTAAGGCTGATCCGCGAAATAATAGACCCATTGGGCATTCGCAACCTTGAATTACTCAGCGGTGCGGCGCGCAGGAAACAGCTCAGAGATATTCTTGTTGCAGAGCGAGCTATAATGTAGACAGTCATCCGCCAATCAGAAAACGTTCTGATATTGACTGCACTTTGGAGAAGAATGAAAAGCAGCACCCTAAAACGACTGGTCGTCATCGTCGTTCTATTCACTCTCTTTGCTCCTACATTTCAAAGCCAGGCCGCATCCCTTTCACAAGATAGCAGCCCGGAAGCGCGCGCGCTTGATTTACTAGAGAACCTCACGCCCGAAGAGCGTGTCGGACAGCTTTTCTTGGTCACATTTCAGGGTACTAATGCAGACACAGAGACACAGATCCACGATCTGATTACCAATCACTATTTGGGTGGCGTAGTGCTGAGCGCCGAAAATGATAATTTTACTGAGGCGGGACAAACCATCTCTGACGCCTGGATCTTGACCAACCAACTGCAAAATATTCGTTTTTCCAGCTCACAGGAAGACCACATCATCCCTCTTTCCGGGGAGACTTTCCAACCCGCATATATCCCGCTCTTCGTTGGGTTATCACAAGAAGGAGATGGCCCGCCTAATGATGAGATATTTAGCGGCTTGACTTCTATGCCCAGCCAATTATCCATCGGCGCAACCTGGAACCCAGATTTAGCCAGACAAGTTGGTAATATCACGGGGCATGAGTTGGCGTCCATTGGCATAAACCTGCTATTTGGCCCATCATTGGATGTGTCAGAAACACCAAATCCCGGCGGCGAAGGCGACCTTGATGTGCGCGTTTATGGAGGCGATCCCTATTGGGTCGGCGAGATGGCCAAAGCCTATATTGAAGGGGTTCACGAGGGCGCATCCAATCATATCGCTGTGGTTGGTACTCACTTCCCCGGGCTGGGCAGCGCAGATCGGCTTCCAGATTACGAAGTCGCCACAGTGCGAAAATCACTCGAGCAACTTCAGCAAATCGAATTGGCGCCTTTCTTCACAGTCACTGGCAACACAACCGAAGAATCTTCCCGACTGGATGCATTGCTCGTTTCTCACATTCGCTACCAGGGGCTGCAGGGAAATATTCGTTCAACGACGCGGCCAATCAGCTTCGATCAGCCCGCATTGAGTCTACTCATGGCTCTCTCTCCATTTGCTACCTGGCGTGACGGCGGCGGAGTGATCATCAGTGACGACCTCGGCAGCCGCGCCGTACGCCGCTTCCACGATCCTACGGAAGAGACATTCAACGCCCGGAGACTCGCACTGGATGCTTTCCTGGCAGGCAATGACATGCTCTATTTGAATAATTTTGTCGGTGGGGGCGATGCCGACTCATACACAACCATCATTCGCACTCTGGAGTTTTTCGCACAAAGATATCGCGATGACCCCGTTTTTGCTCAAAGGGTAGATGAATCGGTACTGCGCATCCTGACGTTGAAATATCGCATGTACGGTATATTCACTCTCAATCTAGTTCTACCAACGGGTAATTTGGCCGAACTTGACACCGTAGAGTCCCGTCAAATCACATCCGAAGTTGCCCAACGTGGCGCTACATTGATCAGCCCGCCCTTGAGCGAGTTCGACAATGTGCTCCCCAATGCGCCTGGCTTCAATGACCGCATTGTGTTCGTTACCGATACCTTCCCGGTGCAACAGTGCAGCGAATGCCCTATCGAAGAGGCGCTGGCGATTAATGCAATGGAGCAGTCTGTAATTAATTTATACGGACCTGGCGCAGAGGGGCTGATTTCTCAGGCAAACCTACATTCATATTCATTCGAGCAACTCACCCTGATGTTAGATGGAGAAGATGAAACCCGCTTAGTCGAGAGGAATCTCAGCCGGGCTCATTGGATCATTTTTACCTCGCTCGATGTGGATACGGACCGAGCAGAGTCCCTTGCCTTGCAGCGTTTTCTAGCCGAAAGACCCGACCTGACAGCAGGGAAAAATATTGTTGTATTTGCTGCTAATGCTCCCTATTACCTAGACGCAACAGATATTTCAAAGCTGACCGTCTTCTTTGGGCTATACGGGAAGACTGCGCCTTTCATGGAAGTCGCTGCTCGCCTGCTCTTCAGGGAAATCACTGCGCCCGAGGGCGCCTTGCCCGTCTCGGTTCCTGGCATTGGGTACGAACTGATCTCTGCGACATCGCCGAACCCAGAAAATACGATTCCCTTTATTTTGGATCTTCCAGAATCTGGGGATGCGACGCCGTCATCAGAGATTTCATCCGAGTTCGAATACCGCATTGGCGATTCGATTCCCCTAAAAATGGGGGTAATTCTTGACCACAACAATAATCCAGTTCCAGACAATACACCAATCCAAATAATCGCATCGATAGATGGCCAAGAGTTTCCAGCCATAGATTTGATGTCTGCAGACGGAATCGCTTCAATTAGTTACAAATTTGAACAATCTGGCACGGTTAGGCTCAGAGCACTCAGCGGCGCGGCCAGTTCTGATGAATTAGTTTTTGATATCCCTGCCGAAGATACGCCTGAACCAATCCCCACTGAATTGCCGACACAAACTCCAATTCCGACACTTACGCCAACTATCCCCGCACCCACCCCAACGCCAATGCCTGAACCTGAAATCGAACCGCAGAGCACAGGACTCAGGGATTGGGGAATCGCTCTGCTAATCATCGCTGCTGTTGCCTGGGGAGCAGCACGCGTTGGCGCTTTGATGGGCCATGTCCGTCGAGGCGTGCGCTGGGGCTTGGTATCAGCGATCTCCGGGCTACTCATCTACACTTATGGGGCGCTCTCGTTCCCTGGGAGTGAGTGGGCCATGCAAACTACACAGCATTGGGGTCTGCTCTTAGGCACGTTTATTGGCTCGTTGTTAGGTTGGGGGTTGAGCGCGATATTTACCGATCAGGGGAGATAATTTAACTTTTGTAACGCACACGTAGCGGGGTATCACGGCAGTAAACCGTGGAGTAAACTAATGTGTCATTCTGAGCGACGGCAGGAGCGAAGAATCTCTGAGTTCGTCACATATAGAGCGAGATTCTTCGTCGTTTCACTCCTCAGAATGACAGCTTTGCGGCAGATAATCGTGTCCACGTTTTAGTACCGTCCTGCCCGTAGCGGGAAAATCCCAAAAATAGGGGATATTTCTCTTTAGGTTGCGAAACATCAATGCTTAAGTTTAGCGCCACAATGTGGCAATCAGACTGATAAACAGCAGAGCCATCGAGACCCAAATCAGCCGTCGCTCGAGGGGAGATGAAAGCAAATCGATCAGCGTCGCTGAAGGGAGCGGCGCCTTAGGTTGATTGGTAGGACTCCAATCCCCTAACAAAGCTTGTTTGAATTCGCTCATGTCCTGTGGACGCTCCTCGGGGTGTAAATTCAATGCCCAAAGGATAGCCCTTTCTGTGCGCGGGCTTATAGACAAGTTTACCTCTCGGGGAGGCAGAAGCAACCCCGGTTGCAGGAAGCGATCGCGCGCTTCTGTGGGGGGACGATTAGTCAGCAAATGGTACAAGGTCGCTCCAAATGAAAATATATCGCTGCGCACATCGGTATGCCCAGCATCACCACCGTATTGTTCCAAGGGCGTATAGTTTGCGGTTCCTCGTCCCTGCACAACTGTGATGGTCACTTCATCGGTCGCCAATATCTTCACCAACCCAAAATCCACCAATTTGACCACACCAT
>JACKQG010003276.1_pt1 | contig 20065 bp, 19 predicted proteins | sample 8237621 | NCBI WGS metagenome assembly JACKQG01 (sample SAMN15677084, study PRJNA649215) | marine metagenome | biome: marine; feature: Black Sea; material: saline water; isolation source: suspended particulate matter (SPM) from the Black Sea western gyre | collected 2013-06-09/2013-06-10 | depth... | reverse complement strand
CAAAGGAAAAACAATACTGCACGTTCCAGGCTTTTCCCGGAACGTGCAGTATAAACTATCTTAAATCCTTATGAAAGTTTTATAGCACTAGGCTTCTTTCAACGCAATTTTATGGCTTGTTACATACAGTTTTTTAGCTGCTTCCTTTTTTTTGAAAATGGCAACATCATCTGCATCCACATATTCAACACATTTAACCTCACAGAATCTTACGCACTGGGGATCTCCATCGCAAAGGTCACATTTGAAGACCTTTCTGTCAATGGAGTTAAAGCCCATGGCGCCAAAGGGACAAATGGCCACACAAGACCTGCAGCCGATACATTTATTATAATCCACTTCGATTTTGTTGAGTTCATCATTGCGGGAAATCGCGTTGGCAGGACAGACATCCATGCACGGCGCATCCTGGCACTGCTGGCAGGCCATGGGGATATATACCCCGTCCATTTCCCATTTCATTACTCTGATGCGGCTTCTGGCAGGATTTGAAACCCCATCATGTTTTACCGCACATACCAGTTCACACAATCTGCACCCTGTACATTTTTCAGGGTTTATCATAAGGACCTTATCCTTTGTTTTCATGATATCCTCCTTTCAAACTTTTACAGCATATGGGATGGCTCATTTGCCAGCCCAAGCCGTTTCAGGGTTTTTGTTGTAGGTTTGCCTTTTTGATCAAGACCTTTGTGCTCATAGAATTCATCAATCATCTTGCTGAATTTTTCCCTGTCAATTGTTGTTCCAACAACATCAGGTGCACCTCTTCTTGTTGGCTCGTCAAAATAACGATGGTTGATCATATCGCCTTTTTCAAGATCATCTCTTGTCAAACCTTCCCTTAAGTTGAAAAGTCTTTCTACCATGTTGCAGCGTTCTGCAATATCCCACAATTCTTCAGGTGTGAATTCAAGGCCTGTGTTGTAATACAGCACTTTCGGCCAGTCTTCAAAGTTTGGCAATGTTGCGCCAAGAAAGGTTGTGTGATATTTGCAGATACCCAGACAATCTACACCCATGTAACAGTTTTCCTGCCAGAAAACCTGCCAGGCTTTTCCGATGTATTCCGTATGCTCGGAAGACAATGGCCCGTCATATGGGATGGGACTTGAGTAAATCTTTTTCAATACTTTTTCAGGTAGATGATAGAGATCGATGGCCGGACGGCTTCTTAAATGATCTGAACCCCTGGAAGAGGTTGCGATGTTCAATGCCAACCCTGGAGTGGCTCTTTCATCGGAATGCAGGTTGCTCATTCCTTTTACCTGGATAAGATAATCAAAAGAATTTTTACCAAAGGTTTTAGAAGCAGGAATACCACCATTTGCAAGGGCATCGGCAACTTTACCTTTTCTAAAGCAAATTCGCTCAATCATTTCAAGAACAGCTTCATCATTGCCAAACTTAAGATCCAGTCCATCTGTATCTTTGCTGGTAAGAATACCTTTCTCGTAAAGCTCCATGGCCCATGAAATCAGGGAACCGGTTTCAAGGTTATCCATACCATATTGATTAACAAGATGATTCCCAACAAGAACTGTTTCAGCCCTTGGCGTATCTGTTTCACCACCAAACGCGCCCTGGGATGTATACTCAGGCCCTTCATCGTATTTGCCCTTTAAAGGGCCGGAAGGGATTCTGTACTGAGCACGGCAATGAACCTGGCACCCGAAACAGCCTGACATGTGGTAGGGTCCCATGGTGTCTTCACAGATCTCGTCAATTGCTTCCGGTTCTATATCATCTGCATATTCACACTGGTTATACTGAAAATTGCGGGTTCGAACCCCGCCCCATGAGTTGGTTGCACCCCAGATAAAAGGTGTTCCCAAGGTCCCCTGGGTCTTGTTTACCTTTGCAGATGTAATCTGATCGATAAAATGTTTGTTGTACTCAAGGGCTTCCACAGGATGGGCAATTTTGATATCCATTGTTCCCCTGCAGGCAATCGCCTTAAGGTTTTTAGAACCCATGACCGCACCCATTCCCGTTCTGCCGCCGGCATTCTTAATCCCTGTCATGACATTTGCAAAAACCACAAGATTTTCACCGGCAGGTCCTATCACAAGGGATTTTACTTCCTGGTCATTTAACTCATCCCTGATGGCCCATTGGGCATCTGTGGTGGTTTTTCCCCAGATATCTTTTGCATCACGAATCTGAATTTCACCATTGTGAATATAAATATAACTGGGTTTTTCAGCCTTTCCTTTGATCACCAGGTGATGAAACCCGGCCCAGGCCATTTCAGGCGCAAAAAATCCGCCCATATTACAGGAACCCAAAAGCCCTGTTAAGGGTGATTTTGCCATGACATGGGTTCTTGCCGTTGCAGATGCACAGGTAGCTGTGAGGATACCGCCGCTGACGATCAACGGGTTATCCGGTCCCAGCGGATCACAACCTTTTTTAGAATGATTCAGTAATAGATAAGCATCAAGACCCCGACCACCGAGGAATTTTCTTCTGACATCAAGAGGAATCGGTTTGACCTCTATCTCTCCGGTGGCAAGGTCAATATATGCTATTTTTCTATCTAATGCCATATTATTTACCCTCCATCTTCTTTTTAAATGCTGCATCGGCAAGTTTTTTATTCACTTCCCAGACGGGCCCACGGATTCTTGGAAAATCAGGGCGAATCCATGCAACACGGAATTCACACGTACAAACCGGACATTTCACATGTTTGTCACCCGGCTTAGGCTCCAGCCTGCCCATACAGGTTGGATTATGGCATCTAAACTTACCGTAGGTTCTGGTTTTACTCAGACTTTCGGCACTTGACAACTTATTGGTATCTACTGCCATAGTGACCCTCCTTTGTTATTGATTAATATAAAAAAAATAAACTATTTAGTGTTTGAACGAAAACTCACCCATCTGCTGCGTTGCTGCATAATTCTGAAATCCTCATGTACTATAGTACACTCCGGTTTCAGAATTCCTTGCGCCTTGCATATGGACAACTTTTCATCCAAACACGGGTTTTCGGTCCTGACAAAACGATTTGACAAAAAAACTTATTGATAAAAAATTTATTTTATCCTGCCCAGCCCATGACAAGGGCACAATTAATTATTGCATTTTAATAAAATTCATAATAATGAACACGAATACAATTAATATTATTATTATATAGTTGTCAAGCTATTTTTTAGCTGTATTGTAATATAAAAAATTCATTATGGTGAACAATGACAAAAAAATATCAGGCACCCATTGTTAAAAAGGCTTTTCTCATACTGGATGTAATTTCAAAATCCAGCCAGGGTTTAAAAATCAGTGAAATTTCAAGTCGTTTGGATATCAGCAAAAGCACGGTTCACGGCATCACTGCCGCCCTTGAGGACCTGGGTGCCATCCTACGCAACCCTGTTTCAAAAAAATATAGCATCGGCATTACCCTTATGGAACTTGGGAAAGCAGCCTATGAAAGGCTTGATTTTAAAAATATTGCCCGTCCCTTTATGGAAGAACTGATGGAACAATGCCAGGAGTCTGTATTTCTTGGCATCAGGAATGCTCACAAGGTAACGGTTATCGATATTGTGGAATCCAGAAAAGACTTTAAAATTACATCTCCAATTGGCACAACCCTTCCATTGCTGGCAGGGGCCATTGGAAAACTGTTTTTATCCCAGATGGAAGCAAAAGATGCACAAAAATATCTAAACTCAAATCCTCTGATCAAATTCACGGCCAATACTATTATTGATCCTGTGCAATATGCCAGAGAATTGGAAAAAGTTCAAAAAAATGGCTTTGCCTTGGATGATGAAGAATATATTTCAGGCGTCCGAGCGGTTGTAGCACCTGTCAAAGGCTATTTTAACTATGTTCTGGCTATCTGGGTAGTTGGATTTAAGGCTTCCATGTCCAGAAAAAAGATGCCGTCCATTATTGAACAAACCCTGGCTGCTGCCGACAAAATCACAAAGAAACTGTCTGCCCAGTAATAAAACAACAAAACCATTTCTTTAGAGGATGACTGGAATGTCATCCATGATCATATCCAATTCTTCATTTTTATAGGGCATCAATACTGCCTGGGATGTCTTTCCATCCACCAGGATTTTTATGGGATTTTCAAATTTTATATGTTTTAAATAAGTTGTTGTGTTTTCACAGTCCTGGCACTTGAAAAATTCATAATCAATAAAATCATCCCCCTTATTGGAAATGGTAATATAGCTGATCCCAAGGGAGGTAATATTTTGAAAAAAGTGGGAACCCTGGGATGGATCAGCTTTTATGCTTTCAATGGTTGTTTCCACCATCACCCCTACATTGGAAATATCATTCCAGACCACGGGAATTCCCAGCCACCGGTCAGAAGATCCCCATCGGCCAGGCCCGATCAAAACGTATTTTTTGCCGTTTCCATTAAACAAGGCATTAATTTTGTTTATTTCTCCTGCGATTTCCATAGTTTTTCCAGGATCAAAGGTCTCAGGGTCCACGTACACCACATCATAGATATCCTTATATTCTCCATTCCCAAGCGAAAGCGTGGAATAAGCAAAGGCCTCCTTGATTTCCTTTTCCCCGATTTTAACACCCAGGTTTTGTTTATACCGTCCCATGGGCCTGATTTGAAGCAACGAGAATTGGGGTTTTAGTTTCTCATCCTGTGGCAGATTAACTGCAAACTCTACCTCAACAGAAGACCCCATCCATTTACTGCCTATTTTTGTGACCTCTTCAAGGAGTTTGGCCAGAGGAAAAGAATTATATTTTAAAATATTGGCAAAGGTTAATACAGGGAATCCTTTATTGGAAAAAGAATCCCTGATCCTGTTGTCCTGGGCATAAAAAGTGGAGGACAAAAACCGGATAACGGGGTGATCAGTTGCATCAGTTAAATCAAGTTTTGCAAGGGTAAGATCTTCCGTGGAGCCGGATATGGATTTCTCATCAATCGGGAATTCGTCAAGCTTTAAGGCATAAAAATATTTTTGGGAATTTTCAAGAATATCATTCACAGCGGAAAACTGGGGTAAAAACTGGGGATATTTCGGACAAAATCTTAAGGTCCGGCCACCTTCCATGACAATTTTCCCAAGCCCCAGAGCAATATAGGTAACACCTTCTTCTGCCTTTAAATGGGAGATGGGATAAAAATTATAGGACTGGGCCACACCTGAAATGGACGGGTAAAAATAGTTGTTATATGCCATGCCCGTCAATTGCTGAAGAACCACGGCCATTTCCTCATCTTCGGTTCGATGCATGGTGGCTTTTGCATAGGACCTTGGTGCCTTAAGATAGGTAGAGGCATAAACCAGTTTAACAGCCATGATCAATTGTTCAAGCCGTTTTTCAAGATCTGGATGTGAATTTGGCAGCATATAGGTATTATAAAGTCCTGCAAAGGGTTGATAATGAGCATCTTCAAAAAGCGAGGAAGACCGGACTGCAATGGGATATTTGACACTTTGCAGATAAGCGCTCAGGCTTTTTCTCAAGGCGTTGGGAAACCTGGCCTGGATAAATTGTTCAACAATCTGGTTATCTTCCAATTTCTCATCAGATTCAAGAAGCTTTGCCAGATCATTCTTCTCAATAAAGGTTTTAAACCCTTCCGTTGAAATCACAAAGGTCTGGGGAATACTGATGTCCACGTCTGGAAACTTATCCCGCAAAGAAGTGTCCCGCCTGATCTGGGAGGCCATAAAAGCCAGGCCCCTGGCCTTCCCTCCAAGCGACCCCGTCCCGATTTTCATAAAATCTGTATCTGAATCAAACTTTTCAGAATCAAAATCAATAATCTGGCCCTGTCTTGACCCTTTCCTCCGGGCATGAATACTATCAATCAAGAACTTCTTCATATCTTTGGGGTCTGAAAAATCACTGATTGTATAAGGTTTGAGCCTGAGTGCGAACTCAATTTCACTTCTGGCCATGAACCATCTTGAAAAATCATTGTTCATGGCATGATAAACAATGGACTCATCAGGAATTTCAGCCAAAAGTTTTTCAATGGCCCTTAAGTCACTGGCCCTGGCAATTTCCTTCCCATTGGGCAACCGAAACACAAAGGCACCAAACCCAAGATAGGAAACAAAAAAACTTTTAATCTGATCATTTAAATTATCTGAGTTTTTATTGATAAAGACGGCTGGAATATCAGCCACCTTTTCCTGGTTATGGTCCTCAGTACTAAGAATAAGGACTGGCAGATCTGGAATTTCCTTTTTAATTTTTGTTAAAAGTTTGTGCCCTGCAAGCTCATCCAGTATCCCGTTTTTCGGATACCGCATATCTGAAAAAACAGATAACAGAAAGGGTTTATATTGTTCATAAAGAATCATAGCCTCTTCATAGTTGTGGGCAACCAATACTTTAGGACGACCCCTCATTTTTAACAGCCTGTGTTCTTCATTAATGGATTCATCAATAACAGACTGTGTCTGCCTCACAATCTGTTTGTAAAGCACTGGTAAAAAAGAGGAATAATGATAGGGCGAATCCTCCACCAGAATGATCACCCTGACATTGGCATTCTCAGTATCAAAGGCAACATTCATTTCATCTTCAATATTTTTGATAATGGCCAGCAAAAGGTCTGCATTCCCGCCCCAGATGTATGTCCGGTCAATGGCCGTAGAATTATCCACACAAATATATTGATCAATATCGCAGGTATTATGAAGCAGCATAAAAAAGGGCAGGTCAGTATATTTTTGCTTTACCTTTTCACCAAAGGAATATACATCCATTTCATCCAGGCTAGGCATGGCAAGGATTAAATCAAATTTTTTCTCCTCAAGCTTTTTAAACGCTTCTGATGCAGAGGATGCCCATGTAAGCCTTGGGGGTTTTGACAGATTAAGCCCCTTGTATTCATTTATGATTCTTGTTGAAAGACGGCCTTCCTCCTCCATGATAAATGCATCATAGGGGCAGGATACCAAAAGAATGTCACCCACTTTATTGGCCATTAATTCATGATACAGCTTGAGAGACGTCTCCTTGGTCGATTCAGTGGTAGTATTCATCTGTATAACCCTTTGTATAAATTTGATATATTTTTAACCCGGGATTTTTTTTGATTAAAGTATATTAAAAACAGCATAAGAATGCAATGGAAGAGGCAATTGCCATGATGGTTCCAGTCTGCTTTGGGATCATTTTCATTGATTTTTCCTTCAATGCATTTAATTCATCCTGAAGTCCCATATTACCTCCCTATTTTAACATTAATAATTTTTAATAAAGCGCTCCATTTTTCATCGAATTTTGCAATTTCAATATCGGCCGGTCTGATTTTCATTGTATTTCCTTTGCGACATTTAAACAGGACTCCTGTTTAGTTATCATAAAAAAATAATTGATCCAACTTTTTTATTTTATATGCCATTGCCCTGTGTCTATCTGTTTTCAATATTGACTTTTTGTTAATTTTTTCTTATCTGATTCTAATTAATTGCCTGTGTGAATTGATCAATTAAATGATAATTTTATTAATCGAAAAGATTGATTCTAAATTTAAACCCGGGACAAATAAAAATATGGAAATAAAAATTACCAGGACAGCCGATACCGTCCTAATGGTCAGGCCCAGGGATTTTGGATATAATATTGAAACAGGGTTTGACAATGAATTCCAGAAAAAACCAGCACTTGGCCAGGAGGAACTGAAAAAAAAAGCCAATAAAGAATTTCAAGCCATGGTGGATGGTCTTAGAAGTAAAGGGATAACTGTGCTCATACTGGAACCGCCCATTAACCACGATATCACAACACCGGATGCTCTTTTCCCTAACAACTGGTTTTCCACGGAACATGATGGCACCATTTTAACCTATCCCATGATGGCAAGAAACAGAAAAGCTGAAAGGCGGCTTCTGGAGATAGAAAAACTTCTCAATGAAAACGGATATACCATTCGCAATTGTATCAATGTCGGAAGACTTGATGAGCCAAAAAAGTTTCTGGAAGGAACTGGCAGCCTGATCATCGATCATGTTGATGAGGTGGTTTATGCTGCCAGGTCTGAACGATGCCATCCAGACCAGTTTGACAATTTTATCCGCTTAAGATTTTACCGCGAAGGTATTTTGTTTGATACAAAAAGTTCTTCTGGAAAACCCATCTACCATACCAATGTAATGATGAGTATTGGAGAAAAATATGCAGTTATATGTCTTGCATGCATTTCAGATAAAAAACAGAGGAACCATGTCCTTGAAACCTTAAACAAATCCTTTAATGTCATGGAAATAACCATGGACCAGATGGAAAATTATTTTTGCGGCAATATTCTTGAGGTGAGAAACCAGAAAAATGAGTCTTTTATTGTGATGTCTGAAAAAGCCAGGCAGGGATTTACAAAGGATCAGAAAAAATTTCTTGAACAATATGGTAAAATCTTAAGTTTTGATCTGTCTATCATTGAAAACATTGGTGGCGGCAGTGCCAGATGTATGATGGCGGAAATTTTTTCCATAAGAGAAAAGGAAATCAGTTAATCTATTCCCATCTGCTTTTCAACTTTAGCAATATCCTTTAAAAGGCTTTCTTTTTCTTTCTGGGTTAATCCTTTGGAAGAAAGTCTTTTCTGCAATCCCAAAAGGATCATCTCCTCTCTATATTCATTGCAGGTGTATTGTCCACCTTTATTTGATTTTTCCATATTTTAACTATTCTCAAGTTGAATTTAATATAATTCGTATTTTACAAGTTTGCCATCAAGACCGCCAATTTTCAAAGGACGTTTCCAGGATGGAGACAGGGGAACTTTTTTAATATATCTGGGTTCTCCAAAATAGACAAAGGCGATTGATTTGCGGCATTTGTTTTTTAAAAAAAGGCCAAAATTTTCATAAAACTTATTAAGATTCTGGTCTTTCCCCATTCTGATACCATAGGGAGGGTTGGTAACGATCACACTGTTGTCTATGGATTCAATATCCTGAAAATCTTTTTGTTCTATGCTGATTTCACTTCCGAAATGAAGTCCCATAATATTGGTTTTAACTGCATTAACAGAATGCTCGGACAGATCACTTCCCGAAATCAGACCCTTTTTAAGTCCCTTAAAATTGTCCCGGGCCTCTTTTTTAATCTGCTCCCATAAAATGGTATCAAAATCCGGCAGTCTTTCAAATCCAAAACTGGTTCGAAATATTTGTGCCGGTATCCGGCAATACATCATGAGGGCTTCGCACAAAAGCGTACCTGATCCGCACATGGGATCATACAATGGCTGCTTTCCATTCCATTCAGACAATCTGATAATGGCTGCGGCAACGGTCTCCTGCATGGGAGCTGATACAGATTCTTCCCTGTAGCCGCGTTTGTGCAACGGCCCGCCCGAGGCATCAATGGTAAGGGTTGCCAAATTTTTATGAATATGGATATTGATGGTGATATAAGGCTCTTTTGAATCCACATTCGGTCTTTTGTTGACCCTGTCCCTAAAATAATCGGCTATGGCATCTTTGACCCGCAACCCTGCAAAATTGGAATGGGTAATTTCCGATTCAGATACATTTGCCATAATGGAAAAAGTTTTTTCAGGAGTTAAGAATTCTTCCCATCTTATTTTTCTGGCCGCCTTATAAAGGTCATCCTTGTCATGGCATTCAAAGGAAACAAGGGGTGCCAGTATCCTTGAAATAAGTCGTGAGAAATATGTAATCCGGTAAAAATCTTTTTTTGTTGCCTTAAACCATATCCCTCTGAAAACCGGTTTTAAATCATAGGCCCCTAAGTCTTTGAGTTCTTTTATGGCAATGTCTTTTACACTTTCGGCAATCTGAGCAAAATACAATGATTCTTTTTCGTACAGGTATTCAAGTTTTGCCTGTTTCCTGGACTTGCCTTTTCCTTTTTGAAGGATAGTTTTCTTACTTATATTCAACTTTATTAATCCATCTTAATTGTTTTTGGACTTGATTTTTTTCTTTTTGTCCCTATTTGCAGGAGATCGGAAATATTAGCTTTTGCATCCAGAACAGGCTCAATCAATGGTAAAGAACAGGTCATCAAAGTGGATATACCAGGTCCATGGCCTGCAAGCAGACAATCTGAATGAACCACAATACCAATACTGATCGCACCTTTTACAAATGCCCTGCCATAGGAATTGTCATGATCAAGCAATGCCACAAAATCACCGAATTTAAGCCTGTCTAATTTATATTTCTTAACAGTGTCTGGATCACTGGTCATTACATCGTAATCTCCGGCTGCAACATGGGCTGAACCAAGTCCTGATCCCATACACTGGGCCGGCACAATGGTTGTGACAGGCACCTTAAGCCTGTTATCCGCCATCTTTTTTATTTTCATTTTTTTTAAAAGGCCGGGATCAAGATTAAACAACTTGATATCCGGGTAATCCATCAATTTCAGTCCCTGGCCTTTTGTTCGAATCATTATTTTATCATCATAGGTCAGCTGCTCGAGAACCTTTTTCGGAAAATCAATCATCACGTGTTCTGAACCGCCATGATGGCCTATAACAACCCCTTTTTCCCCCTTTGCATCTCCAGATACAATAATGGCCACATTGCCCACACAGGACAGCAGTTGGAGTGAGTTGTTGGGAAACTCAAAGGGTTTTTCCGCATTTGCCGTGCAACTAACCCCTGGCTCAATATGGTCTCCGGCAAGCCCGAAAGCAGAAGCTCCCACCTGGATATTTAAGGTAATGCCACCAATACTGGGAAGGATAAAGGGTTTGCCTTCATAATCCACCTTCCAGCCTGGTCTGATCCTGGGAGGCCCTGGTTTGCACTGCATGGCCAATTCAACAAGCCTGTCTTCATTGGTTTTTAACATCAGTATCTCCATATTTTAATGCTTAATTTTAATGCCCAGTTTTAATAAAAAGGGGATCGCAGTAAACCCGATGACTGCACTTACAATAAACATATTCTCAAGCCCTGCCAAATCGCCAATTATTCCTGCTAAAACTACAGCAATGGATCTGACGGCAAAAGAGATCATCATAAACAGACCATTGGCTGCCGAAGGATGGTCTTTTGCATTTTCCTGGATAATGGCCAGCATGACAGGGGTTGTTGAAAGAACAGTAAACCCGGTAATAGCCAGCATGATAATTTTTAAAATGCCCGTTGAAAAAACAAAGATTAAAATGGCGACAGGTGCCACCACCAATACCCAGAACAATACTCTTTGTCTTCCCAGCCAGTCACTTAATGTTCCTGCGCTTAACACACCGGCCACACCAAATGCCTCGTACAAGGCAAGGGCCGCTCCGCCGTACCAGAGACTTCCTGTCTCTCTTTCCACAAAAACCGTTAGAAAGATCCCCATGGAGGCGTGCATAAAGGATCGTGCCGCCAGAATTCCGGACAAGGGGATCAGCACATTTTTGATTTCCTGAAATGATGCCTTTAAAGACCCTTTTCTTTTAAAGGAAGTCTTTTGTTCCTCTTTTTCAAGGGTAAAATAAAGCAGTACAGATGTTAACACGGCAAATCCTATAACCACATAAAAATGATCCTCCCCCAGAAATGATACTGCAGCTATAGCAAATATGGGCCCCAGGGTTCTTGCAGATTCTCCGCCCGTCATAAAAAGGCTCATACCGCGTCCTTTTTTCTCCCCGGAATACTTTGCAACCAGGACAGGTGAAGGGACATGATATAATGCAACGCTGATGCCTGCAAAAAAGACCAGAACCAGCAATGCAGAGTATGATGATGCATTAAGAATAAGGCTCATGGGTATGGCCGTGAACGTCGGGGCAAGAATAACCAGCCAACGGGCCAGGCCTTTGTTGTCTGCAAACAGTCCGATAAAAGGGTTGAGCAGAGCTGGAATCTGCATAACAGTGGATAAAAGCCCTGCCTGGCTTAAGGACAAAGATAATTTTTCAATGATTATGGGAAGTAATGGCGCAAGAAAACTTGTATACATATCATGGATAAAATGAGAAAATGAAACAAGTGCCACTCTGCCGGTCTGGAATTTTTGAGTTTTCATCCCGGCATAAGTATCAAATTTATTTAAAAAAGTAAAAAGATTTATAAAGGATGGGGCCTATGGATAATTTTTCGTACAAAGCATTGATTGTTGAAGAACCTGAAAAAAATAACTTTGTTCGCCAGATCAAAAATGCGAATATTAATGATCTGCCAAAGGGAGATGTTCTCATTCGGGTTTTGTATTCTTCCTTGAATTATAAGGATGCCTTATCTGCCACGGGAAACCGCGGTGTCACAAGGCAATATCCACACACTCCAGGGATTGATGCAGCCGGGATTGTTGAAGAAAGCCTTGTTGATACCATTAAAAAAGGAGAAAAGGTCATTGTTACAAGCTATGATCTTGGCATGAACACATCAGGGGGATTTGGGCAATATATCCGTGTGCCCGAGAACTGGGTGGTCAAACTTCCGGACGGCCTTGATCTCAAACAGAGTATGATATTCGGAACAGCCGGATTTACCGCAGGCATGTCAATTTTTAAATTAATCAAAACCATCCAGCCCGAACACGGGGATATCCTTGTCACAGGTGCCACAGGAGGTGTGGGAAGCCTATCTTCCGGCATATTGTCCCATCTTGGATATTGTGTAACAGCTGTCTCTGGAAAAATAGACACCTCGTTGCTGAATAATCTGGGCGTTAAAACTATTATTTCCAGGAAGGAGTTTCTTGAAAATACAAAATCACCCATTTTAAAACCCCAATGGGCAGGAGTGATTGATACAGTTGGAGGAGATATTCTGGCAACGGCCATAAAATCAACAAAGCAGGATGGGATCGTAACCTGCTGCGGGAATGTGGCATCCCCGGATCTGCCCATAAACGTTTTTCCCTTCATACTAAGGGGTATTTCCCTTCTTGGAATAGATTCACAGCATTGCCCCATGGCATTTCGGTCAATGGTCTGGGAAAAGCTGGCCACAGAATGGAGATTTGATTATCTTAAAAGCATATATGATGAAATTTTTCTTGATCAATTAAATGATAAAATCCAGCTTATATTAAAAGGAGAATTAAAAGGCAGAACCCTGGTAAATCTGAATTAAATTAACTTTTTATTTTACCTGTTTTTGTTTTATCTTGACAATGGTTACAAATTAAACTTTAATTTTTTTCGAGTTTCTTATTATAAATCCAAAATATGGAGGGTATTATGACAACCCCAGCACATTGCCCAGGTTTTGAACAATTTAAGAATTTACAATCCTTTACATGCAATTGCCCTAAATGCAATGCACCAAAGGAAATTTTCTCGGATGAATTTGAAAAAACCCATAAATGCGACAAATGTGGCGAAGAAATAGATTTCACCTCATGTACCTATAATGCAGGCTTATAAGCCTGACATTATCAACCTATACCATCCTGGTTTTTTGTCTTTTAGTCTGATTCTCCAACTCAAACTATTAAAAACCAGGATGTTTACTATATCCCTTTATGAAAACATTTCAAATCAGCTGGTTCTTTAATCTGTATGGCGCTATCGCTGCTACTGTTCATGACCATGCATGATCTAAATACAGCCTTGCGTAAGGAGTTTACAAATGACGTGCTCATTAAAAAAAGGGTTGATTGAAAAAACAATAGAGTTCCATGGCCATAACTGCCCAGGACTTACCATAGGGATCCGGGCCTCGGAACTTGCAATGGAAAAACTGGATATCCATAATGCAGAAAATCCTGTATGCGTTGCTGAAACAGACATGTGCGGTGTGGATGCCATCCAGTTTCTGACCGGGTGTTCCTTTGGCAAAGGGAACCTGATCCACAAAGATTACGGCAAATCCGCCTTCACCTTTTATGACAGGGATGCAAAAAAAGGGTTTCGAGCTGTATTCAATGATTTTGCAAGGGGTGAAACAGACAGGGACAATCGGATCAAACAGATATTACAGGCTGAGTTATCAGATCTTTTTACGACACAAGAGGTGGACGTACCTCCTGTAAGCCCTGCCAGGATATTAAAAAGCATTCCATGTGATAGCTGTCATGAAATGACCATGGAATCCCGCATTCGGCTGTTTGATGGTAAAAAATTATGTATCCCGTGTTTCCAGACGGTTGAACAGAAAATTTAATCTTACCGACGGTCAAAACTGGCCCATTAATTTAGATGGGTAGCCTTTTTGAAGGCAATGACAAATTTGTGTTGACCGATGATAAAAAAGCCTTGACTTATGTCACCTATCGGTGATATAAATTTCAATCAAATGGTTTTTAATTTCATTTCAGGAAAAACAATGCCCCAGAAACAAGCACTGAACATTCGGGATAAGCAGATTACGAGCAGGCGCTTGATAAGTGCTGTGGGCAGCCTTCTGGCAAAAAAGGGATTCAAAGGAGTCGGTGTAAATGCCGTTGCCCGGGAAGCCGGTGTCGATAAGGTGTTGATTTACCGATATTTTGGCGGACTTCCAGGATTGATTGCCGCATTTGGAAAAGAGGGGGATTTCTGGCCATCTTCTTTAGAAATGGCGGGAGGTGATTTGCAAAAATATTCCCATCTTCCCCTTGAAAAAAGATTGTCGGAGTTGGGCATAAATTTTATCCAGGCACTTCGTAAAAGGCCATTAACACAGGCGATTATGGCGTGGGAGATGATTGAACCCAACGAGTTGACTGAAGAACTCGAACGGGTCAGAGAACAGAGTATTATGGAATTTTTTCAACTGTTTTTCATGAAAGATCAAACCCAAGTTGATTTACAGGCCATTATCATGCTGATTGGGGCTGCCATCAGTTATCTTGTGGTACGTTCCAACACTATTGATCTGTACGGTGGATTGGAAATTGGATCTGATCAAGGCTGGCAGCGCATTGAGCAGGCCATTTCAGCAATTTGCAGTGGCATTGTGAAATCCGTATAAAATATATTTTTTTATTAAAAAAGTCACCAAAGAGTGACAATCATTATTGGAGAATTTACAATGGATAGAAGAAAATTTTTAAAAAAAAGTGCGGCAGCGACCACGTTGGTCCTGGGGTCAGGACTGTTTTTGCCAGCATGTGAGCGAAATTTGCGCTCCGAGTTGATGGGCAATGATCAAATACCCGGTGCCCATGCTATTGAAACGCTTGATCCTGTTGGATATAAGATATTGTATTACGCATCTTATGCCCCCAGTGGTCACAACAGTCAGCCCTGGTTTGTAAAAATAAACAGTCCGCTGGAATGGGTTCTAGGTTTTGATGCAGATCGATGCCTTAAAATAGTTGATGGCAGTAACCGGGAGACTTTATTGTCCCTGGGTGCTTTTGTTGAAAACCTTATCCAGGCAGCAGGTGCATTTGGCTATACAGTGGAAACAAAGGTGATTGCCAAAGACAGGTTTGATTCAGATGTGGTAAAGATACATCTATCAAAATCAAAAGCCGTGGATATCGCGTTGCAGAGAATACTTAAGCGAAGAACAGTGAAAAGCCATTTGCAGTCAAAAGAACTTAAGCCCTCAGATGTGAATGCTTTTTCAAAATCTGCTGACGGCCATCTTTTTTATTTTCCAGTCGGAACAGATCATGCAAATTTTATGAATAAAGAGGCTGTGGAAAATTATATTATTCAAGCGGACAATAAAAAAGCCATGGAAGAATTGGCTTCCTGGATTCGATTGAAAGATACTCAAGCTAAAAAACTTCGAGACGGCCTCACCCCTGACGGAATGGAAATCACTGGGCTGGCTGGATGGTATGTCCGTCATTTTATGGAGAATAAAGATGTGATGACCAAAGCTTTCAATGATAAGGGAATCCAAAAAACAAAAGAACAGGTCAAAGAAGGGGCTGGCTGGATCGTCATCACCAGTGATGGCAATACTGTGAAAGACCTTATTGAAACAGGCAGACGCTTTCAAAGGATGGCATTAACAGCCCGGGGAAAAATGATCGGCATTCATCCCATGACCCAGGCTTTGGAAGAAAAACATGGCCAGAAAAATATAAAAGAAAATCATGCGGCAGGTGTGATTCCCCAATTCATGCTCAGGGTCGGGTATTTAAATAAATATCCTGACCCAGTATCGCTTCGAAGACCCGTCCAATGGTTTGTCAGGGTTTAGAGTGATCAAGCAGATCGGGTGAACCCGGGCCAACCGTTTTGAGGATTCGGCCAACGATAACAGACATAGACACATCCAATCCAGCCTTGAATGCGTTAACGACAATAGGCCTATTTGTAAATTCCGATCTTCTTTAATGCTTCTATCATTTGTTTTCCAGTAGCCGGATCTTTATACGGGACCAGTTGTTCCCATTTTTCATTAGGAAGATTTTTGTTTTCTTCCAACGCTCTTTTTACAGCCTTCCGGGATTTCTCTTTCATCCCTTTGGCATCATAGGAGGCGGCCAGCAGAAGATATGAGGGCCAGAAACCGGGATCCTGCTCCACTGCTTTTTCAAGGGTCGAAATAGCCTGGTCATAATCCTGTAATAAAAAATAGGCGTGCCCCAGACCATACATATACCAGACAGGATATTTTGGGTCCAGACGCATTGCTTTTAGAAAGAGGTCAATTCCCTGCTCAGGCTGGTTTGAATGGGTCAGTAACTCCCCATAATATGCCATCCATTCCGGGTTATTCGGATCAAGGGAAATCGCTTTTTTTATTTCAACAATACCAGCATCATGCTGCTTGATCCAAAGATAATAATGGGACAGCAGACTATACCCGGACGGTTCATCCGGGTTAATTTTAATTGCTTTTTGACTCCACTCAAAAACTTTCTCTAAAAGCGCTGGATCCTTGTCCGGCCCGAAAACCCACTGGGTAAAAAATGTTTTACCCAGTGCTGTGTAGGCTTTGGCAAACTTCGGATCCAGTTGGATGGCCTTTTGGAGCTGCACCCGGCCCTGGGCCAATTTATCAAGATCTGTTGAGTTGCATAATTCATTTGCCTTAAGATAATAGTCATAGGCTTCCAGATTATCCGTATCCTTCATCTGTATCCTTTTTTCATCATCACTGGTCATCTGGACAGCCAGCGCAGTGACTATTTTTTCACGCACTTCGTCCTGGAGGGAGAAAATATCTTTTAAATCACGATCATACCTTTCCGCCCAGACATGACCTTCTGTTTTTGAATCGATCAGCTGAGCTGTAATACGGACACTGTCTCCCATCTTTCTAACGCTGCCTTCCAGAACATATTTTACACCCAGGTCATGGCCGATTTTATCAATCTTTATATTTTTATTTTTGTAGAAAAATACAGAATTGCGGGCAATAACAAAAAGTCCTGAGACTTTGGATAAATCTGTGATCAAATCTTCTGTAAATCCATCGGAAAAGTATTCCTGCTCTTTGTCGCCGCTCATATTAACGAAAGGTAATACTGCAATGGATGGCTTGTCAGGGATTGTCAGGTTCATCAACGTCTGTTTGATCATTTTTCGGTGTTCACCTGGTGTAAAAGAGGTATCCTTCTTAAAAAAGGCACCACCCCCAACCAGCAAGAGGACTAAAATAAGCCCTAAAACCGTTCGTTTTTTACGTTTGTATTTTGGGTCATCTTTTATGCATTTGTATTTGAGTATTCCTGCCGACTTAGGGTCTGTCAGAACCCTATACACGGGTACGGGGTCGGAAATATTTTTCAACTCCTGAGCGCCTAAAAATTCATACCCTAAAGACAATTTGTTTTTTACCTGATCATAGGCAGACCCGGAAATGCAGATACCGCCTTTTTCTGCAATGCCTTCAAGCCTTGCGGCAATATTAATTCCATCTCCATAAATGCGTTCATCATCTTCGATAATATCTCCCAGATTGATACCCACTCTGAATTCCATTTTTCGATTATCCGGAAGATTCATATTATGCTCTATCAGTGCCGCCTGAATCTCTACGGCACACGTCACTGCATCGGTAACGCTTGAAAACTCGGACAGAATATTGTCACCGGGAGAATCGACAACCCGACCATAGTGTGCAGAAATTTTCTGGAAAAGTAGTTCTCGACAGGCTTTAATGGACTTTATTGTTTCAACCTCATTATCACCCATGAGCCGGCTGTAATCTTTGACATCAGCTGAAAAAATGGCGGCAAGTTTGCGTTTTACTTTCCGATTATCCATATTGAGTTCCTTTTAAAAAATTCAGTCATATAAAGACAAGGTGATGATAGTAAATCTACAAAAAAATTACAAGCGCTCTAAACCCTACCTATATTTGCTTCAAAAGACTATTGACTTGAGCTCCCTTATTTTGTAAATTATCGTATTAATTTTTGGGTTGCCTGGGCCAACGGAACACGGTGAAACTCCGCGACGGTCCCGCCGCTGTAACCGGAAATATCTGTTTTTTTTATAATAGTCACTGTGAAAACGGGAAGGCTGAAAAAACAGGTTAAATGCCGGAAGTCAGAAGACGAGCCAGGTAAACATAATTGTAAAATCTGATGGTAAAGGGTTTTGTAAGAATTCATTTCTTGCAAAACCCTTTTTTAGGTTTTACAGGAGAGTCAATAGCGAGGAGACTAGATCATGTCATTATTAGAACAGACCATTTTATCCATTTCCAAAACACTTAATGAAGAAGTATTTCATGCGGCAAAAGAACGCCTTGCCAACCAGGCCAAACCTGCCGGAAGTCTTGGGGTAATGGAAGAGATCTCTGCAAGACTTGCAGCGATAAAAGGCACCATTGACGTTAAACTTTCCAATAAACAGATCGTTACCTGTGCCGGCGACCACGGGGTGTGCCAGGAAGGGGTAAGTCTTTTCCCATCAGAAGTCACCCCCCAGATGGTGTATAATTTTGCCAGCAATGGGGCATCGGTCAATGTAATTGGAAAACATGCCGGAGCCATGGTAAAGGCTGCTGACCTGGGGGTTAACCATGACTTTGAACCTGACCTGCCCATCTTTCATAAAAAGATAAGATATGGGACAGCCAATTTCACAAAAGAACCTGCCATGACCCGGCAAGAAGCCATTTTATCCATTGAAGCCGGGATTGAGATTGTAAACGAACTTTCGGCTGAGGCATTAATTGATCTTTTGGGAACCGGTGACATGGGGATCGGCAATACAACTCCGTCTTCAGCCATCATTGCTGCTTTTTCAGGTATTGAAGTCGAAAAACTTACAGGCCGCGGTACGGGCATAGATGATCAGACCCTAAAAAACAAAATAGCCGTCATTAAAAAAGGCCTTGCCCTTCATCGGCCTGACCCCAATGACCCCATTGATGTCTTGTCAAAAGTCGGCGGCCTTGAGATCGGCGGTATTGCGGGCCTTGTCCTGGGCGCTGCAGCCAGGGGCATTCCTGTTATCTGTGATGGATTTATATCTACTGCCGGCGCATTGATTGCCTGTGAACTTTGTCCTGCGGCAAAAAATTATCTCTTTGCCAGCCACAAATCCGTGGAGATCGGGCATCAATATATGCATGAAAGGCTTGGCCTAGAACCCTTGATTGATTTAAAATTCAGACTGGGAGAAGGTACTGGTGCTGCCGTTTGCATGGAACTTCTGGATCTTTCCACAAGGATTCTTGCAGACATTAAAACCTTTGAAGAAGTGGGGATCACAGACGTTCAATAAAAATTGATAATACCAGGCCATGTCAATGTGTCATGGCCTGGTATAAAACTAAAGTATATTAAATCCTGCTGCTTTCCAACCGCTGATACCCTTGTCCAGAATCCAGATATTGGTGTATCCCTCTTCTATATACTGTACGGCAAGACCTGCCGAAGATTTATCATCAGCTCAGCCTCAGTAAAAAATAATGTCTGTGTCTTTGGAAAGATCGGGTTTTATCTTTAAAAATTCACTCATGGGAATGGCCCCTTCAAGGTGGGCCTGTGAATTAAATTTGTCATCATCATAGATGCAGACCAACAGGGACTGGCCTGCATCCACTCTTGCTTTTGCATCTGGTGCTGAAATTCTGTTTACAGCTGTCATAACCATACCTCCATTAATTTGGGTTTGTGATCCTGAAACACATTAATTTGTCCGTGTATCCAATAAAAAATTGCCTATTTTTTCCTGAAGAATTTTTTCGCCTTTATCAATAATATCATTGTGACCGCAATCTAGAATCTCAACCAGCTCTTTTTCTCCCTTGAAATTCAAATACTGCTGCCGGGCAAA
>JACKQG010003275.1_pt1 | contig 20066 bp, 23 predicted proteins | sample 8237621 | NCBI WGS metagenome assembly JACKQG01 (sample SAMN15677084, study PRJNA649215) | marine metagenome | biome: marine; feature: Black Sea; material: saline water; isolation source: suspended particulate matter (SPM) from the Black Sea western gyre | collected 2013-06-09/2013-06-10 | depth... | reverse complement strand
CGGGACCTGGTGGGCAGAGCGTGAACACCACCGACTCCGCGATTCGGGTCACGCACTTGCCTACCGGGATGATTGTGATCTGTCAGGACGAAAAATCACAACACAAGAACAAAGCAAAGGCGCTGAAGGTGCTGCGGGCTCGCCTCTTTGAAAAGGCACAGGCCGAGCACGACGCGGTCATCGCGGCTGATCGCAAGGCGATGGTGGGGACAGGGGATCGGTCCGAACGGATTCGAACCTATAATTTCCCTCAAGAACGAGTGACGGATCATCGAATCGGGCTGACCTTGCATAAATTATCTGCCATTATGGAAGGGTCTCTTGACGAGGTCGTTGATGCTTTGAGCCTGTATTTCCAATCTGAAGCCCTAAAGGGCGATAGCTAAAATATTTAGGGGATAACTATCCCAATTTTGAAGGATGAATGAAAACATCAGTTCATTTTTAGACTGGTCCCAAACCCAATTGACTCAAGCGGGTGTACTCTCTCCTCGATTGGACTCTGAAATTTTACTTGCCCACACTTTAAAGCTTTCGCGGACTGATCTTCGAATATATTCTGAAAGAACTCTCAATGAGTCAGAAAAGAATCGTGCGGAAATTAATGTGGAACGCCGCCGCAATCGGGAACCTGTTTCCTTGATCACGGGGCATCAGGAATTTTGGTCTCTGGATTTTGTAGTGGATGAAAACGTTCTAACTCCCAGACCCGAAACGGAATTGTTAATTGAAACCGCGCTCAATTGTATATCGTCAACTTCAAAAAGAATTCTAGATTTGGGAACGGGGTCGGGAATTTTGACTGTGACTATGGCTAAAGAGGTCCCCGAATGTGCCTTTACCGCTATGGAAATTGATCCCAAAGCCTTGAGTATCGCTAAAAAAAATGCAAGGCATCATGGCATGGAAGATAGGATAGAGTTTCTTTGCGGAGATTTAAGGGAAGAAGATTGGTCGGGACCGTATTCTATGATCTTATCAAACCCTCCTTATATCCCATCCGCAGATATAGAAAAAATTATGCCAGAAGTTAAAAATTTTGAACCGAGAAAAGCATTGGACGGTGGGGTAACAGGATTGGAGTTCTATAGGAATATCATTCCCATGGCGGTGGATCAGCTTGAAGAAAACGGATTTTTAATTTTAGAGATCGGCCATACCCAGGCAGACGAGGTTACCGCTTTGCTGAATCAATTTCCAGGCTATCAAAAGATAGAGGTTATTAAGGATTATTCAGGTTATGACCGGGTAATCAAAGCGCAAAAAGGAAGCAATGGATAAGATAGTAATTGAAGGGGGAAGGCGACTGGAGGGCACCGTTAAAATGAGCGGTGCGAAGAATGCTGTGTTGCCCGTTCTTGCGGCTACTCTTCTTACACGCGGGCGAAATGTTATTGATGGGGTTCCCAAGGTTCGAGATGTCGCTACGATGATAAAGCTTCTGGAGGATTTGGGAGCGGAAGTAGAAAGTTATCACAATGAAAAAATCATCTTGGATACCTCCAAGGCGGATAACCCGGAAGCGCCCTATGATTTGGTCTCAACTATGCGGGCTTCGTGCCTGGTGTTGGGTCCGCTGTTGGCAAGACTGGGCAAGGCAAAGGTGTCTCTTCCCGGGGGATGCGCAATTGGAGCCCGGCCCATAGATCTCCATATTAAAGGATTGGAGGCAATGGGTGCAGAGATTACGCTTGAAAAAGGTTATGTTCATGGCAAAGTGAGCCAGTTGAAAGGCATCCAGTTTTACTTTGATACGATTTCGGTAACAGGTACTGCTAACTTGATGATGGCCGCTGTGTTGGCTGAAGGTGAAACCGTCTTGGAAAATGCCGCAAAGGAACCAGAAGTGGTTTTTTTGGCAGACATTTTAAATTTGGCTGGAGCAAAAATTTCTGGCCACGGAACAGATATTATAACAATTCAGGGGACCACTTCTCTAGAGCCCATCGAATGTACTATTTTTCCTGATCGAATCGAAACGGGAACCTTTATGATTGCAGCCGCCATCACTCAAGGAGATGTAACCATTGAAAATTGTCTTCCCCAACATGTAGAGCCGATAACCTTGAAACTTCAAGAAGCTCAAGTAGATATTGAGGTTGAAAAAAATAAAATGCGGGTGATAGGGAAGGGGCCTATTCAGGCTGTCAATGCGAAAACCCATCCCTATCCTGGGTTTCCCACCGATATCCAGGCGCAGTTCATGGCTTTGATGACTTTGGCTCAAGGACAGAGTATTATTATGGAAACCGTTTTTGAAAATCGGTTTATGCATGTAGCCGAATTAAAAAGAATGGGTGCAGATATTTCCTTAGATGGACACACCGCAATCATAAATGGCGTGAAAGGTCTTTCGGGTGCTCCATTAATGGCCACGGATTTGCGCGCCAGTGCTTCTTTGGTTTTGGCAGCACTTGCCGCCCAAGGCCAATCTGTTATATCGCGGGTTTATCATATTGACCGAGGTTATGTAGGTATTGAAAAAAAGTTATCGCAGTTGGGTGCCCAGATAAGCCGTGTAAAATAAATATTTCTAATTGCACCCCTCGCTAGATGGCACTGGTAAAGGGAAAAGTTATGGATGAACCCAGACCCCTATACGATCAGGATATTAATAGTATTGTATTGTGGATGCCAAATTGGATTGGCGATGTGGTGCTGACTCTTCCTGCATTGCAATCCTTACGTCGGGCCTATCCCAAGGCGCGTATTACTGCCGTAGTAAAGTCTCCCTCTGATGAGTTGCTTCTTGGGCATCCTGCAATCAATACGGTTATTCCTTTGCCTTCAGGTTCAGAATCCGGATTTTGGAAACGCATAAAGTTTGCGCTCAGTTTAAAAAAATATCAATTTGATGTGGGTGTTGTTTTTCCTAATTCTTTTGGGTCGGCATTTCTCTTAAGTTTAACAGGAGCAAAACATAGGCTGGGCTATAACACCGATGGAAGGGATATCTTTCTAACCTGCCCGATATCCACAACGACTCATTTGAAAAAAAGCCAATATCGTGTTGAGTATTTTTTTAAAATATTTTCACCGCTTAGATTAGATGTTCCTGATACGGTATTTGATCCGGTTGTCAGGCGGGAAGGAGATATGTCGGCCCGCGAGGCTTTATTGAATATGGGGATGGATGAAGATGAAGAGTTTATCACCATTCATCCGGGAACTTCAAAGGCAGAAAGAAGTTGGCACGCGGAACGTTTTGGTATTTTATGCCAAAAACTTTTTAAAGAAGATGGAAAAAAAATTGTTTTGCTTGGAACGAAATCAGAAGAAGAGTTGCTCAATAGAATAAAAAATTATTGTCCTCCGGGAAAGGTCAAGGTCACCCCTGCAATGAATTTAAGAGTTTTGGCAGGAGTTCTGAAAAAAAGTCGAATATTTATTGGGAACGATAGTGGAATGATGCATTTAGCTGCTATGGTGGGCACGCCTGTCATAGGTATATTTGGTCCTGGAAATCAAAATACTACTGGACCTTTTATGACACCTGAAAAGTTCGAAATTCTAACGCAGAACTATTCTTGTTCCCCTTGCAGGCAAAGGTTTTTTAAGGAATGCAAACCGTCTCCGCACAATAAGCCTTATTGCCTGGAAGACATTACCGTTAAAAATGTCTACGAGGCGATACATCGACTTTTAAAAAGAATTTAAGATTTCGTTTTATTAAAGGTTTTTGGATGTTGATTTGCCCCAAATGTGAAGAAGAATATCCTGATACCATTTCCACTTGTTGGGATTGTAATGTAGCGCTTGTTACTTCACTAAAAGAGGCAGAGTTTCCGGAATTGGCAGTCGTGTGTACAATTTTAAACGAAGCCACCGCTCATATTGTTAGAGGTTTTCTCGAGAACGAAAATATTCCCTGCCAGTTGGAAAATGTTTCTTTTCATGCCGGGCCAGCTCCCGTTGCTGATTTAATGAAAGTCCGGCTCTGGTCTAAAAAGGAAGATGTAGTACGTGCTAGAAAACTTCTTGCTGAATTAGAGGATATTCAGATTTGCTCAAGTTGTGAAACCGAAGTGGGTTCTCAAGATGAAACTTGTAGTCATTGTGGTGAGAAGCTGAGCTAGGTTTGGAGAGATCAGTCGGTGAATTTAAATTTAAATATGTACCAGATGGCTGCAATTCCATCTTTCCAGGTTATTTTCTTACCTTCTGAATAATCTCGACCGTTATAAGAAATCGGGACTTCGTATATCCTGAAATTGTTTTTCGCGACCTTGGCGGTAAATTCGGGTTCGAATCCGAAACGATTACATTTGAAAGTCAGCTTGTCGTTTACTTTTTTTGTGAAAACTTTGTAGCCGGTTTCCATATCTGTAAGGTTCACATTGGTGAGCATATTGGAAAAAGTTGTTAGTACCATATTCCCAACGGAATGCCAGAAAAACAAAACCCGATGGGGTCCGCCCAGAAATCGGGAACCATAAACAACATCAGCGCGCCCGTCTAGAATTGGTTCTAGCAATGTGCCGTAGTCGGAGGGATTATATTCCAAGTCTGCATCTTGGATGATAATGATATCACCGGTCACATTAGAAAACCCCGTTCGTAACGCGGCCCCTTTTCCTTGATTACGGTTATGGTAAAGAACCTGAAAATTTTTCTTGTTCTCGTAACCTTTAAGAATTTCCCGCGTGCCATCGGTTGAAAAATCATCAATCAAAATTATTTCTTTATCATAATCAACCGCATTGACTTTGGCTATTAAGGTCTCCAGGGTTTCCCGCTCATTATAGATGGGAATGACGATAGAAAGTTTTAGCAAGGTATGTGATTAAAAAAGTGTGTAAATGAAAGGGGCAACAGCACTTCCCTGAGTGAACACTATTAATAAACCCATTAACAACATAATTAAAACGATAGGGCCTAGCCACCACTTTTTCCTTGTTTTTAGAAAATCCCAAAACTCTGAAATGATACTTAACTTGTGTTCTGGATCGGGTGGTGGGGTCATGTTGTTCCTTTCAAGTTTTTCTATAAAATTAATATACCTATGATATCTAAAATGACCTTTTATCGGAAGTTTATTTTAACTTAAAACAATATTGGCTTGTTGCATTTGGCGGATGAGTTTGTTTGCAATAGTGCCTGTGAGTATTCCGGTCAGAAGGGCCAGTGAAAAGAAGAAAGGGAGTAATGTGAAGAAAGAACTTTCACGTATTAGAAAATAATAGACGCAAATAGATGTTGCGAGGGTATGCGTATAGGCTCCGAAGATACTGATACCAACCAAGCTTAAGAATTCATTACTTTTGAAATAAAGAATACCCATTACTACTATTGATGCCAGGCCCCCGGCAAGGCTAAGGAAAAAAGTAGGCCCTAGAAAAGTGCCTCCCAATATTGAACCCAATATTACCCGAAGACATGTAATGATCATGGCTTCTTTAAATCCCAGAAAAACCAAAGCAACCAGAGTCATCAGGTTCGCCAAACCAAGCTTTATCCAGGGGCTGGGCAGGGGAAGCAGGGCCTCGAATCTATGAAGGATGACCCCCATGGCAACCAAAAGTGCCATCGCCATCATTTTTTTGTTTTCGGTATTTACAGGATTTGAGGGCTGTGGCATCTGCTAGTTATTCAGTCTGAGGGTTTAACAGCGTTTCTACATGCAGTTGGACTGAATCCGCCAGGGCAGAATAATTGTATCCACCCTCCAGCATCGAAAGTATTCTCCCGTCACAAACATCATTGGCTGTTTTCATCAGTTGCTGTGTCATTTTCCCGTAACACTCTGTGCTCAATTCGATTTGTGCAAGGGGATCATTTTCGTGGGCGTCAAATCCTGCGGAAATAATAATCAGGTCTGGATTGAACTTTTGAATAGCTGGAATCAGTTTGTGTTCAATGGCATTGATGTAATCGGCGTCTCCCGAAAATGCCTGCATGGGTAAATTTAAATTCGACCCCAGACCATCTCCCGTTCCGGTTTCATCACTGCTTCCCGTACCCGGGTAAAATGGGTATTGATGGGTGCTGCTGTAATAGATAGAGGAATTATTATAAAAAGAATGCTGTGTCCCATTTCCGTGATGGACATCCCAATCGAAAATAAGAACCTTGTCGAGTTGTTTAACTTCCTGGGCATAGCGCGCGATGACCCCGACATTATTGAAAAGGCAAAACCCCATAGCACGATTTTGTTCGGCGTGGTGACCTGGGGGACGCACCGCACAAAAGGCATTATTTACCGTACCGTCTAAAATTTTATCCACTGCCTCCAGGCCGGCCCCTGCACTTAACAAAGCGACTTCATAGGAGTCTGGAGAAATTACCGTATCTGCATCTAGATTGCGGATACCATTTCGACAGTTTTCTTCAACGCTTTGAATGTATCCTTTGTCGTGAACTTTGGCAATATCATCTACTGTGGCTTTGCGGGGTTGAATTAGGGTAAGGTTGTTGTAATATTTTGACGATTCAATGTTGTTTTGAATGGCGGTCAAACGCCCTGGGTTTTCCGGGTGAGGTTCGTTCTCGTGTTTCAAATAAAAAGGATCTGAGATGTAACCCGTTTTATTCAATTTTTTATCCGTATTGAGGTTTAAGTTTATTCGTTACAAAACTTCGCTGAGAATATCAAAATAGCGGGATACCTTCAACTTATCAAATAATGCTCGATTTAGAAAAAACTGAAAAGATAAAGATTATTGAAGAGAAGGCCTATTCTCTGGGTTTCGATGGATTTGGAATTACCCGTCCGCAGATAGAAAAAGCGGGTGAAAATTTTAGCCAGTGGTTGGGCTTGGGTTATGCGGGGGATATGGCTTATATGGCTCGAGGGGAAGAGAAACGTCGTGACCCGAACCTGGTTCTAAAGAACGTAAAAAGCATTATTTGTCTCAGAACTAATTATTTCACCGCAGAGAAAGGTATGGATTTTCTTGATTTCCCTGATAGAGGGGACGTCTCGCTTTATGCGCTGAATCAGGATTACCACGATATTATTACTCCTCGCTTAAAAGAGCTGGAAAAAACAATTCGTAATGAGTTGGCAGATTGCCAAACAAAAATTTATGTCGATACAGGTCCGATCCTTGAGAAACCCTTGGCCGAACAGGCTGGGTTGGGGTGGGTGGGAAAACATACGAATTTACTCAGTCAAGATATTGGATCCTGGTATTTTCTTTCTGAGATTTTAATCGATGTTGAGCTCCCTGAATCGGAGATGGCAGAAAATCATTGTGGCACTTGCCGGAGTTGTATCGATATTTGCCCCACGGATGCGATTGTTTCGCCTTATGTGCTGGATTCAAAAAAATGTATTTCATATCTTACCATTGAGCTAAAAGGGGTTATACCCACCGAGTTTCGAAAAGCCATTGGAAACAGAATTTACGGATGTGACGATTGTCAGATTGTGTGTCCCTGGAATTCTTATGCAGTGAAAACAGAGGAGCCTGCTTTTAAATCTGTAAACAGCAATTATTTGTTGATCGATCTCATTCAAATGGATGACGAAGAATTTCGAAAAAGGTTTAAAGGAAGCCCAATAAAAAGAATTAAACGTCGTGGTTTATTGAGAAATGTTGCAGTGGCTTTGGGAAACTCCAAAAACCTACAGGCCGTACCTTTTTTGATTAAAGCACTGGATGATAGGGAGCCTCTTATTCGTGCCCATATTGTTTGGGCATTGGGCGAGCTTATGCAATCTAAATGTATTCCTCTTTTGAATGAAAGCCTTGCCGAAGAGAAGGATTCTATGGTTATTCAAGAAATTGAAGCGGTTCGAGGCCGATTTCTGGAAGATTCCTGAGTGATTTTTTATATAACAATGCCTTCAAACAATCGTTGAACATGCCGGTGTCCCGTCCTATAATCAGTAAAATTTTATCCCTTTTTGATTTTAGAGGTCTATGAACGATTTTCGATTTTTAAAAGCCTGCCGGGGAGAGCCGGTAGACAAAACACCCGTTTGGTTTATGCGCCAAGCGGGCCGATACATGAAGGTTTATCGGGATTTGAAAGAAAAATATACCTTTCTGGAAATGTGTAAATCCCCTGAACTGGCCTGCGAAGTAACTATGCAACCATTGAATGTTCTGGATGTGGATGCGGCTATTATTTTTGCGGATATCCTACTTCCCCTGGAACCGATGGGTACGGGCCTTGAGTTTTCTGCGGGTGATGGCCCCGTAATCCCTAGACCGGTGAGGGATAAAAAAGCGGTTGAAAACCTTCTGCCGGTCAATGCTGAAGAGCAGCTTGGATTCGTAGGAGATGCGATTAAACTCGTGCGTAAAGAAATTGATGGCAAAATTCCTCTCATTGGTTTTGCAGGTGCCCCTTTCACGCTATGCAGCTATATGATTGAGGGTGGTAAGTCGCGTGATTTCACCACGACAAAATTGATGATGTATGACGCGACCGATGTCTGGAACCTTTTAATGGATAAGGTTTGTACGATGTTGGTGGATTACCTGAAAATGCAGGTCAATGCCGGAGCACAGGCCATTCAAATATTTGATAGCTGGGTGGGATGTCTCAGTCCTCATGATTATCAAAAATATATTATGCCGCATTTGAAAAGGGTTTTTGATGGATTGAAAGATTTGGGCGTGCCATTGATAAATTTTAGTACGGGTACATCTACTATTTTAAATTTGGTTCAGCAGGCCGGAGGCGATGTGATCAGTTTTGACTGGCGTATTGAAATTGACGAAGCGCGTAAAATTCTAGGAGCCGATCAACCTGTTCAGGGTAACCTTGATCCGGTAACGCTTTTTGCTCCCCTCCCGGTAATTCGAGAAAGGGTCCATGATATTCTCCGTCGCGCGGGTCCTGACGGATATATATTTAATTTAGGACATGGTATTTTACAACACACCCCGGTAGACCATGTCAAAGCGGTAGTCGAAATGGTTCACGAATTTAAATATGAGTAATTCGGCACCTCTGACAGGTATATTCCTCATGGCGCACGGAGCGCCGGAATCTACGGATGATATCCCGGAGTATTTAAAACAAATCCGCGGGGGCAAAGAGTCTACTCCTGAAACTATTCAGATCATACGTGACCGGTACGAGCAAATTGGCGGTAAGTCGCCTTTAAGAGAAATTACTGCTGAGCTCGCACATCGGTTGGAAAAATTCCTCAATCAGGAAGGGCCTCAATTCAAAGTTTATGTAGGGATGCGTAACTGGAGTCCCTATATTAGTGATGAAGTTAAGCGGATGAAAGAAGATGGGGTTGAAAAGGCAATTGCCCTTTGCCTCGCACCTCAATTTAGCACATGGAGTACGAAGCTTTATTTTAATGCTTTCAAGGAGGCGTTAAAAAATTGTGGCGGTGAAAACATCGATGTTCATTATGTTGCGAGTTGGGCCAACCATCCTCTATTGATTGATGCATTTACCGAGAAGTATCAAGAGGCTCTCAAAAAACTAGAGCCAGAAAAACCAGAATCCATCTACACTATTTTTACAGCTCACAGCATTCCTTCAGAGTCTATTGAGCTTGGCGATCCTTATGACGAGGAATTTAATAAAACTGTCGAGCTATTGGTGGATCGCGTAAAACCCAAAAACTGCTATCAGGCTTACCAGAGCCAGGGCATGATTCCCGTACCCTGGCTGGGACCCACTGTTGAATCGGTGCTGGACAAGATCTCCCGGATAGGTTCGAAGACGGTATTGATCGTTCCGGTGGGTTTTGTTTGCGATCATGTAGAAATTCTTTTTGACATAGATATAGAATTTAAACAGTATGCTGAAGCAAAAAAGCTAAAACTCTATCGAACGGAATCTTTAAATTATTCCCCAACTTATATTGAAACCTTGGCTTCTATAGCTTGGGAAGCAATAGTTTAATATTTAAAAATCAAAGTTCCTTCCCTTCCTGAAAGTCTTATGAATCTAGAATCGTTAAACCCGCAACAGCATCAGGCCGTGTGCCATAGCGAGGGGCCTGCAATGGTTGTGGCCGGTGCAGGGTCTGGAAAAACACGCGTAATCACCTATCGAATTGCTCATCTGATCCGTGAGCGAGGTGTTAATCCTGAAAACGTTTTAGCGATCACCTTTACAAATAAGGCTGCGGGTGAAATGAAAGAACGTATCAGGGGTATGCTCGATCACAGTGGAGCCTCTCCCTGGGTCAGTACCTTCCACTCCTTCTGTTTGAGAATGCTAAGAAAGCATATTTCGGAATTGGGGTTCTCTAATGATTTTGCGGTTTATGATGCGCAGGATCAGTTGACTTTAGTGAAGCAGTGTATGAAAGCCGCTCAAGTGAATACCGATGCGTTCCCTCCTAAATCCATTTTGAATCACATCAGTGGATTCAAGAACGATTTTATTCTTCCGGAACAGTTGGATCTGGATAGCATGTCATATGGAAACCAGATGAAAGCGGCGGAACTTTATCCCGTTTACCAGGCTGCTTTGAAGTCTAATAATGCCTTGGATTTTGATGATTTGTTGGCCTACACCGCAAAATTGTTACAGCAGGTGCCTTCTTTACGCGAATATTATGATAAAAAATTCCAATATATTTTGGTCGATGAGTTTCAGGATACCAATGCCGTTCAGTATGAGTTGGTGCGTTTGCTTTCAAGGGACATAAATAATGTTTGTGTGGTGGGAGATGACGATCAGAGTATTTACAGGTGGAGAGGGGCGAATATAGAAAATATTCTCAAGTTTGAAAAAGATTATGCGGGTACCACAGTTATCAAGTTGGAAGAAAACTACAGGTCTACTCAAAATATTCTTAATGCAGCGGGCAGTGTGGTTCGAGAAAACCAAAACCGCAATGAAAAAACATTGTGGACACAGAATGAAAAAGGAGATCCGGTAGTCTGCTTCAAGGCAGAAGATGAAACTGCTGAGGCAGCATTTGTTTGTGAGCGCATTCAAAATTTATGTCAAGAAGAGGGGTATTCTTTTAACGAAATTGCGATTTTATATCGAACCAATGCTCAATCGCGAGTTATCGAGGATGTCCTGAGGAGGGCTGAAATTCCTTATCAGGTTATTGGTGGGCTCCGTTTCTATGAAAGAAAAGAAATAAAGGATGTGCTGGCTTATATGCGGGTGCTCATAAACCCGGATGACTCGGTATCATTAAAGCGGATTGTCAACGTCCCTGCAAGAGGAATAGGTAAAACATCTTTAGAAAAAGTGGAAGCCTATTGTAGAGAAAAAGGTGTTTCATTGTTAGAGGGTTTGCGGCGAACAGGACAGGAGAAATTGGTCACACCTGCGGCTTCTGGAAGAATTGCAAATTTTGTTGGCATTCTGGACCATTTGGAAACGGTGTTCAGGCAGTCCAATCCTTTAGAGTTGCTGACAGAGGTGATTGAGCGGTCGGGATATGCAACCATGTTAAAAAATGAGGATACGCGAGAGAGCAAAGGCAGAATGGAAAACCTGAATGAACTTTATTCGGCGGTCGAGCAGTTGGTAGAAAATGAAAATGGTTCGTTGCGGGAATTCCTGGATTCCACCGCCTTGGTTGCAGATCTTGATAATCTCGATGACGAGAGAGGGGTTCTTCCTCTTATGACTTTGCATACCTGTAAAGGATTAGAATTTTCAGCCGTATTTTTGGTGGGGATGGAAAATGGACTTCTACCGCATGCGAGTTCCATGTCAAACTCTGAGGAATATGAAGAAGAGCGAAGGTTGTGCTATGTGGGGTTTACCCGTGCAAAAAAAAGATTATTCGTTTCTCACGCCAGGCGTCGAAGAATTTATGGAAATACTTTCAACTACCTGCCTTCGGAGTTCTTGCATTCTATACCCGATGAAGTAATGGTGCGGGAGTCAGGTGTTCAGGAATATCAAATGGGGACACCTTCGCGGTTTTCGGGAACTTCAAATACATCTTTTGCAGTCGAAACAGAATCTGCTGTGGAGTTCTCCATTGGAACGAAAGTTTTACACCCTAAATTTGGATCGGGCATCGTGATTAATCGAACCGGTGAAGAAGACGACCTGAAGCTGGAAGTATTTTTTAAAGGTCCACACGGCAAAAAGAAGCTTGCGGCAAATCTCGCGAACCTTATCACTCTGTAATATCATCTAACTAGAGAGATAAATTTTAAAAGGGGAGGTAGAATGACCAAAATTTCTCGTTTTAGTTTTTCCGCAATATTTTTTATTTTGTGTTTGTTTCTTTCTGTTGGAGTTGTGGCGGCAGGAGACGTCGTACCTTTTTCGGGCGTCGTGAAAAAAGTAACACCAGCTAAGAACAAGGTGGGTATTAAAGATCCAGATACAAAAAAACGTTTCACAGTAATCGTGAACGAAAAAACCCAGCCGGACGGATTGAAGACCCTGGAAATTCTGAAAAAGAAAGATCAGATTAAAGGGGCCTACACAGTCAACGACAAAGGTTTGTATATTGCTGTTGAGTTGATGAAGAAATAGTTTTAGATATTGGTCGGAGTTTCTTGCAAAGAAAGCAGATTGTCTAATTTTGTTTTTCCGCCGGGGGGCAATCTGAGGCTTAGGCAAATTCGGTCTTCTTTGTAATCCTCATTGACGATCAAAGCAAATTTTCTGATTTGGGAGACCAGACCAGCTTGGGAATGCTGTAGGTCTAATTGATAAGGTGATAAATTCTTCTCATAACGATCGACGATTTTTTGTCGGAGTATATCGATTCCTTCATCTTTTTTGCAGGAAATACCAATAGCCGAAGGAAACTTTTGAAGGGCTTGATCTAGTTCTTCGATATCCTCTATCGAATCGGTCTTATTGAATACAAGAATCACATCTATTTTATCCATTTCCATTTGCATCAAAAGATCATCGGTAGTTTGCATTTGATTTTTGTACTCATGGTGGCTGATGTCTACGACATGGATCAGCAAATCTGCGTCGCGCACTTCATCTAATGTACTTTTAAAGGATGCGACTAAATCGTGTGGTAATTTGTTGATAAGGCCAACCGTATCTGAAAGCAAAACAGGATAGGGAAAATTCTTTTTAATTTTTCTGACGGTGGGGTCGAGAGTTGCGAATAGCTTGTTTTCAACTAATGTGTCTGCCCCAGTCAGTTTGTTCATTAAACTGGATTTTCCCACATTGGTGTAACCTACCAGGGCGACTTTAAATAGTCCTTGTCGACTTTTTCTTTGTGTCTTTTTTTCTCGGTCAATTTGTTTGAGCTTTTTTTCAAGCTTGTTAATTTCATTTCGAATCATTCTTTGATCGAGTTGGATCTGAGTTTCGCCTACATCTTTCATTCCGATACCACCTCTTTGCCGGGAAAGGTGTCCCCACATTTTCGTCAGACGTGGAAGCGCGTACTTCAATCTGGCTAATTCGACCTGGGTTTTTGCTTCCCGTGTGTGGGCGTGGTCACTGAAAATCTCAAGGATCAACCAGGGGCGGTCTATTACACGACATTTTATGATTTTCTCCAGTTCGCGATTTTGTCGAGGCGACAATTCTTCATCGAATACGACAACTTCTGGAGAATGATGTAAAACCGCTTGTCTAAGTTCTTCTACTTTCCCACTTCCCAAAAAGGTTTTGGAATTTATTTCAGTCAACCTCTGGGTTATTTCTGCGACGGGTTCGTATTCCGCAGTAACTGCAAGACCATTCAGTTCGTCCAAAGAAATATGGGGAGGGTTTCCAGGGAGGCTGACTCCTACAAGAATGGCCTTGGTGGTAGAGGATTTAGAATAGGTAAACGTATCGGATTCTTGCTTCACAACTTAATATAAGGTTTGAGATGATTGGTCAAACAAGAGTTCATAGAAAATTTGGAGAGAGGTGAATTATAAGAAAAGAAAACTTTTTCATCTAATTTTTCGAAGCGCTGGCTTTGAGCTTGATGTATTTGGTGTTCATGTCATCAAGCCTCTGAACCAGAATATGTATCAATTGGTTTTGGAATTTCTTTTGAATTGCCAGGTTGAATTTTTCGATTATTTCATTGGTTATTTTCATCAGAACAACTTGTTCGGCCGATGCAATTGCGCTGGTGTTTCTCGGGTGTTTGCTGATCAATGATATTTCGCCAAAAATAGAACCTGCTTTCAATTCTGCAATAGTAATTTCTTCAGGGTCCTGTAAAGATATATGGTTCTCTTTTAAATCTATTTTTGGTTTCTTTTTGATTTTTACTGCACCGGTCAGGATAACAAACACGGAGGCATCCATATCCCCTTCAGAGATTATTACTTCGTCTATTTTGAATTTTTCAAAAATTCCCGAAGCATTGACTAGCTTTTCTCTTTCCGTATCTGAAAACTCTTTGAAAAAGGGTAAGCGTGCAATAAATTCTTGGATTGGATTCTTGTCCAAAAACAACCTCTAAAGCTTGTAGTTAAAAGTAAAAGATTAAAAAAAGAATTCTTTATATTAAACCTTATTCAGGAAGCCTTGTCTTCGTATTTTTTTGTTAACGAATCAATAAAGCTCTGAGTCTCCTTCAATTTTTCCGAATTTTTCTTTTGCCTGAATACCAAATGGGCCAATTTGGCATACATAATAGCATTATTGCCGTCTTGGATTTCATCGTAAATTTTTCCAATGGCTAAATGGGTCTCGCCTTTATTTGTATTAAAACCCAATGCTATTTTGAATGCCCATGCTGCCTGTTCATAACTACCTAGAGGTAAGGCTTCTTCGTTTGCAAACTGAAGTAGTGCAAGTTTTTCAAAATCATCCCGCGAATCAATAAATCGCTGAGCCGCTAAATATTCGTTCCCCAATTCAATGAGTTCTGGAGAAGGATTGCCTCTGTTTTCTTCTATTTGCTTCTTCAAAATTTTAATTCGGTTTCCAAACTGTAAAAGCCTTTCCTTTAGCTCAGCCAAAGTTGGCGGGCCTTCCCTACCTTCTTCTTCACCATCGGCTGCCGAACCTCTTCTGCGATTTGCAGCGGAGTCATCCTCGAAAGATTCCAGGTTTCCTTGGGCACCTAAAACTCCGTCACCAAACCCTCCCGTTTCATCATCTTGGACGCTATCCGTTGACCTTCCGCCTTTGTTCTTCGAGGCAGCTTGAGAATCGGCTCTTCGCAGGCTCGCCAGTCTGGAATCGGCCTGGGCCGCTTGACCTAACTGTCTGGCTTTTTTCAGATCCGCTCTATTTTGTGATTTGCTGTTTTGCAACTCTGCATTGCGACTGAGTTTGTCCTTTTGTACAGATGCAAGAATTTGTCGGTTGGTATTTGCGGCATTCTTTCTTTGGTTAGCTTGTTGCCTTCTGAGAGAATTTTTGGCATCTTTCATTTGTGCTAAAATCTCAGCGGAAGTCCTTTCAGATGCTTTCTTATAATCGCGCGTACTTTTTTGCAGGGTGTTTCCCGCTTCATCCATTGCCTCACCAGATTTTTCCTTTGAATCATTCATGGTGACAACTTTATCGGTCTGAAAATCTCTATAGGCGGATCGGCTTGATTCCAGAATTTCATCGGAATCTGCCTGCGCTGCTGCCAATTCGGCCTTGGCTTCCATTAAAGAGTCCTGAAGGCTGACCGTTTCCTCTTTCCAAACATGTCCCTGCTCTTCCAAAACGACGGAAATTTCTTTTGTCAGGCTTTTAGCCTCTTTGCGCATATTCTCCAGCTCTTTGCGCATTTCATCGCGACCTTCTGAAAAATCCTTTTTCGCTTGTTCAAGGCTATCGACAATTTCTTTATTAATTTTAGTTGTCTCTTTTTGCAGTTCTTGCAACTCTTCTTTAAGTTTTACCGCTTCTTCTTTCATTGCCAGGGAAATGTCTTTCATGATTTTTTGCGTCTCAACACGCACTCTTTCCATCTCTTCCCGGAGAATCTCTTGTTGCAACTGCATTTGCTCTCGAAGGATTTGCTGGTCTCGTAAGGTTTCTTCTTTACTGATTTGGTCGAATTGAAATGGCTCTATTTGTGCCCAAGTACTGGATATGAAAAAGAAAATCTGGAAAAGGATCCATCCTGAGACAAGGAGCCCTCGTAAGGATGAAAAATAAGGGATGATGGCGGTAGACCGCAAAATTTTCAAGTGATTTGGCATTGTGTGATGGGATTAATTATATTCTTTAATTATAGCAACTTATCGGTAGAATTTAGTGGAATTTAATGCCAAAAACTCAAAACTTGCAGGAAGGCGAAGAAAAAGAGTCTAAAATTTAAATAAATCAGAAATGAATAGCATTTAGAGGGGTATTATAGGAGTAATTTTTTTTAACTTATAAAGAAATGTAAATTATGAAAATAGTTTTGGCTGATTCCATTGGTACCCATTGCTCTTCCATTGATGATGGGCAAATATTTTTCAAGCAAGTTTATCCCGAACTTAAAGAGGGAAGGTCGGTGGAAGTTGACTTTAAGGGGGTTGAGTCCATTCTAACTCCCTTTTTGCACAACTCTATTGGAAGATTTTTAGAATATTTTGACAAAGAGGCAGTGATGAAAAAATTGGTTTTGTGCAATATTTCGCAGGAGCAATTAAAACAGGTTAACAACTACATTGATAGAACCGATCAGAAGCAATTCCAGGATGATTCAAGAGAAACTCTTATGGAATTATTTGAGGAGGATGAATTGAGCGATTCGGGTATGCAGTAAAATGGGTTTTTTTGAAAGCAAAGAGATTAAACAAAGAAAAGCAGGGTTGAGTGCGGCTCCTAATGACCCTGCCGCTCATTTTAATCTTGGCGCGGCTTATGATCAGGCAGGAAAAGTAAAAGATGCGGTACATGAGTTTGAAGAAACCATAAAAATTCATCCCAATTCAGCCGAAGCCCATTTTAACCTGGGAGTTTTGTACGAGACTTTGAATCAGGGTGAAAAAGCTATTGTGCATATCCTAAAAGCTGGGAACCTTTTTGGAGAAAAGAATGATTCGGTGAATAAGATGGAAGCTAGAAGGCTTTTAAAGCAATTCTATAAAAAATTTGGATTCAAACCTGAAGAAATGGAAGCTGAAAAATAAAGTATTTATTTTTTAGAGATCTTTATAGCCCAACTGTCGAATGGCTTCATATGCGGCAATGCCCACGGCATTGGCAAGATTGATAGACCGAACCCGATCATCGTATTGTGGGATTCGATAAGTGATAGTTTGATTCGATTGAATCAGGCTTGAAGGAAGGCCCCGCGTTTCGCTTCCGAAAAATAAATACGAGTTTTTCTTAAATGCGTGTTCGTAAAAATCTCGTTTCCCTTTGGTTGAAAAAAATATTTTAGGAGCATCAGGGGGAATTTGTTTAAAAAAATTATCCAGGTCAGGGTAAATGGCTACTTTTACAAACTGCCAATAATCCAGTCCCGCGCGTTTTAATTTTGAATCATTGATTTCGAAGCCAAACGGCTCGATAAGATGCAGGGTGGCACCGGTTGCCAGGCAAAGCCTGCCAATGGTCCCTGTGTTCATTGGGATTTCTGGTTCAACCAAAACAATATTAAGATCATGAGGCATAAAAACGGACACCTGATTTAAGAGGAGAAGAAGCTTGGATCAATATGAACAATTTTTCAATTGCCCTTATTGTGCTCAAAAGATTTCTGTATTGGTAGATTTATCTGTATCGACTCAAAATTATATTGAAGATTGTGAAGTATGTTGTAGGCCCATCGAGATTAGTTATGAAGCATGTGATGAAGAAGTAGTTCGATTTGAAGCAAGCTCTTCCTAAATATAGTTATATTAAGATTTTTTCTTTTCCTTTTTGCGTTTTGATTTTTTTTCAATCTTTTTGCTAACCTCGAAATCTCCTTTGCCTTTCCAATTTATTTCAAGATAAGGCGGTAATTGGGTTGCGCGATCCAATTCGGCAGATTCAATTTGTGCGGGGCTGAGGTTCAGGGCTTCTGTCAGGTCTGTTCCACTGAGCCGTGCATCCATTAAATTGGCATTCTCAAAGTTCACTCCTGAAAGTTTTGCTTTGGTAAAGTTTGATGCTACCAGAGTTGCTTCTGTTAAGTCTGCATCTAGTAAATTGGCGTCTGTGAAATTTGCTTCGCTGAGCACGGCCCAACTAAAATCGACCCACCTCAAATCGGCACCGGAAAGATTCACCGCAACCCATTGGGCATCTGGAGAATAAGCATCATGGAGATCCGCGTTTGACAAATCTGCTCCTGTGAAATCGGTTTCTATCAGGTTTGCGTTACTTAGGTTGGTTTGACTCAGGTTTGAATTGCTAAGGTTAGCCTTTGCCATATTTGCATCTTGAAGATTCAGGCCTGCTAAATCCAAGTCCGTCAAAACCGCACCAAAAAGTTTATCTTTAGTGTCCAGAACTTTTTGTTTTTCGGCCTGGGCCTTGGCTTCCAGACGTTGAACTTCTCTGAGTTCTTCTTCACTTAACTCAACGTCATGCGAATCGCCTTTTCTAGTCCTGGAATCTTCAGCCATAATGTTATAGAGAGGGAATGGGTTTGTGGTTCCTTTTAAGTGATGGAGTTTTTAAGGCTATTCTCAAGCCGATGCGCATCGAGGTCTTGTCCAATAAAAACCACTTTGTTTTCTGGTTTGTCAGTGCCCCAGGGCTTATCAAAGCGTCCTTCAAACATCATATAGACAGATTGAAATATGTAGCGATTGGTAGAGTTCTTAACATTAAGAATTCCTTTGCCACGAAAAACGTTCATTCCCTCCATTAAATATACCATTTGTAGCCAGTGGTTTAGTCGGCTTGGGTCAACGTATTCTGGAAACGTTAAGGATACCGATGAAATACTTTGTCCGACTTCATGGGAATGGGAATTGAAGGAATTTTCGTCCAGAACATTTTTTATGTCGAAACCTCCAATGTTGAGTATTTGGTCCAAGTCGATTTCAGCATGGGAGGTGTGGAAGATTTTTGCTGTGGGGTTGATCTGTCTCACCTTTTGTTCCAGTTCCTTCAATTCATTATTGGAAACTAAATCGGTCTTATTGAGCAAAATAACATTTGAAAATGCAATTTGTTCCCATGTGACTTCTTGCTCATTGAGATTGTTCCAGATATGTTTTGAGTCCACGAGGGTTATGATGCCATCTAATACCAATGATTTTGAAATATCATCTTCAACCAGAAAAGCTTGGGCAAGAGGACCGGAGCTAGCTAGCCCGGTGCTTTCAATGATAATTGAATCAAAAGCTTGTGGTTTTTTAAGCAATTTATTCAGGGTCTCAATCAAATCGCCGCGGATGGAGCAACATATGCAACCGTTACTCATTTCAAAAATATCTTCATCAGCACCAATAACGAATTCAGAGTCAATACCTATTTCTCCGAATTCATTTTCGATTACAGCGATTCGTTTCCCATGATTTTGTTTTAAGATATAATTTAAAAGTGTTGTTTTACCAGAACCCAAAAAGCCGGAAAGGAGCGTCACTGGTAAAACTTTATTTTGCGGGTCGATACTCATAGGGCCATACGATATAAATATTTCAACAGGTTCTTATTATAGTACTGAAAGAAATTTTGTTTAAATAAAAAAGATGAGATGCCCAGAATGAGCGTCGAGAAAGCCAATAAAATTTATATGTGGATTGCCATTGGTTTTTTGCTGGCAATGCCTCTTTTTTATTTGGACTATGGTCCAAAAGACAATGTTGAGATTAGAAAAGGAATTGCAGTTGTAAGATATATGTCTGCGACTCGCCAATTACAACGTTCCAGCTTTCTAGCGGTCTATCCTGATGGCTCTCCTGAACAGTTTTTAGAGTGGATGTTTTCTCCCATGGGTGTTGCGGAATGGCCACCCTATGAAGGTGGGTTGGAGTTCAGTCCAGAAGAAGAAACTATGGTAAAAAAGACAGGGATGCCCTTCCTCCCGGCAGGTCTTTTTTTGATCCCTCATGAACCGGATTTGGATAAAGGTCGGCAATTGGTAATTCATGCCGATTCAGAAAGTCGCAGTCTCACGGCAGAAGGTTATGAAGACCCATCCGATCCTCCCGTTTTAGTAAAAAAATGGGATTTCCCAGAAATAGGAGGAGGGTGAAATGATAGTATCTATAAATAAAAATTATGCGATAGCTTTTAAGACAAGTTTTTTTGTTTTGTTGGTATGGACTCTCATGTGTGCGGTGGGTTTTGCTGAAACAGACGAGTTGGAGCAACATAATAGGATTTTACTTGAGCAAGGTTGCTTCGAAATGGGTAGTGAAGAATCT
>JACKQG010003273.1_pt1 | contig 20067 bp, 13 predicted proteins | sample 8237621 | NCBI WGS metagenome assembly JACKQG01 (sample SAMN15677084, study PRJNA649215) | marine metagenome | biome: marine; feature: Black Sea; material: saline water; isolation source: suspended particulate matter (SPM) from the Black Sea western gyre | collected 2013-06-09/2013-06-10 | depth... | reverse complement strand
GAAAATAATTGTAATGGTTTTCCTTTTATTCGGATTTGGATTTTCAATTTTATCTGTTGCTCAAAATACTTCAAAATATGAGAAGTTTATTGACCAGGATAATAGGTTTAGACAACCTTCACTGTTGCAAAAGCTGTATTTCCAACAGCAAAATTTGAGAAAACCTTATCAAAGAATTCTAATGGAAAATCCTTTCTATAATTATCAACAATTAAAAAATTCACAAGTTCCTCATTATCCGCCATTCAGTCCCTTTAATTATTATTCTAATTTGAGACATGTACACAAACCACAAATACCAAATATTCCCTGTTTCACGACCGGAGTCAAAGAAGATTGGGCACGAATTTATGAATCGAGATCTCTGCCAAGTTGGGATTCTGCCACAGATATTACAATTGACGGTGAAGGTAATGTTTATGTAACCGGCTACTCCACCAACATGCAGCAGGGATTAGATTTCTGCACAATTAAATATGATACGGATGGAAACCAACTATGGGCTGAATATTTTAATGGTAAAACAAACGGCGATGATATAGCAAAAAATATTGCATTGGATGATTCGGGTAATGTGTATGTTGGCGGTAACAGCACTGGGTCTGGGAGCGGTCTTGATTTTATCGTTGTGAAATATAATAACCAGGGACAAAAGTTATGGGTAGCTCGCTACGAAGGTATTAATCACAGAGATGCTGTACTTCAGGATATGATTGTTGATAATTTAGGGAATGTTTACTTAACAGGTGAGAGTAATGATTATTTTGTTACTGTTAAAATTAATAATGAAGGTGTTCAACAGTGGGCAGTACAATACCGTGGTCCTGCAAATTATGATTTTCCCATGGCAATTGCTCTCGATGGAGCAGGCAATGTTTACGTCACCGGTTTTAGCAAGAAATCAGAAACAAATCATTTTGGTGAGTGCACTACTTTAAAGTATAACTTAAACGGAGAACAAATATGGCAAGCAAGTTATTCAAGTGCCGACAGCGCAGATGATATACCCAAAGATATTGCTGTTGGAGATTCGGGTACTGTTTATGTAACCGGCATAAGCTATTTAAACGGAAACAGCGATTTTTTTACCATCAAATATGATTCGAATGGTCAGGAAGCCTGGGCAGACATTTACGACGGAACAGGAAATTTTTCAAATGATGATTATGCTGAAACAATTAACCTGGATAGTGAAGGCAATATTTATGTAACAGGTTCCACTGAATACAATTATGATATGAGTCTTATCACCATTAAATATCAAAAAAATGGAAACAGACAGTGGATCTCTCGCTATCGATACGGTGATTTTCGTGCTGTTTCTGCTAAACTGGATAGATCAGACAATATTTATGTGCTGGGATATGGACATTCTAACAACTATGAGGGGAATGATTTCCTGGTAGTAAAATATACATCCGAAGGGAGTCAGGCTTGGGCAACTCGATACCAAAGTTTAAGCCAGTCATGGTCTCAACCCAGCGCAATTGCTATTAATGATCGGTGTGAAGTTTTTTTGACCGGTGAAAAGGATGATTTGGAGACAGGATTCGATTACATCACGGTGAAATTCGATTCGAATGGTAATCAGCAATGGGAGCGGGATTTCAATGGCTCATATCGTGAAGATGGAGAAGCAGTCGCTTTACAAATAGATGGAAATGGAGATGTCATTGCCTTTGGGGGAAGCGGAAATAAATTTGTAACAACAAAATATTCTGCTCAGGGCACTTTCAAATGGGCGGCGAGTTTTGATGGAAGAGAATACTATTCGGGTAATAATAAATCTCTGGCAGTAGATGCTTTGGGTAACGTGTTTGTGACTACAGCAAACAGGGCGGATCCATTGAAATGGAGTTATGACTTTGTTACCATAAAATACAATGCCAATGGAGTTCAGCAGTGGCTTAGCCGTTATGATAAAGATGAAAGGCAACAAGGAGGGAATAGACAAAATTTTCCTGGGTCAATTGTTGTTGATCAGATTGGAAATACATATGTTACAGGAAGAAGTCTCGGGCAGAGCGGAAATTATGATATTGTTACAATTAGATATAATCCAGACGGAGTTGAACAGTGGGTGAACCGTTTTCGCAGCAATGAAAATTATTATGCAGAAGCTACAGACCTGGCGATTGATAAAAATGGAAATATTATTGTTTCCGGGATCATAAGAACAGATGAATCGAATATCCTCATTATAAAGTATAATGCAAAAGGGAGGGAACAATGGGTAACAACCACACCAGATGAAACAAGCTACTATATGGATGCTTCAATGACGTTGGATGACTGGGGGAATATTTATGTGCTCAGCAACCGTGATAAAAGTTGCATGATGTGCTCAATGGTAGATTTTGACAATTGTGTTATTTTAAAATATAACTCAGCAGGTGAAAAACAATGGATTATTCAGCGTGCTGAATCGGAAAATCCTTCTATTGGGAGAAATATTGGTATAGATATTTTGGGAAATGTTTATATATGCGGCTTTAACTTGGGATCGAATCCATCTGAAGGATTTGTTATCAAAAAATATAATGCGGATGGTGTTGAATTGTGGTCAACCAGCCAGAAACAATCTGATTACTTAGGCTATCCAAGATGCCTTGTATTAGACCTGGACTGTAATGTTTATGTTGCTGGTGATATTTGGAATGAAGGAACAGGTTCGGATGTTAATATTGCAAAATATAATTCCCAGGGAGAAGAAAAATGGACAATTCATTACAATGATCCGAGAAATACCAATGACGTAACCAGAGATATGAAAGTTGATAAATTAGGAAATATTTTTGTTGCCGGTTCAACAGAGGGAAAATACTGGAGCAATTATAAAGTTTTGAAATTTTCCCAAACAGGAGCAGACACTTTAACGACACCAATAATTAGCGGCTATGAACTGAAAAATAATATCCCAAATCCTTTTAGAACACAGACATTAATTTATTACACGCTACCAAAGGCAAGCAAAGTTAAAATAAAAGTATTCAATCAACTGGGGCAGCAAGTAGCTTTTGAAGACTTGGGGAAAAAACCGGAGGGTAAATATGCCTTTCATTTTCAAACGAATGATTTAACAAGCGGAATTTACTTTTATCAGCTCAAAGCTGGGGAATTTATGAAAACGAAAAAAATGATTTTGATTCAGTAAATCCACACTGATTAAAAACCCACGCGGAAATATAATGTATAAAATTATCCGTTTGATTTTTTGATCCTTGTGGGAAATAATTTTAACAAATCAACTTGGAGAAAACATGAACAAAAAAAAACTATGTATCGCGATTATGTTACTTTTAGCTTTTAATATCCTGGCTCAAAAAAAATCTTTGCGTCCGGTCAATACTTTTTCAATTGTAGCTCGGGATTCGGTAACAGGTGAAATAGGCGTGGCGGTTCAGTCGCACTGGTTTTCTGTGGGCAGCGTGGTAACCTGGGCTGAAGCAGGTGTTGGCGCTGTGGCAACACAGTCCTTTATCGAGGTCTCGTACGGACCTTTAGGGCTGGAATTAATGCGGGCTGGTAAAACAGCAAACGAAGCTTTATCTGCATTGTTGAGTGTGGATAAAAGCATCGATGTACGCCAGGTAGCCATGGTGGACAAATATGGTAACGTGGCAGTGCACACAGGTAAAAAATGTATAATCGAAGCCGGACATTATTCGGGAAATCAATATTCCGTGCAGGCAAACCTGATGGAAAAAAATACAGTCTGGGATGCCATGTCAAAAGCCTACGAAACAACCAAAGGCGACCTGATTGATAAGTTTATGGCAGCGCTTGAAGCCGGTCAGCAAGAGAAAGGCGATATTCGCGGCATGCAGTCAGCAGCTATTTTGATTGTTCCGGGAAAATCTCAAGGCGCGCCCTGGCGGGAAAAAGTAATTGATTTGCGCGTGGAAGATCACCCGCAGCCGCTCAAAGAATTAAAACGTTTGATCAAAGTCCACCGCGCTTATGACCACATGAACAAGGGCGATGAACATGTTGCCAGCAATGATATGAAAGGCGCTTTGCAGGAATATGCCAAAGCAGGTGAACTGTATCCTGAAAATGAGGAAATTATCTTCTGGCAGGCAGTAACTCTAATTGGCGCCGGAGAAGTGGAAAAAGCGTTGCCGCTATTCCGGGACGTATTCAAAAAGAATGACAATTGGGTGGAATTAACACGTCGATTGCCGCACTCAGGTTTGTTGCCTGATGATCCGGAATTGATTAAAAAAATTATTTCAGTGGATAAGTAATTCTACTTTGTCACATTATCGTCATTCGTCTGTCATTCCGGTTGAAGCGAAGCGGAATACCGGAATCTCGTTAGGTTTTGGCAGGAGATTCCGGCAAAAAAACGTGCCGGAATGACAACTTTTTGGCAATTTCTCTAATCTGACAAAGTAGAACTAAACAAGCAGTATCATCAACAAAATCAAAAGGAGACCAAAAATGAAGAAGAAAAGTTTATTATTGGTTTTATTCGTTCTGATTTTATTTTCAACATCATCTTTTTCCCAGAAAATCACAACGGATAATTCTCCTGTTTTCTTAAAAAAGCCCACCGGTGAATCCATGGCTACTCTTTTAAACATCAACAAAATTTCCTTATGGGCTAATGCGGATGGCAGGTTATGCTATTCCCCGCATGAAAATACCAAGTGGGGTGCGTTCTATCCCCGGGGAACTGCCGGCGTTATTTATAACAAAGGTGATGGTATTTTATGGGGTGGTTTTGTGAAAGATGGTTTTTTCCCTGAATTAAGAGTTGGGGGACAGCGATGGAGTACCGGTACAGCGCCCGGTTGTATTCTTTCCAAAGGTATTGCAGAAAATCCAAATGATTCAAACGTGCGTATCTGGCGCATTCGCCCGGACTGGCAAATAGCAGATTTGACCCAGGATGCAGCAGAATTTTACAATGTTGCTGTGGATAAGGTTACCCAAGATCAAATTGAAACGATGCGAAAACAATATGAAAACGATTGGAACGATTGGCCCTGGGGTAAAGGAGCGCCGTTTTATGATAACAATAATAACGGAATAATGGACCAGGGAGAGCAGCCTGGTTTGGCATTTGCGGACCAGGTAATATGGTTTGCTGCTAATGATGTAGACTCCTCGGTTACAATGAATTTGTTTCATGAGTATTTAGGTGGCAATGAATATACACCCGGTGGTTCTCTACCAATCGGTCTGGAAATGCAGGTTACGTTGTGGGCGTACAATAGTGACGGCACACAATTGAAAGATGCATTTCAAAATATAGTTTTTAAACAGGTGCGATTAATTTATAAAGGAAGAAGCGATACCCCGGATAACGCTTTTATTGATAGCATGTTTATCTCTCAATTTGTGGATACAGACATCGGTGACTTCGCTGATGACTATGCGGGTTGTGATACAGTATTGCAACTTGGTTATGGTTACAATTCTGTGAGTTTGGACAATGAATTTCAAAAAGCGGGGTTACAACCGCCTGCTGTTGGCTATTCAGTCATTCAAGGTCCCATTGTTCCCAGCGCTGATCCGGCAGATAAAGCAATTTTTGCTTTTAGAGAGTTAAACGGTTTTAAAAATCTGAACATGACTTCGTTATGGCACAAGGCAGTAGGGAGTTCCTGGTCAACTCCATTAGACCCTGTAGCAATGTACAATGTGATGAACGGATTTCTAACCAAAGGAGATGGCAGCTTAATTCAATTTTGGGATTGTAACGGAAACCCGACAAAATTCATGGTTAGTGGAGACCCGGTTAATAGGACTGGTTGTATTGATGGTATGCCTCATGTCCATCCCAGTATTCCCAGTGATCGCCGGGTTCAGTTGAATTTTGGTCCTTTTAATATGGCATTGGGCGACACACAGGAAGTTATTATTGCAATCGTCGGAGGTATTGGTGCGGACCGGTTGTCAAGTGTTTCTGTGATGAAGCATTATGTTAAATGGGCTCGATTCTGGGCGCAGACTGTTTTTAAAACAGGACTTGAAAAAACATTAACCGGGGAAACGCTAATAGGAGATGAAGCGCTGCCCCAGGATTTTCGTTTGTATCAAAACTATCCCAATCCCTTTAACGCCGGTACAAATATCCGCTATGACCTTCCCATTCAAAGAGATGTTAAATTGACCATCCATAACCTGTTGGGGCAAACAGTTAAAGTCCTTTTAGATAAAAAACAGGATGCGGGCAGCTTTGCCATTCATTGGGATGGAACAGATTCTTTTGGAAAGAAGTTGCCATCCGGAATATATTTGTACAAACTTCAGGCTGGATATTGGACTTTGACTAAGAAAATGATGCTGTTGCAATAATTAGCTTTAGTAGCTTTACCAAACTTTTAAAGTTTGGTAAAGCTATTCCAGGCAAAAATGGAGAGAAAATTATGAAAACAGAAAATCTCTTTTTAAAGAACATGGTATTTCTTTACTTAATTATCATCTGCCTTATATCCTGCCAACAACCTCAAGACATAAATGATAAACTACTGGACATGACCTATCCCTACGATGAAAACACAATTTACTGGCCAAACGCTAAACCGTTTGAACTAAATAAAGGCAACTGGGGAATTACCGATGCCGGCTACTGGTACGCAGCTAACGAATACAGCGCTGCAGAACACGGTGGCACCCATGTTGACGCACCAATTCATTTTGCTGAAAATGGACGAACGATTGACCAGGTTCCGTTGCAGGAATGGATCGGACCTGCGGTAAAAATAGATGTGGTGGAAAAATGTGATTTAAATCGTGATTATTTATTGACAGTAGAAGACATTAAAAATTGGGAGAAACAATTTGGGATAATCCCGGATCACGCCTGGGTTATCATGTACACGGGAATCGATACGAAATTTTACCCGGATAAGGAAAAAGTATTGGGTACGAGTAAAACCGGTCTCGAAGCAATCCCGGAGTTGAGTTTCCCTGGTTTTTCTCCGGAGGCTGTTGAATTTTTGACCAAAGAAAGAAATATCACGGGAATCGCTCTTGATACCCCAAGTATTGATTACGGAAAATCAACCAATTTTAAAGTTCACCAAATTCTTTTTGCGGCAGATAAACTGGCGATTGAGAATATTGCAAATCTGGACAAACTGCCTGCTACTGGTGCAATTCTCTATGCTTTACCCATGTTGATCAAAGATGGGACTGGCGCACCGGCACGTGTTTTTGCTGTTCTTCCTTGAAAACTACGTAGGGCAAGATGGCATCTTGCCCTACGTTATCCTACCAAAAATCCTTGACTTATTAATTTGTTTTCGTTATATTTATTCATCAAAAACGTTGATTGCTTATCTTTTAATATTCGATCCTCATATTTTATTTTTTAGCCCCCTGACCCAATGATAAAAACCTGGAGGTTACCAAATGTTAAAAATAAAATTTTTTTACCTGCCACTATTTATTTTTCTTTTTACGTTCCAGCTTTTCGCAACCGAAGATAAAGATCCGAAAGCCTGGACAATCGATGATGTGTTAAACCAGGAATCTGCCGGCAGCTTTGATATTAGCCCCAGTGGTGAATGGGTTGTATGGGTTAAATCCCGACCAGATAAAAAAGAGAACAAAAAAGTCGGAGACATTTATTTGACATCTTTGGTTGATAGCACGGAAGTTCAGTTGACTCGAGGTAAATTCAATGATCGCAGTCCCAAATGGTCTCCCAAAGGAAAAATGGTTGCATTTTTATCGGCTCGTGAAAAAGAAAAAGGGACACAAGTTTGGCTGATGAATTCCCGCGGTGGTGAGCCATGGGCTTTAACGGATTTGAAAAATGGTGTCAATTTTTTTGAATGGCGCACGGGAAAAAATATTATCTTTTCTGCTCGCGAAAATCCAACCAACTATGAACAGGAGTTAAAAAAGAAAAAAGATGATGCAATCGTTGTGGGCGACCAGGAGCACTTTTTGCCAGTGCGTATGTTTCAAATGGATGTTAAATCTAAAAAGATCAAAAGACTAAGCAACAATTCCGGCAAGATTGCTGAATTTGCTCTTTCGCCATGCGGTAGGTGGGTCGTTACTAATGAAAGCCAGGATGTCCATTACCAGTATGATCATAAAATTCCACCTAAACAATTTCTGTACAATTTAAAGGAAAAATCCAGGGAAGAAATTTTTACAGAAAAAAATATGCGACCTGCCGGATTCAAATGGGAATTGAATGGCTCCGGTTTTTATTGTGCGCAACCGCTGGCAAGTGATCCAAATGAAGATTATGTGAGAGTACGAACGCTTTATTATTTTGACATTAAATCCCAAAAATACCAACAAGTACCTTTGAACTGGAAGTGGCATCTGGGATTTTTTGGTTATACCATAACCAAAGAAGGTGTTTTGGTTTCGCTGGCAAATGGCACGAAAAACAAATTGGCGTTTTTTAAAAAAGATGGTAACGATTGGAAATGTGACTTTTTGGAAAATAAAAATTCCGAAAATATTTTTTTGAATTCAGTGAATAAAAAAGGCGATCTGGTTATTTTTACCTATTCTACTGCCAGCACGCCACCTCAAATAAAAGTTGGGAAAATTGATGGAAACAAGATAATCAATCAAAAGGGAATTTTCGAACTTAACAAGAATCTAAAAAAGAAACGCTTCGCCCAGTCTGAGGTGATCAACTGGAAAGGCGCTAAAAATGATAAAGTGGATGGCATTTTATACTATCCTCACAAATATGAAAAGGGAAAAAAGTATCCATTGATGTGTGTCATTCATGGTGGACCGGCTGGCGCTGATATTGATCGATTCAGTGAAAGATGGTCCAACTATCCAAATCTTTTGGCAAGCAAAGGCTGCTTTGTTCTGAAAGTAAATTATCACGGTAGTGGGAATTATGGTTTGAAGTATGTGGAGTCGATCAAAAAACATTATTACGAATACGAAGTACCGGATATTTTAAAAGGCGTGGATTTTGTGATCAACAAAGGACTGGTCGATGCGGATAAACTGGGCATCATGGGTTGGAGTAACGGCGCAATTTTGGCTATCGCTTGTATCATTGAAACCGGCCGCTTTAAAGTCTGCGCACCGGGCGCCGGTGATGTGAACTGGCTCAGCGATTACGGCAATTGTGCTTTTGGCGCCGCTTTTGATAATGCCTATTTCGGCGGTCCACCCTGGAAAAGGTTGAAACACTATATCGAAAAATCACCACTGTTTAAAATGGACAAAGTAACCACGCCAACAATTATTTTCTTCGGAACCAATGACACCAGTGTACCAACAGAACAGGGTTGGCAACACTATCGTGCGTTACAACAAATCGGAAAAACACCGGTACGATTTCTTCTTTTCCCTGGCGAACCACACGGCTTTCGAAAATTATCACATCAAAAAAGAAAGATGGAAGAAGAGATTGCCTGGTTCGATAAATACCTGTTTGAGACTTATAAAAAGCCCAATGAAGCTTTCAAAAAAGATTCGCCGCTGGCGCTTGAATTTAAAAAACGAAAAATCTCAAAAGTTGTCGGTTATTACGGAATAAAAGAAAAAGGATCGTTGATTCCTGAGGTCGTTCAAGTCAATGATAGTCTGACTGTTGGCAGGTTCGAGGTGACTCGCGCACAATACATGATTTTTGATCATCACATCGTTTACCGGTACGGGACTGATAATTTTCCCATGAATGATGTTTCTTTTGATGGGGCAAAAAAGTATTGCCGATGGTTATCCAATGTTACCGGTAAAAACTATGATTTACCAACCATTGAAGAAATGAAATTATTGTTCAGCAAAAATAAATCAAATAAGAAGAATGAAAATACGCTGGGTTATTGGGCAGGATATTCTCCCAATCCGGACGAAACTGCCGAACTCGATGTGAAAATAGCCGAGTTGGAATTAAGCGGTTTATTATTAATGGAGGTGGGTTCCCGAAAGCCGGTCTCCGAAGAATTATTAATTTTTGATATCAGCGGAAATGTTGCTGAATGGTGTATCGGGAAAGATGGTGAAGGGATCATTTTGGGCGCTTCAGCAGTTACATCAACGGATTCAAAAGGGGAGTATGAAGCGCCGAGAAGGGAGTATGTGGGATTTCGGGTGGTGTTGAGGGAGTGATTAAAATCAGGAAATGGCGCTTGTTGACTGATAATACAAATGATGATTTTAAAACAAGGAGAAAATAATGAATTGTTTTATCTGTAAACATGGATATACCAATCCAGGAAGAGTTACCGTTACACTGCAGCGTGGAGACACAACAGTAATTTTTAAAGAGGTTGATGCTGATGTTTGTGATAATTGTGGTGAATATTATCTTTCTGAAGAAGTAACCGGAAAGCTGTTAAAAAGAGGTGAAATTGCTGTGGAAAACGGTGCGGAAGTTGAAATTCTGAAGTTTGCTGCTTGAGATAAAGTTTTGAAATTTATGTTGAAATTGATGCGGTAATGTGGCTGAGTGGTGTATTGACAAAAGTGGGGAAGGTGTCATCCTGTTATGTTCGGCGGTAACGGCAGCGGATTCAAAAGCTAAATATCAGGAAAGTAAATGAGTTAATTTGGTGAAATTAAATTTTGAGGATAATATGAATGAAACGGAACTAATTGAAAAATTAGCAAAAGGCGAAGGATTTCATACTGAATTTAAAGAGACTTTACCATCAAGAGAGAAGCTTGCAAAAGAAATTGTTTGTTTTGCCAATACAAATGGCGGGCAACTTTTTATCGGAGTAAAAGATTGCGGCGAGATTGCCGGTATTGAAAATATTGACAACGCCATGCTATTGATTGAAGATGTTGCTTTTCAGCGTTGTGAACCTCCCATTACAATATTGCAGGAAACAATCAAAATTGAGGATCAAACAGTTTTAGTCGTCAACATTCCTAAAGGGAGCCAAAGACCTTATCGAACAAGAAGTGGGCAATATTATATTCGCTCTTCAAACCGTTGCCGACAAGCATCGCAAGAGGAGTTGCTTCGATTGTTTCAAGCTGGTGACAGCATGTTTTTCGATGAAGTAATTGTAGGGAATTCAAACTATTCCGATATCGACCTTTATTCTTTTCAGGATTTTTTATTGAGACATTTTGATGTTAAAGCTCAAGAAAATGAACTCGAAAATTATCTAAAAAATCTTCATATTATATCAGAACAAAATAAACCAACCGTCGCCGGTTTATTGTTTTTTGGGAAGTTCCCTCAAAATATTCTACCGAATCAGAGAATAGTATGTGCCTATATTAAAGGAGATGATCTTGCAACACCTCCGTTTGATAAAAAAAGTCTCAATGGTAAAATCCCTGATTTAATCGATAATGCTCAAAAATTTCTTCACCTATATTTGGTTGAGAAGCATTCAATCAAAGGTTTTGAACCTGAAATCGAAGTGGAAATACCGGACGTTGTTTTGCGGGAAGCTGTAGTAAATGCAGTTGCGCACAGGGATTATACAATTGAGGGACCTATTAGGATCATAGTTTACGATAACAGGGTTGAAATTAGAACACCTGGTAAACTCCCCAATTCCGTTACAATTGAAAGTATAAAAATTGGCGGTTCTCATGTTTTGCGCAACCCAACAATTTATAATTTATTGTACAAAATGGGGCTGGTCACTGATTTGGGCAGTGGTGTGCGCAGAATGATTCAACTAATGAAAAAATATTCAAGTGAGGAAATAGTTTTGGAGGAGGTTGAGAATGAGTTTGTTTTGTCGATTCCACGAAAGCAGCAGCTATAATTTTTTATTTTGAAAATTGATGTACTAATGAATGTAATTTTATAAAACATTAAAAAAATGACAAAATAATTAGTGACAAAATAATTAGTGACAAAATAATTAATGATAATTATAAGACAAAAAATTAAAAAAAAATCTTCCCTGTATGTTTATTTGCTTTTTATCTACCTTGTTTTTTATACCTGTTCTAAAGATAAGACAGGTACCACCTCGGATATAAAAAAGATTGAAATTTCTAAAATTGACAAACACAAAAACTCATCTTTTTCACTTCAACCCGATTTAATTATTTCAGACAAAGATTTAAAAAGCGATTTTACATTTCAAAATATTAACCGGGTAATCGCCGATAAGCAGGGCAATATTTACGTCCTTGACACAGGGCAATTTTGTATTCATATTTTTAACGCTTCAGGGAAATATTTGAACTGTTTTGGCAGAAAGGGACAAGGACCTGGTGAGTTCAGCGACATGGCAGATTTTTTTATCAATGGTCAGGGACAGATAACTATTTACGATGCTTTAAACAGTAGAATTTCTTTTTTTTCCAAACAGGACGATTTCGTGTCGTCAAAATCCTGCAAAAGTACAATTTATTATTTACATTCATTTGACAATAATACTTATGTTTTGTTGAGGGAAGCGCCTCAAAAAGGTAAAGAAACGTTGGAATTGGTGCGAACAAAATTTGACAGCATCGGAGAGTTAATCTTTCAGGGTGATTTTTTTAAATTGCGTTCAACCATTGTAAATAACATAACGCACTAAAGTGCAGGCGAAGGCTGAGGCGAAGGCGAAGGAAAAAAAAGAATATCCTTAATCCCTGTGCCCGAAGGGTGCTTGAATCTTATACCTTGCTTCGCCTTTGCCTTCGCCTCAGCCTTTTCGGTATGAAAGTTAATTGATCTGGGTTAGAAATTCTTTTGCACAAAAAACGAAGATTTGACTTGTAATACTATAGAACAAGCTGTTCGATTCGGTCCGGCCTCAACTTGTGTAAGCAATGAACATGGCATTGTTGCCCATACCACCGGGGAAAATTATTTAATTGAATTTTTTAGTGCAAACGGAAAAAAATTCAAACAGATTTCCATGCCAGGCTTTCATCCCTTAAAAGTTACCGAACAAGACCGCCATGATGTTTTTTTGAATTTATCTTTTCTCCCGGAATCGTTCACCAAAAATTTTGTATTTGCGGAAACGAAAAGAATTTTTAAAGCGTTACGTTTTGATGAAGTTGGAAATTTGTGGGCTATTCGGGAGTCGATTGATAAAAAGCTGTTTGCTGATGTTTTTGATGATGCCGGCAATTACATAGCTGAAGTTTATTTGCCGCAGATGTTATATTTTATCGGGGACGATTATGCATACGGTATTAAAACAACTGGTTTTGATTCATATGTTATCCGATACAAAATTATTAAGAATAAGCAACAAGCTAAATAGTGCCTGCCCGAAAAAGACTTATTTTTGTCATTCCGGCGATCCTGTCCAGTTACATTTGGATATATAAAGGTAGACAGACGGGGATTTTGTGCCGGAATTTCCTGAATATAAGCACGAGATTCCGGTACTCTGCTTCGCTCCGACCGGAATGACTGATTTCTCGGACACACACTAAATAAACTACCAATTAGATGAAAATCGAATTAGCCTAAATCTTTAATTATTTTGCCAAAGAAAGAAAATTAACAATCAAAATTTAAAAAATCAGTTGACTATTACACCTAAATACATTAAATTAGGTCAGTATAGTGTCCTAATTTAGATAAAATGGGTAATTAGCCGTGATAAAAAGAATTCTTCAGCAAAAGGTTGAAGCATGTTTTTTTAAGAAAAAAGCAATCATCATTTATGGCGCACGCCAGGTTGGAAAAACAACTTTAATAAAAGAAGTCCAAAAAAAACACCTAAAAGACTCTTTATTCCTGAACTGCGATGAACCGGATATAAGAGCAAGCCTCACAAATGTAACTTCGACGGAGCTAAAAAACCTAATTGGAAGCAAAAGAGTAGTTTTTATTGATGAAGCGCAACGCGTTCTGAACATCGGCTTGACAATCAAATTGCTGGTTGATAATTTCCCTGATTTACAGGTGGTTGCAACCGGTTCTTCAGCGCTGGAGTTATCCAACGAAATTGTTGAACCTTTGACCGGGAGAAAATATGAATTTCACCTGTTTCCATTTTCTATGGTGGAATTGCAGCAAAAATACTCATTAATAGAAATCAGAAGAATGCTTGAAAAGCGGATGATTATGGGTATGTATCCGGAAATTGTCGAAAATACGGATGAAGATCAAATTCTTCTTAAAGACCTGGCATCCAGTTACCTGTACAAAGATGTGCTGCAGTACCAGGATATTCGCAGACCGGAGCTTTTAGAGAAACTCTTAACTGCCCTGGCATTACAGATCGGAAATGAGGTTTCATATAATGAGTTAGCTAATTTATTGGGCGTTACTAAACAAACCGTTGCAAATTATATTCAACTACTGGAAAAGTCATTTGTAATTTTCAGGCTGCCACCTTTTAGTCGCAACCTGCGCAACGAATTAAAAAAGCTCCGTAAAATATATTTTTATGATACCGGAGTCCGAAACGCCATCATCAACCTTTTTAATCCGCTTCATCAACGCCTGGATGCTGGTCAGTTGTGGGAAAATTTTATGATCAGCGAACGTATCAAGTGGAATACGAACAATGATGTTTTGGTGAACCATTACTTTTGGAGAACACACAGCCAACAGGAAATCGATTACCTGGAAGATAAAGAAGGAAAATTGTCCGCGTTCGAATTTAAATGGAAAAGTTTCAAAGAACGAGTTCCAAAAGCTTTTGTTAACACCTATCCAAACAGTACAGTTGAATTTATTCGATCTAATAATTATGAAGAATTTGTAGGATTAGAAAATAAATGATCGTGAAATTAGTGGTTTTGTTTTTTTTCAACTAGTCGCGCTATACTTTAACAAATATAATTAAATCACAACTTTCACCAATTAATCACAGGAGAAAAAATGAAATCAACAAACCTTATTAAGTATGTTTCTTATCTGTCTGTTTTTGTATTGTGTTTTATTTTAACTTGCCAAACAGGAGAACAAAAAATGTCCACAACCTGGCTCAAACCGGATGAAGTAATAAATCAGCTTAAAAATGATTTAGGAGAAGAACACGCGCAAAGGATTGAAAAAGGCGTTAATCAAGTAGCTGCTCTCTGGAGAAAAAAAGATGGCTCTGCTAAAAAATTTGCTGCGTTCTGCAAAGACCAGTTTATTACTGATCTCCAAAAGTTAGAAAAAACTTTTTTACGTTTTGAAAAGAACCTGGAACAAATTGACGGACTCAACCTGGAAATGCGTCGGACATTGCGGGAACCTGTTCAATTGGATGTGGGCCCCATGCTGCCGATGGATATGCTGTTTGCAAATTACGATCCTTTAGCCCATGTGACAGATGACCTTTTTAAAACCAAACTCGGTTTTACAGCACTTTTAAATTTTCCACTTTATTCTTTAGAAGAAATACTGAAAGTCAGCCCTGACTGGTCGCGCGAGCAATGGGCGCAGGCAAGATTGGTTCAGAGGTTTAGCTCTCGTGTGCCATCAGATGTGAAACAGAAAATAACAGAAGCGGTGGTTGCGGCGGATAATTACATCAACAATTATAATATTTACATGTTTAACCTGGTTACACCAACCGGAGACCATCTGTTCCCTGAAGGGTTGAGATTAATCACCCATTGGGGGCTGCGTGACGAACTCAAAGCACAATACGCCAAACCGGATGGGCTGGTAAAACAACGGAAAATTAAACAAGTGATGGAGCACATTATTAATCAAACAATCCCGGAAGTTGTTGTGGATAATCCCGAAGTAAATTGGGACACAAAAAACAATACGGTTTCACCGGTTGAAGGTAGTGAAGAATCTGTGAATAATAACGCCGAACCAAATACCCGGTATAAACATTTGTTAGCCTACTTCAAAGGAATGAAGAGCGCTGATCCTTATTATCCTCACTTGCCAACGTTTATCGACCGTAAATTTCAGGAAGCCCGGGAAATTCCGGAAGACCAGTTTGAAGCATTGCTCACTGAAGTTCTTTCTGCAAATGTTGCAAAAGATGTGGCTGTTTTAATAGAAAAACGTTTGGGCAGAGAACTGGAACCGTTTGACATTTGGTACAACGGATTCAAACCTCGCGGCACTTACGACGAACAAATGTTGGATAAAATAGTTGGTAAGCGTTATCCAACTGTTGAAAGCTTTCAAAAAGACCTCCCCTATATTTTGCGCAATCTTGGTTTCTCACCGGAGAAAGCAAAGTTTTTAAGTACTAAAATTATCATCGATGCTTCACGCGGAATCGGGCACGCTATGGGCGCTGCCCGCCGGGAAGACAATGCGCACCTTCGTACAAGAGTTCCTGAAACCGGAATGAAATACAAAGGATTCAACATCGCCATCCACGAATTAGGTCACAACGTGGAACAGGTATTTTCATTAAACGGCGTTGACCACACATTATTAGAAGGTGTGCCTAATACTGCTTTTACCGAAGGTTTTGCTTTTGTTTTTCAGAACCGGGATTTGAGTCTGCTTGGTCTGAATAAAGAAGACCCTCAAGTGGAACACTTGAATGCATTAGATACCTTTTGGGATACATTTGAAATTGCAGGTATAGGAATAGTTGATTTGCGTATCTGGCGCTGGATGTACGAAAATCCCAAAGCAACACCACAGCAGTTGAAAGAAGCAGTCATCCAAATCGCCAAAGATATCTGGAATGAATTCTTTGCCCCTGTTTTGGGAATGGAAGATCAAATTTTATTATCAATTTATTCTCACATCATTGATGCCGGTTTATACACACCTGACTATTCATTGGGACATATTATTTCATTCCAGATTGAGCAATATTTTAAAGGTAAAAATTTAGCAGTGGAGATGGAACGTATGTGTAAGCTTGGTTCGATTACGCCGGATGCGTGGATGAAGGAAGCAGTTGGTGAGCCGGTTTCGACAGAACCTTTGATTAGAGCAACGGAGAAAGCAACTAAAGAAGTAAATTCCAATTAACGATAAATCAATTTTCGGCTTGCGGAAAGTAAGGACTGTGAATTAAATAACTTGACCATTTGTATTTTTTCAAGCACTGTTTTTGTAGGATTTAGTTCGGTGCACTTGATCAGCTTAATTAATTCACGTCCCTAAGTAAAATTTTCTCCCACAGAAATAAATCTTCCTTCAGCAAGTTATTTCAATAGATTGATTCGCCGAAGGAGAAGTCCCACAGAAAAAAGAATCTAAATGGTAACAAAAGAAATAAACAAAGGATAACAACCTTTTTGGATTTGTATTGTCTATATAAATGAAGCTTTTTATTAAAAGGCAACAAAACTCGCTACCTGCAACTTGCCACCTATTCCGGAGAACACAAATGAAAAATATATTTTATTTATTGTTAGTATTATTGATCTTTTCAAACGGTTTAGCAAATGATACAGTGAAAACAGATTCACTAATTGTTCAGGCGGTTCGTACCCATGAGAAGGTGATTGTTGATGGAATTCTTTCAGAGACCGTCTGGCAAAATGGGAATGAAGTATCAAAATTCACACAACGGGAACCAATAGAAGGCTCTCAAGCCACCGAGAAAACCGAAGTGCGAATTGCCTATGACGACAATGCGCTTTATATTGGCGCGCGTATGTTCGATTCAGCGCCGGATTCAATAATCGCCAGGTTAGCCCGGCGCGATGCTATGGTGAGTTCAGACTATTTTGCGTTTTTTATTGATCCATATTATGACAAACGCAGCGGATTCTATTTTGTAGTCACAGCAGCAGGAACATTAATGGATGGCGTTTTAATGAATGATGATTGGGATGACGACTCATGGGATGGTGTTTGGGAAGTTAAGACAAATATCGATGATAAAGGCTGGACTGCGGAATTTAGCATCCCTTATTCTCAACTTAGATTTCATAAAAAAGACAAATATATTTGGGGTGTAAATTTTAAACGCAAAATTCTCCGCAAGAATGAGAGTGATTATTTAACCTTTACGCCTAAAGATGGCAGCGGTTTTGTATCGAGATTTGTGGATCTGATCGGGATTGAAAATATCTCTCCAATTAGGCAAATTGAGTTTTTACCCTATTTTCGGACTAAAGCCGAATACACTCACCCCGAAGCAGGCAACCCTTTTAATGACGGATCGCACTATTTGCCCGGTATGGGTTTGGATGTCAAACTGGGTATCGGAAATAATTTAACACTGGATGCCACCGTTAATCCTGATTTCGGTCAGGTTGAAGTTGATCCGGCTGTGGTTAACCTTTCTGATATAGAGACCTATTTCATGGAAAAGAGACCGTTCTTTATTGAAGGATCAAATATTTTTCGTTTTGGCAAAGGCGGATCTAACAGCTTTTACAGTTTAAGCTGGGGCGGTCCACGATTTTTCCACTCCCGCCGAATCGGAAGAACACCGCAAGGAAGCCTGCCTGATTTTGATTTTGCTGATATGCCGGAAGGAACCAAAATTCTTGGCGCTGGAAAATTGACTGGTAAAACAGGTAATAATTGGAATCTCGGTGTTTTGGGCGCAGTGACTGCCCGTGAAAAAGCTGAACTTCAATACAGTGAGAATAAATTCCATTCCGAGGTCGAGCCATTAACATATTACGGCGTATTCCGCACCCAGAAAGAATTTGAAAAAGGAAGGCATGGATTGGGTTTCATCTCCACGCTGGTCAACCGAAAATTTGATGATGTCAGTTTAAAAGATCAACTGAACAGCGAAAGCTATGGGCTGGGATTGGATGGTTGGACTTTTTTTGATAAAGACAAAGTCTGGGTCATAACCGGTTGGGCAGGCTTGTCCCAGGTTAGAGGAAACCAGGAAAGAATGACAAGTTTGCAGCAGAGTTCCCGTCACTATTTCCAGAGACCTGATGTGAGTCATGTTCAAGTCGATTCTCTCGCTACTTCAATGACCGGCTAGGCAGGCAGAGTGCTGATTAATAAACAAAAAGGGAATGTCGTTTTTAACGCAGCGTTAGGCGCCATCCATCCCAGCTTTGATGTGAATGATATCGGGTTTATGTGGCGCACTGATGTGATCAACGGACACATCATTGGTGGCTATAAATGGACAAAGCCGGGCAAAGTTTTTCGGCAAGCTGAACTTCACCTGGCAGCATTCGGAAGTTGGGATTTTGGCGGTTATAATAATTGGAAAGGTATCTTTCAATTTGGATCGCTTCAGTTATTGAATTATCATCGTTTATAGTATTACCAGTTGAATCTTTGTTTTTTATGCAAAAGTTTTTTAATAAAGATCAATTACTATTACAACGAAAAGGCTGAGGCGAAGGCTAAGGCGGAGCAAGGTAGAAGATTAAAGGTTTAAGATTTTTTCCTTCGCCTTTGCCTCAGCCTTCGCCTGCACTTTAGTGCGCTGGGGTATTACTGGGCTTACAATCCTGAGTCGATAAATAATAGACGGACTCGCGGGGGGGCATTGACATTGAATCCAGCCGGATGGGAAGGACATCTTGAATGGAATTCGGATAATAGAAAAAAATGGATTTTTGGTTTGGGTTTCCACGGTGGATTCTATCCGTCATCAGAATATTTCAGCATTGAACCGAGCATCGAATGGAATCCTGCTGATAATCTTTCTTTGAGTTTTAATCCGGAATATTCAAAAGATATCACAACAGCGCAGTGGGTCGGCGTTTTTGAAGATCCCACGGCAACTTTGACTTATGGTAAACGTTACGTATTTGCAGAAATAAACCAGCAGTCACTTTCTGCGAGCATCAGGTTGAATTGGACATTTACACCTAAGTTGAGTCTGCAGCTTTACGCCCAACCTTTAATCGCTTCGGGTGATTATTACGATTTCAAAGAGTTGGCAAAACCGAAAACATACGATTTCAATATTTTCGGTGAAGGCGAATCAACTTTTGATGAAGAAAATCATATTGCTGATCCTGATGGTGAGACCGGCCCCGCAGAACCGATCGAATTATGGAATCCTGATTTTAATTTTAAATCCCTTCGCGGCAATGCGGTTTTGCGATGGGAATATACCCCCGGCTCAACACTTTATTTTGTCTGGACACAACGGCGATCTGACTTTGAAGAAATTGGAGAATTTCAATTCAGAAGATCAATTGATAGAATGTTAAGCGCAAAAGGCGATAATATTTTTATGGTGAAAATGACTTATTGGTTCGGTGTTTAATGAATTGGTTTGTGTCAAGAATTACACTTCAGATAGAGTACTTTAGTTAGTTTTAATTTAAATTCCAAGCTCCAAATCACAAATTCCAAATAAATTCCAAATCTCAATGACCAAAATAGTTTGG
>JACKQG010001201.1_pt2 | contig 20067 bp, 24 predicted proteins | sample 8237621 | NCBI WGS metagenome assembly JACKQG01 (sample SAMN15677084, study PRJNA649215) | marine metagenome | biome: marine; feature: Black Sea; material: saline water; isolation source: suspended particulate matter (SPM) from the Black Sea western gyre | collected 2013-06-09/2013-06-10 | depth... | reverse complement strand
TTTTTTTTCCTTCGCCTTCGCCTCAGCCTTTGCCTGCACTTTAGTGCGTTATGATATATTAATAACATTCATACTTCGCAATTTACAGTTTATTCACCTGTTTGAAATATGTCTCTGATCCTGGAATTGTTTTTTGATCCTGCTGTTTATTAATGTGACAGGCGCTAACATTAATAATAACATTCCTATTCGCTGCTGATCTTCATCCTGATAAAATTGCGGATATATTTCTCAAACCTAAATATTCATGAATGTACCAAATTTAGGGGGTGGGATAATTTAAGTCATACATTGAAATTATGAATTATTGATCGATAAGTAAATTAAAAATGAAATAGAATAGTTATTTTATCCAACCCCCTAAAGTTACAAAAAATTCACATCTTTTTTAAAAAAGTTGTCAATATTTTAGCCAAAAATTCTAATTATATATGTAGAAGCCTCTTTATAAAAAAAATCGTCGTTTAATATTTTATTATTCATGTTCACAATAATAAGAAATATTAAAATGAAGAAAAAAAACTACATAGCTCAAATTACCCCCCCCAGTAATTCAGGAGAAAAATAAATTTATAATACAAAGCCCAAATTGTAATTCCTCGTGGCGGGATTATGGTTTGGGCTTTCTTATGAGATGAATTGCCCGGAAATATTGTCCACTAAAATACTAACTTTTTACAATTAATAAAGGAGATAACCAATGTACAAAATACTTAAATCAACTCTTTTGTTATTATTGTTTTTTACTATTGTTTTGGCAGATTCCCAAACCGAGATCCAACTAAAACCCGGTAATAACGAGATCGCTTTCAAAGTTTTGAACAATTCGGAGTTAAACTTTGAATCGATTTACGTTGAGATAAAAAACGAAGATTTGCCGGTCGGTTTTGTAATAAAACAAAATTCAGCGAAAATGAATATTGCCTCTAAAAGTAAAAACCAGGAGGGCTTACAAATAAACATTGAAGTCAATGAAAAAGCCAAACCCGGTGTTTACGAGATACCGTTTTTTATTAAAGACAAAGCGGATCATTCCTGGAGCTATTCCTTAACCGCAAATTTAATTTCTACCAAACCGGACAAATATGACCTGACTCAAAACTACCCCAATCCTTTTAATGCGTTTACGAAAATCAACTATTCCCTGATCGATGACAAAAATCAGGAAACCAGGCTGATCATTGTGGATTTATTGGGCAGGCACATTAAAACGCTGGTAAACGAAAATCAGGCAGCAGGCAGCTACAATGTTTTTTGGGATGGCAGAGACGAGCAGGGGAATGAAGTTGCCAGCGGTATTTATTTTTACAAATTAACTTCAGGTTCATTTTTGAAAATCAGAAAAATGTCCATGTTAAAATAAGCGGAAAGGAGCAAAATTATGTACAAGAATTTAAAAATAAATCTCTTTTTGGGATTGATAACCGTACTATTGTTTAACAGCTTATTTATGACAACACCTTTTGCCCAGGATAAACAGGAGATTGTTGTTACGATCAACGGCATCTCATCCGGGGATAAAATGACTCATTATAACAACGGTGAAGAACTGAGAGAGCAGAAAAAATTCCCGGAAGCGATTGCTGAATACCGGCAGGTTATCAGCGATGGTGAGCTTTGCGGAAAGGAAGCGGATGCGCATTATTGTATCGGTATTTGCTATTTATGGTTGAGCAAAAAGGATATCGCCAAAGGTATATTCCAGGAAGTGATAAAAACTTATCCAAACGATGGCGAAGCAGTTGCCTTTTCCAATTATTCTATGTCCTGGATAGATGTGCAGCGGGGAAATTATTACGAAGCCATTAACCGGTTGCAAAAGGTGCTCGACAGTAATGTTTACGCGGATGCAGTGTTTTGTTCCAGGGCTTTGTTTCAAATCGGGCGCATCTATTCATCTTTTCTGCAAGACCAAAAGAATGCAGAAGAAGTTTTTCGTAAACTGTTAACCGATTTCCCGGATGCTGAAATTACAAATCATCCGTTTTTAGAAAAACTAAAAGGAAACTGAGAACGAAATATTTTTAAAAACGTTTAATAAAACAAGGAGAAATTCAAAAATGAAACGATTAATTTTAATAAACCTAATTTGTATTTTAAGTTTGTTCTGTTTATTCCAGCAAGCTTATTGCCTGCCCTGGCCGCCTGATATCGATGTTTACTATATTAAATTCAACTACCAATCCGGCCAAAGCTCCGATGCACTTAAAATTAAAAATATTAGTGCTCCAGAGTGGGCAAACGGCGGATCTACTAATAAAAAGATCGCCTATATAAAAAATCAATCCAGCAGGAAGATTAAGGCAAAATTTTGGATTGATAGGAGTAGTATAGATTGGATATGCGTTTATGCTGATAAGATCAGCGGAACAGGAATTGGGGATGTGCCGGATTGGCAAATCGATTTTAACGGATCGCAATATTCACAAGAAGAACAAATAACGTGTAGTGGCTCTGTACCAGGTAGCGTTGGAAAAAGAAACTTTACCTGGCGCTGGTATGCTTTTGCTATTGATGATTATGAGCTTGAGGAAGAAATTCATATAGGAGATACTTCACATGAATATTATACTTTGCTTGCAGCGCCACAAAGTCCAATGACAGAACCGTGGAAAGAAGTATTGGATTATGCTTGTGATTGGGCTGAATATATGTCTAGCAGTTCAAGCGCTATGATAAAAGTAGTTCAGCATATATACGATGATTTGGGATTTGAGTATGATACCATTGATGGTTCATCCAGGTATACAGATAAAACAGATGGATCATTTGGTCTTACATCGATGTTATCCGAGATTCCTGGCAGCGATATAATTGTTAATTGCTACGATTGTGGTAAAGCAGTTAAGATTTTCGCAAATGCATTAGGATGTGGTGCAAGTTATAACGTTAGCCAGCCATTTGGCTATTTGAATTGTATAAAGCCAATAGGCAAAGGATGGGCGAACAATCCTTTTTACAGCTCTCAATCTTCTCCTTATGATCAACCTATTGTTGGAGAAGATGATGCTGGAAGGACTTATTTTGGGAATCATGCTTTTGCATGTTTTGGTTATGGTATTTGGGATGCGACACTAAGAGTAGATACAGATAGCAATCCAGATGCACCTCCTCATAGTAGTACTAATGGAAGCTGGGTTTTGGGATGGAGTTGGAGTACTTATAAATCAAAAGTAGTTGATGACGTTCCTGAAAGTTCTCCTGCTTCTCCCACTACCTATTCTTTCAGCGTACAATAAGGTACATAGGAATTTAAAATCAAAATAAAACGCATTATAAAAGGAGAAAAAGCAATGAAAAGAAAAAATATATTTATTATAATTATTTTATTAAGCTTTCTTTGTTATTTTAATGAAATCCAGGCACAATATGAAGCAAATGAAACATTGGATAAGTTTAAGGAGTTATCTGATTTTGCGAACTGGCCTGGGAAATCCGGACAATTAAGAGATGGTTTAAATCTTTCAAATTCTATAATTCAGGGGCTTGCTGATGCGGCTGAAGTTAGACAAAAAATGCCCTTTTTCCTTTGGGAAATAGGTGATGGAAAATTAATGATAAAACATCGTTCCCAATGGCAAGCCACAAATACTAATTTTGCAGAAATTACTCTGACATTTGCTGAAGATTGTGGTAATGCTCATGAGTATCTAATAAGAAGATACTTTAACTCACAAAAGCCATTTAAAGATCGAATCCCCAAAAGGGATCAACCCATTTTGGTTGGTGACATCTCATTCTCAGATGGTCGTAAATTTGTCCGAAATAACATTGTCGTTGAGATTTATGCTAAAGGAGAAATGATAAAAAAATTATCATCTATAGCAAAACAAGTTGATAATTTGCTCCTTACTAAGCCAACATCTATATCAGCCAATCAATTTAAGCCATTGATAAGACAATTTGATGTAGAGAACTCTGTGTTATATATGAATTCAACAAAACTCATGAATTCAACAAAACTCATAATCGATGCTTATGATCCCCAAGGAGGTGATCTATATTATTTTTGGAAAATAACCGACGGAAGCATTGAAGAAGATGAACACAGAAATTATTTTTATTATGCAGATGAGCAGGAAGATAGCCCACAAATAGTAACTCTCATAGTTGTAAATGAAAGGGGTTATTATTCAACTGCTGATGTTGAGATTGAAATTAAATAAGCCTATTTTTTAGAAATTATTTATATTTAAGGAACGATTTAACGAAGCAAGTTTTTTTTTAAAATCTTGCTTCGTTTCATCCGAAAATAAATAATAACCCTATATTGTATCGAATTCAATTAGGAGGTATAAAAAAATGAAATATAATTTATTTGCAGCCGGTTTAATATTATTTATTACATTATCTTCTTGTGATAATTTGGTTAATCCTACATCAAATATTAAATATTCACATGGAGTGGTGTTTGAATCTTACCAAAATGGTAAGTCTGATATTTATATTATGGATTTAGATGGATCAAATCTATTCAACTTAACAAATAAATTGCCCAGAAATTATTTTAACCCAGATGCAACAGTTAATAATTCAAATATTGTTTTTGAATCACATTGGCACTCGAATCCAAATTCAAGCTTACCATACGATAAGTCGAAAATATATTCAATTAACAAAGATGATAAAAAGATAAACTGTTTATCAATCTCAGATCATGATTTATCTCCTCTCATCTCTCCGGATGGATTAAAAATCGCATTTGGATCTATAACCAATCGTTCTTGTGATATTTATATTATGGATTCTAATGGTAGTAACAAACAAAGATTAACATATTCAGGGGCGAGCGGTAATCTGGAATTTTCTCCTGATGGTTTAAAATTATTATATGTTGGTGTTACTGCAGAGAGTAGTTATATTTATGTAATGAATACAGATGGAAGTGATAAATTAAGACTAAGACTAACATACACGGGGCTAAGCAGTTCACCAAAGTTCTCTCCGGATGGTTCAAAAATAATATATGAATCTTATGATCCTAACCAAAAAAGCCGTGAAATTTATTCAATGAGCATTGATGGCAGCAATGTCAGAAATCTTACTGATAATCAAAAAAAGAATTTTTATCCTGCCTACTCTCCGGATGGAACAAAGATTGTTTTCGTTACCGAAAGAGATAAATTTTTAGAGATATTCATTATGAAAGCTGACGGAAATAATTGTACAAAACTTACAGGTAACTCTCTTCATTATTCTCCAAAATTTTCATCCGATGGTCATTATATATTTTTTTATTCTTATGATAATTACTCACAAATGTTTATCTATAGGATGAATATTGATGGTAGTAATAAAATGAAGCTACATGCCGGTCAAAATTTTGATCTTTTTTGATTAGGATAATAATAAAATGCAAAAAGTATTTGCAACATTGATTATCGCTCTCTTATGTCTTTATAATTGCGATAAAGATAAATCACCATTAACATGTCAAGATGAGTTGGATCTAAAATGTTGGCCCAAAAATGGTACAATTAGACGCAGCATTGAATTGCCGGTTAATACGTTTTTAGAATATGAATTAGAGCTTCAACCTGGATTTAATGATAGTACGATACATTTTGACCTACCTTTATCAGAAGATGATACAGTCAAGATTGGGAGATTTGATATTGATATATACTCAAACATAGAAAATGCCCAACTTGCTTTGTTAAATTTCTTATACGCTATTTAATCAACCTTAGAACCCCCTCGGCTGTCAAAAAGCGAATTCCCTTTCGGAAATGTAGCTTTTGGTGAAGAAAAGGAGGGAATAGTTTTTGTGCGTTTTACAAGAGAAAACGTTAGAGTGTTACTAAGAGCTCCAACAAAAGAAGCAAAAGAACTTGCACAAAAGATTGACAGTATTATTCTTAATTCTCCTGTATGGAAGCCAGGAAATCCTAAACCGTTTTTAATTATTACAAATGAGTTTTTACAAGCTTTTTTGGTTGAGCCTTAATAACAGGAAATATTTTTCTCATTTTACCAATGCCAGGCTGCAATCAGCATGTGGCATCGGTAGTGTGAAAAACAGCTAATGCTTTACTAATATTTAAATTTTTCGCTTGACTTTTAAAATAAAATTTGATATAATAATATCAATCATACGTCGCAATTAATAGTTTATTCACCTGCTTGAAATTTATCGCGGTTTCTAAATTGATCTCTGATCCTGATGTTATTAATGTGAGAGCCGCGATAATTGTTAATGGTATTCCTGTTCGTTCCTGATCTTCTTGTATTTATTGATTGCAGAAACAATTCTCTAACTTAAATATATACTATTAGTTATTAAATTTATGGGGTGGGATAATTTGAGTAATACATTGAAGTTATGAGTAATTGATCAATAAGTAAGTTAAAAAAATATAATGGAACAGTTATTTTATCCCATACCTCCAATGTTACAAAAAGTTCACATCTTTTTTTAAAAAAGTTTTCAATATTTTAGCCAAAAATGCTAATTATATATTGAGGAACTTAATCATCATTTTATATAAACTCCAGTTTAAATATAAAGAGTTATAAAAATGAAAACAAATAATAACCTAACTCATTTTACCCCCCCCCCCACCAGTAATTCAGGAGAAAAATAAATTTACATGACAAAGCCCAAATTGCAATCAGCGGAATATTAGTTGGTTGTGGTTTGGGCTTTTCTTGTAATATGAATTACTCGAAAATATTATTCATCAAAACTATTAAATTCAGGAGGAAAAACCATGAAAAAACTGATTATTCTACTTGTACTTTCTGCATTATTGTTTGTAGCAGCAATTGTAGTTGCTAAAATATGTGGACACATTCCAATATGGCATCAACATGAGGAGGGTCAATACGGCAATTGCTATGGATATGCCCAGGGGAGAGCTTTTGGTAAAGAATCCGGTGATTTAGAGTGCGATCCCAATACTACTTTTGCAAATGAAATAGACACCGAATACTTTCCATTTGAAGAAGGCTCTAATCTTACCAATATTACTGAAGGTTGTATAGTTGTTTTTGGTGAAGATCGTTCAGATCCTAATGGCCATGCAGCCTATGTTACCTATGTTCCTGATCCATTAAATGATATTGGTGATATAGAAGTTGAGCAGATACCGTACCATGGTGGAGCTCCGCAAGAAGATGTAAAGCTGAGTGATGTTATTGAAATACATGAAGATCCTGCCGGTTACCACACAGGTGGAGTTCAACCTAACACTGCAGAAATTACTTTCCAAAACAGCTTTGGAGCGGGCAATATCAGGGTTGGGAAAGATAAAATGGATAATTGGCATCAATGTTACCACAATACTACTAAAAGATACCTCATCGACAGTGAATTGGAAATTATGGCGATAGATGACCAGGAATACCCAGCAAATTATAAACAGAGATATCAATTATGGGAGAAGAATAATGTAGATCAAGGAAGTCAAAACCCAAGGACCATCGACATAGACGGTGATGCAACTTGGAAGGCTGTTTTCAGTAAGGAGTTTAATGTCACTTTTAGAAACGAATTTGTCGGTGTTTCAGGTTATCCCGGATTAAAGTAAACGGTTCTACAAAAAATTCGCCACATATTGAAAAAGTATTAAAAGATCATTCAGTAACAGGAAAGGCTGTCTGGCAAGTTTACAACGGAATTGAATATACGTTTTCAGAATGGTCGGATGGTTATCAATCATCAAGCCGCTCTTTTTCGCCAAATGATCATGGAACTTATACTGCTGAATTCAACGGTAAACCGCGTGCCATGACATACTACAACCTTCATATCGAGGGAGATGCCGGCGATCCGGTAGAGCTTGTTTGGAATGAACATCCGAATGCAAATGTCAGTAAATACCAGATCTGGCGTAAGGTAAAACGCCAGGTAGGGGGAATGGGAGACCCCGTATTATTATCAACAAAAAATCGTGGCACAACATCTTACACAGATTATGAATATTCGATAACTTCAAGATACACAGATGATCTACTTTATTATGACGTTCGAGCATTCTACTCAATTGAAGGAACTTATGCCGACCCTGATTGGCTTCATTGTTTTGGAGAAGAATTTGCTAAGCCAATTGCAGAAAGTCAGGACAAAAATAAAAATAATCTACCAGCAGAATTTGAGGTCACTGCTTTTCCAAATCCCTTTAATCCAACAACCACCATTAATTATAATCTTACAGAAACCTCCCATATAACGCTTACCATAATTGATGTAAGGGGCAGACAATTAATAACACTTGTTGAAAGGATTCAAGATGCTGGTAATTATTCGGTTCATTGGCATGGAAAAGATTCAAAGAATTCTTTGCTGCCCAGTGGTATGTATTTATTCCAATTCACTGCTATCGCTGATAATCAAAATGTCCAATATAAAACTGGTAAGCTTTTATTACTAAAATAGGCACTTTTAATTAGTTTGATTTTTCACCTGTCTAATTAAGTAAAAGAAGATTTTTGAAACATTGGAATATATTTAATTGTAAAACAAACAATTGTTAGAACCGATATTATTACTCCTCGTGATTTCATATTTTCATGGGGAGTAATATTAAAACCGAAAAGCAAAATAAATAAAAATAATGGAGATGGATTTTATGCAATTGCTTACAAAGATTTTTATTGCTCTTTTTATATCGACAGCAATATTCTCACAATGTGATAAAAAAAAGATAATTGAACCGGATGTACCCAAAAATCCCAGGCAATATAGCTGGACAATGGATACGCTTGCCTATCCGGAGAGCTTCCAAACGAGTATGAGGGAAATATGGGGTAGTTCAGCTAACAATGTTTATGTGGTTGGTCATAATTCTCAAGGTAGTAATGGTATAATGTTTCATTTTAATGGTACAATATGGTATGATGTTAAATTGGGTATAAACCATGGAGGCTTAATACCCGGCGCAATTGATTTAAGAGCTATTTTTGGATTTGCGGTAGACGATATCTGGGCAGTGGGACATAGATATAAGAACAATCCCACACCCCCACCTAATTATCTCAGACTTAGTCTAATAATTCATTATGATGGTAACCAGTGGCGAGAATTCGAGGTCGAAGGTGGAAATTCTCTACAGGATGTTTGGGGGTATTCGCCAACAGATGTCTGGGCCGGTGGTATAGAAGGAACTTTATTTCACTTTAATGGAACTTCATGGGAGACAATTGATATGCCACAAAACAATTGGTTTTTTAGCTTTTCAGGATTTTCTGAAAATGATATACATGCAGTAGCATACGAATTCGATTCTTTATCGGTATCTACCTATTATTATATGCAGTGGGACGGAAGCGAGTGGAAGATTGAAGATAAATTTAAGGAGAGTCATCAATATCCGGATAAATTTGGTATAAATCTGTTTGCTGTTGAGGATCAACTTTTTTCAGCAGGTGATGGGATTTTTCAAAAGACATCTTCCGGTTGGGAAAGAATCTTTTATGAGCCACATACTTACTTACGAGATATCAAGGGTAGCAGCACAGATAATTTATTCGCGGTGGGTAACTTTGGCGCTGTATATCATTTTAATGGACAGGATTGGCACAGATTCAATCAATTTGCCAGCAATGAAATTCATTACAACGCTTCCTGGACAGATGACAAAGAAGTATTCATTGTTGGTGTCGGAAACGGGAAGTCTTATGTTCTTCATGGGAAATGACAACCTGAGTGCATTTAAAAAGAAATATTAACATGAAAACAAATAATAACATAACTCATTTTACCCTCCATCCAAGTAAGCTACGAAAAAAATAAATTTATAAGTCAAAGCCCAAATTGCGGTCCGTTGGATAGGTAGGATTGTGGTTTGGGCTTTTTTGTGATATGAATTATCGTGCGTCGCACGTGTACCCATATTGTTCATCAACATAATAACTTTTTCTCAAATCAATAAAGGAGATAACCAATGAACAAAATATTTAAATTATTTCTTTTGTTATTACTGTTTTTTACTTTTGTGCGAGCAGATTCCCAGACCGAGATTGAAGTAAAACCAGGCAATAACGAGATCACGATCAAAGTTTTGAACAATTCCAATTTAAACTTTGCCTCGATCTACGTTGTGGTGGAAAATGAAGATTTGCCCGAGGGTTTTGTTTTTAAACAAAATTCAGCTAACCTGACTATCGCCCCAAACAGCAAAAGCCAAAATAGTTTACCGTTAAACATCGAAGTTAATGAAAAAGCCGAACCCGGTATTTACCAGATACCATTTACTTTGAAAGACAAAGCAGATAATTCCTGGCGTTATTCCTTAACCGCAAAATTAAATTCTTTCAAACCTGATAAGTATGAGCTTGCTCAAAATTATCCCAATCCTTTTAATGCGTTTACGAAAATAAACTATTCGTTAACAAAAACTAACGAACAGGAAACCAGGCTGGTCATTTTGGATTTATTGGGCAGGCAGATACGAACACTGGTAAACATAAAACAAGCAGCAGGAAACTATAATGTTGTTTGGGACGGCAGAGACGACCAGGGAGATGAAGTTGCCAGCGGTATTTATTTTTACAAATTGACTTCGGGATCGTTTTTAAAAATACGAAAAATGTCCATGTTAAAATAAGGAGCCCTATTATGTCTAAAAAATTAAACATAAATTTCATTTTCAAAGTAATGATGCTGCTCATCTTGAATTGTTTATTTATCACAACACTATTTGCCCAGGATAAACAGGAGATTGTTGTTACAATCAATGGCATCTCTACTGGTGATAAAATAACTCATTTTAACAAAGGTGAGGAATCGAGAGAACAAATAAATTTGGAGGCATAAAATGAAATCACTTCGCTATATTCGTATTTGGATTTTATTTGGGTTATGTGTGTGCCTTACAAATAATCTTTTTGCCCAACTATCCCCCTATCACTCCATTTTATTTCCCTATGATAATCCCAATAGAGTTGTTTATTCTGCCGGAAGTTTAACTTATGCAGCCTCCGATTATTCGGCAAACATTCAAAATAATCCCGTGAGTTTTTCTTATGTTAAAAAGCCGCAAATATTTTTCATTTTTAATCAAGATATTTCAAGATATTATATAACAGACATCAGGATAAATAAAACTCTTTTTAATACTGAGAATGATGATAAAGAAAAAAAACTTGATGCAAAATATAAATTATATCCAAGATTTATATCATGCACTATGCCTTTGAATGTCGCCAAACATAGAATTTTTCTATCAGCATCATTAAACAAAATCCAGACGCCAGAACACGACGTGCAGTTGACCAGCAAAAAATATTCTGGTTTGAATCCCGAATTGGATTTTTTTCATCACAGAGATGGGCGTGTTTGGAATGCTTCAATTAATATTGGTTATCAACTACCCTTAAACATCAATTTGGGAATAACCTGGAGCAAATGGTTTGGCAGTTGGCATTGGTATGATTATAACACCGCACAGAGTGTCATCGGAGAAGGCAAATTCAAATATAATGGAAATAACTTCAGTATTGGCCTTTTGAAAAAATATAAAGATCACTCGATTTCGATTAGTTATCATACCCCTCTCTCATTAATGGAAGCGGATGACATTTCTATTAAGAATAGGGGTGAATACATGTGTACGCTTCAACAGAAATTTAATGGCGCTTTAAAATTAGGTATTGCTTTTATATTGAATGATAAATCTACGTTATCTTTTGGCTATAGATATCAAAACAAATTCTCAATGAGAAAAACATGGGTTTGGAATAACGGATCGGAAATGATTTCAGAAAAAATTCACAAATACAGCAGTTCACATCAAATTGCCATATCGTATGAACATATCATATATTATAAAGGAAAAAAGTTACCTATTTTTTTAACATATTGGGCTGATTGGCTTCCTGATAGATCAACATACGGAGCAACTACCCACAGTCTCTATCAGGATTTTTATCCTAATTTACATACTAATATACCTAATTTACCCATTAAGATTCCTGAGCTCTATGAAAATATTGCTGTGGGTATTTCTTTTCCGTTTTATTTTTTAAACATTCATTTAAGCAGTCAGTTGAACATATATCCAATTGATGTGACATACCTCCCACATAATTATTCCCACTTTATTCCACCATTTAGCTTTGAGGCGAAAAGAGTGAATTTTATGTTAAACTTTGGAATTTCGTATAATTTTAGATGAGGTGCGAGAATGAAGAAATTACTCATCATTATTTTATTCTTTAGTTTCATTAATTGTGATAAAAATCCAATTAGTCCTGATAAAAAATATTTTAGTCCCGAAAATTTATCTAAACTTGCATTAGACAGTTTAGAAGCTTTTTGGCAGGGTGATAGTATTACTCATATCTCCCATTATGTCACAGAGAATTTTGAAAGACATAGAGGATTTCTTGATGCGCTTCGCTATAGTGTTTTCTGTAAAGAAGGATTAGCTGTATCTGTCTTTAAAACAAAAACTATGGCAATCGATGCGATAGAAGAGAGAAAGCATGAAGTCCAGTGTCTTATTAGATCTGGAGAAACAAATGAAGTAATAAAGGAAAAATGGTGGTATAGTAGTTGTATAACTCCTTTTGTATGTATTAATAAAAATACTACAATTGTTGAAGCTTTTTTCATTGCAGCAGATTATGAAAAAGTAAAAGACCTTTTAATCGAGACCACTTTGGAAATTGCAAGCAGGGTAGATTCTTTAAGCGAATGAAAATTGTCTATAAAAACAATGTGGAATAAAAATCTTATTTCTTTACTGGTCCTATAATGGATTACATATTCAGCAGAAATAATTATGAGAAAATCAAAAACATCCTTTATTTTAGCCGTTATCTTTCTTTATTTTTTAGTTTTATCTCTATCGTGCAAAGATGATAAAACAGTAAATCAGAATACGGAAGAGTTTCAATTTCCTAAAATCGACTGGATTGACCAATCCGTCTATAATCAAATTAAGGAAACTTGTAGAACCTATTGGGATTTGAACCAAATGATTGCCAAAACATTTGAAATTAGAAAAGATTCAATGGAATACACAATTCAATGTGATGGCTATTTAAAAGGAAATCTTTATATTTTTGCTATTAGGGTCGATAAGAATGGAAATTGGTTAAATGATGGTAGGACTTTAAAAAATCCTTAACTTAACATATACAATTTTATCAGTAGTTGAGCGTAAAAGTAAAAATAATGAAGATTGTTGATGAGACGGGTGATCCAACAAAGCTTAAAATCAAAATATTGATTTGCAATGAAGATCATCTAGTTTCATCTGTGGAAAAAGAGATTCCTTTCGGCAAATGAAATACTTAGGTGTAAAAAGACTCATTTTCAATTTTAATCTACCGATGTCGTCTATTAGCTTAATGATGGCATCGGTAATTATAATTTATAACGCCATAATAGGATTAGTATTAAATGAAGCGACTCTTAAACATAACCGTTATCGCCCTTTTATGCCTTTATTGCTGCGAGAAGGATGAATTTCCCCTTTCATGTAATGATGATTTCGGTTATAATTGTTGGCCCAAAAATGGTACTATCAGACGCAGCATTGAATTGCCGGTTAATACGTTTTTAGAATATGAATTAGAGCTTCAACCTGGATTTAATGATAGTACGATACATTTTGACCTACCTTTATCAGAAGATGATACAGTCAAGATTGGGAGATTTGATATTGATATATACTCAAACATAGAAAATGCCCAACTTGCTTTGTTAAATTTCTTATACGCTATTTAATCAACCTTAGAACCCCCTCGGCTGTCAAAAAGCGAATTCCCTTTCGGAAATGTAGCTTTTGGTGAAGAAAAGGAGGGAATAGTTTTTGTGCGTTTTACACGAGACAATGTTAGGATCATCATTGATGCTCCTAAAGACATTACAAAGGAACTTGCGCAAAAGGTAGATAATCTTGTTTTGAATTCGCCTACTTGGAGCCCAGGCGACACAATACCAAAATTTATCGGTTTAGAGCAGCTTAAGAAATCTTTTTTAAGAAAAAAACCCTAACTTTCTATACAACTTAATTAATTTCATTACTCTTTAGACTTTTGAGTCGTTAGTTATAAAAGTTATTTACAAATAATTTTTTGAAACCAAAGAGGTACGATGAAGGATCTCATAAAATGATATTTAACAATTGACTAATTTGAGATCCTTCGTTTCCCAATATTTTTATCTAATAGTTTTTGTAGTTTCAAACTATAATCTCTATATTACAACTCAATTTCTTTAATGACATGTTTTATATTAAGATAGGAGTAATAAAAAATGAAGCTACTAATAACCATAATATTTGGTTCTTTTTTATGTCTTTATAGTTGCGATATAGATAAATCACTATTATCCTGTGATGACGAATTCGGTTATGATTGTTGGCCCAGGAATGGTACAATTAAACATAACATCGAATTACCTGTTAATCATTTCCAGAGCTATAAATTGGAGCTCAGACCAGGTTTTAATGATAGCACGATACATTTTGATCTACCTCTCTTTGATGATGATTCAGCCAAAAATGGAAGATTTAATCTAGACATATATCAGACTATTGAAAAAGCGCAATTATCTTTGTTAGATTTCATTTATGCCATTCAATCTCGGTTTAAGCCCCCTCGATTATCAAAAAGTGAATTCCCTTTCGGAGATGTATCCTTTGGTGAAGAAAAGGAAGGCATATTTTTTGTGTTTTTTACACGGGACAATGTCAGGATTTTAATTGATGCTCCTGCAAATATTACAAAGGAACTTGCTCAAAAAATTGACAATATTATTCTGAATTCACCTGCATGGCAGCCAGGAAATCCAAAGCCGTCGTTCATAATTACAAACGAGTTTTTACAGGCTTTTTTGGTTGAACCAAAATAATCGAAAATATTCTCATTATTTCACCGATGTCATCGTTCTAAGCTATGGTATCGGTTTTCCTTTAATTTTTAACGCTGTTGTACTGGAACAGTTTTTTGAAATAGATATAATGTCTCCAACAAATCAAACAGGAAAAACTATAAAATGAGAAAACAAATTATTTCAATTGTCACCATATTTTTATTTTTCTTCTGCAAAAATCCCCAAAGTCCTGATTTATGGAGTGATGTAGTTGAAGGCATTCGATTTCGCATATGGACTGATAAAACTAAATACCAGGAAGGAGAAGATGTCTGGCTTTATGTAGAATTTGAAAATATAAGTTCAAAAGCTATAGTAATTTTAGTCAATTATCAGGACCCAGTAAATATAGTTACTTTATACGATTTAAAAAAAATAATAATAAAGTATAATACATCAAAAATCAGTCTTGTACCTTTACACTCTAATATGCTTTATGCTACTCCAGTTTTATTAAAGCTTTTACCTAAACAAACTTATCAAGAGAAAACGTTATTAACGTCAGGATTTTGGAACAAATATAAAGAACCTTATGAGGAGGATCTATTTACAAGTTTTGAGCCGGGAAAATACAGCTTACATGCAATTTATACATGGGACGAATTGCCGTACCCTACTCCAGAAAGACAAGAGCAATTGGAGCAGATGGAAGCACCTTTATGGAAAGGATATTTGGAATCTAATGAAATTACCATTACAGTAATGTCTAAAAAGTAAGGTTCAAAAATGAGAAAACTACTTATTATCATAATTTTTCTAGACCTGGTTTCTTGCCATATCGATAAATCTGTTAATATAAAAGAAAAATTTTACGATCCGAAAGACTTATCGATGCTTTCGCTAGAACAAATTGATAATTTTTGGATAAATGACAGCCGCAAAACTATCCCAATCCCTTTAATCCACAAACTACAATTCAATATTGTTTGCCTGAAGCAAGCTTTGTAACGCTAAAGGTTTACAATATGCTTGGTCAAGAAATAAGAACCTTAATTAATGAGCATCAATCTGAAGGATTTAAATCGGTTGTTTGGGATGGGAAAAACAATCAAGGAGAATCTCTTCCAAGCGGGACTTATATTTATTTATTTGAAGCTGGTGATTATGTGAAATTCTATAAAGGAATGTTAATAAAATAGTATCATGTGATCACCTAAAGGAGATTAGATGATACTTTTGATAGTTTGGCTCTAATGACACAGAGGAGAAAAAACAAGGAATTTGGACTATCAAAATTCTCCTCTTGTCATTTAAGCCAAACGTAAAACAGTTTTTTTATAAATATTTTATTTGCACGTGTTTGGAGGTAATCCAATGATCTCAAAAATTATCACAACCATTAGATTTTACAGATGTATTATGACCACTCTTTTCCTTCTTTTTTATTCATATAATGCAAATGCCCAAAATTATACAGTAGGCGTTCCTGTATGCGATACAATTGTTGCAAATATGGAATTAGATTATGCAGGTGAGTTTATGTTAATACAACTTGATAGCGCTTTGGTGTCTTATGTAACAGGACTTAATTTTAAAGTTAAGATTACAGATGTCAATGGATTCGTATTTTCAAATGTAAAAGATACATTGCAAGTTGGGGATATGTTAACATTACCTGCGGATAGTGACACCAGCGTTTTAAAAATAAATGTACCGGGAAAAAATAATTTCATCAAATTTGATATACTTATTGTTGGCAATCCATTGGTAGCAGGTGAAGTTTACTATTGTAATATTTCTTCTAGAATGACTACAGCAGTATACGGTAATACGCTAGAAGTTTATGTAGAAAACGAAGAATCATGCATTGTTCAACCCAACACTTCAATTGATCATGAATATGATGAAAATGTACCAGGAGAGTTTAAGTTAAATCAAAACTATCCAAATCCTTTTAATTCACAAACCATAATTCAATACCAGCTTAAAAAACTGGCGGACATAAAAATAAATATTTATAATTTACTCGGGAAAAAAATAAAAATTTTAGCAAATATAAATCAATCTCCTGGAAAATATAGTCTGGTTTGGGATGGATATGATTCTTCCGGTTCACCAGTTAGTAGCGGATTATATATGTATGAAATGTTTGTTGATAGCAAATTTGTTGAAGGCAGGAAGATGTTATTATTGCAATGAATTCTATTTTCTATTCAAAATTTGTCATATTAGCCTAAACGACACAGGTGTTCATGTTGATCTGAATGAAAGGGATTCAGAGAGAACATCGACATAAATTCACGGTTGTGTTGTGCAAAAACAGAAATTCATTACAACATACAAGCATTTACAACGATTTTAATTGTACTTTAATATCAGGTAATATTTTTTATCGATGCCGTACACCAAATAGTGAATGGCATCGATACCAAAACATTTATTCCACAAGAATCTTAATAAAACACTTGATTTTTATCTCCTTAATTTGTACCCTTTGTTCAGATAAATCCTGCTCTAATTCTTACATTTTTTTCTACAAAATTTGAGGTTTTAAATGTCAACAAATGAAAAATACAAGGGATACAGAGACGCTGCATTAGGCATATTAAAAAATTTTAAAGTCCAGGTCTGGAGTGATGTTGAAGTTCAAACCAGGCGCGGAAATTTTAAAGGAATTGTTCTTCCGAGATCGGAAACTGCAGATAAAAAACATATTGTTCTGAAATTAAGGAACGGTTATAACGTAGGGCTTGCTGCTGATACAATTACCAGGATTGAAGAAACAGGATATAAAAAAGCAAATTATAAAATTCCGGAAAAAGAATTTCCGTACGAAAAAAATAAACCGAGGGTAAAATTATTTGGCACCGGCGGTACAATCGCCAGCCGGTTAGATTACCGTACAGGCGCGGTTATTCCGGCTTTTTCACCGGGAGAGTTATACGGCTCTGTGCCTGAATTAGCTGATATTTGTAACCTGGAAACAGAAAAACTTTACGGTGTATTCAGTGAGAACATGGGGCCAGAGCAGTGGATCGGTACGGCTGAAGCCATCGGCAAAGAAATAAAAAAAGGAGTGGATGGTATTGTCATCGGGCATGGCACTGATGTCATGCATCACACGGCTGCTATTCTTTCGTTTATGGTGCAGGAATCACCGGTGCCAATAGTGATGGTTGGTTCGCAGCGTTCCAGTGACCGACCTTCTTCTGATGCTGCTATTAATTTAATTAACGCTGCTAAAACCGCGGCAGAGAGTGATATTGCAGAAGTGATGTTGTGTATGTTTGGTCCCACCAGTGATCAGTACGATTTGCTTCATCGCGGTACGCGTGTTCGTAAAATGCACTCCAGCTACCGCTCTACATTCCGTACGATTGGAGATGTCCCATTAGCCATGATCAGCCGTGACGGCATACAATATCTGCGGGATGATTACAAGCGTCGCCGCAAAGACAAAAATGTTAAAATAAATACCGCTTTTGAAGAAATGGTCTCTATCGTTTACTATTATCCCAACATGCGCCCGGATATTATCGACGCTTTGGTTGACAATGGTTACAAGGGGATCGTGATTGCCGGAACCGGGCTGGGGCATGTGAATAAACCGGTTTACCCGGCTTTAAAACGAGCCCGGGAAAAAGGCGTAACAATTTATATGACAGTACAGACGCTCTGGGGATATGTGCAAATGTATGTTTACGATACCGGCAGGGATATAATGGAGTTAGGAGTGATTCCAGCTGCAAATATGCTGCCGGAGGTAGCTTATGTAAAATTAGGCTGGGCTTTAGGACAAACGGATGATTTAGAAAAAGTAAAGGAAATTATGCTAACGCCGATTGCAGGGGAGATCACGGAAAGAGAACCGCATAACGGCTATTTGGTTTATCAAGGTGGAATTCCTGAAGTGGAGGAGTTTATTAGTAAGTATTGGAAGTGATCTTTTAAAAATATAAAACTGAGAATATTAAAAGAATTCGTAACTGTTCAGCCACGGAGTCACAGAGAGCACAGAGCTAAAAACGGAACAAATACGGTTAAAAATTGGGTTATACCCGGAGAGTGTTACACAATATTTAGCACAGGAGAACTTTTACAAAAAAACTTAACAACTACATCTTGCAGCCTGAAACCATTATTCGTTATTCAGTTGGCTTTTCTCTGTGTACTCGGTGACTCTGTGGCAATGTTTTCTTTCCTGAAAAGTTAAAAAAATTCAAGATAACGAAAAAACAATTGTTTCATCGTAATAGGAAACTGCCGCAAAGACCACATCACACCTTTAACGAACAGTCTGAATGGAAGGGGAGAAGTGACGCATTCAACTTTTCCTGCTTTAATTGCTTTGATAATACTCGGAATACTTTTTTCTTCTGCCTCCACTATTGAATAGGTCGTGCCAAATTGAAATTTTAAATGGGTGTCGGAATTTCCAATCACCGGTAAATTATATTTTCGTGCTACTTCAACAGCTTTTTTATTGGGATTTAAAAATGAAAAGTACAAATGCGAATGTTCAATTGCATCGAAACATTTAATGTTGGGCACAAGATCCTCGCCAATGCAATGGGCTGTTTTGTAATACGGATGCGGCGCTATGACCAAAGTGTCTTCGCTTTTTTGTTTACATAAATCGTCATAAGAATTAATTCCTTTTATAATTGGGAAATTGATCATCAAAATGTGTTTTCGATTTATATAACCTTCAACTCCTGGGATCAGTAAAAGCCCCTTCTCCAAAGCATATTTTTCAATTTCAGGGTTTCGGTATTGAATGCCGTGATGCGTTAATGAGATTGCGTCATAGTTTTTTTCAACAGCCAGGTCGATTAATTCTTTCGGAGCAACCAGGTCGTTCCTGCCGCTGACTTTTTCTTCAATCAAATCATGAGATGTATGACAATGTAAATCGATTTTGAGTTTCAATTGTTAATCCAAAGCTGCATTCGTTCTTAAAACTGTAATGTTAGGTTTATTAGTAAGTAATCTGGCAACAGGGAAAGATCAAGGTCGAGGTCGAGATGAATTTTATTAGTCGTTCGCCAGGTATACAATATATAATGAGTTCTCGCAGTTGAAAACAAAAAATTAAAACCAACGGATAGAAACAACCCAACGGATGATATTTTTATTTAATATATGGTAAATACGCCATTTTTTTTGTTGGTTGGTAAAAAAATGATAGCAGAATAATTCTGCTATAAATTATTCTGTGAATAATATTGCAAACTTATAACAACATGTGTTTCCCCAAATGACCATTACCTATTGAGTGAATACTTATTTTCTTTATCCGTTGG
>JACKQG010003272.1_pt1 | contig 20069 bp, 18 predicted proteins | sample 8237621 | NCBI WGS metagenome assembly JACKQG01 (sample SAMN15677084, study PRJNA649215) | marine metagenome | biome: marine; feature: Black Sea; material: saline water; isolation source: suspended particulate matter (SPM) from the Black Sea western gyre | collected 2013-06-09/2013-06-10 | depth... | reverse complement strand
ACACCATCTGCCATCTGCTCCAGAACCTTATACGTTGCTCCAGTCAGATCACTATCACGCCCCCTGGTCAGCTTTTGAGTGTATTCATCCCAGATTGCTTTGGGCAGATCATAATCAGGCTCCAAACCCTCAAAAGGTGCAATACACTGTGAAATAACAGGATCATTCATCTTCTGGGCAAGCTTCTTCGCCCATTCTCGAACGATCCACACTTCAGGCATGGCTCCTTTGGGAGCATCAACTGCTTTCACCGTGATCTGAGAACGGCGTTCTGTACAGCCATATACCCCTGTTTTCTCAAAATGAAAGGCTGTAGGCATTACCAGGTTAGCCACTTCGGTTGTCCTGGTCGGGAAAATATCAGTACAGACTATAAAAACATCCTCCCGCTGCATACCCTTTGTATACAAATTGGTATTTGGGAGACTCTGAACCGGACTCGTACAATTCACCCAGAGCGCTTTCAGCTTGCCCTCATTGACTGCTGAAAACATCGCCATCGTATGCAGACCAGGCTTGGGGGGGATACGTCCCTTTGGAATTCCCCAGGCGTCCTCTACCTGATTACGAAGAGGCTCTTTTGCCACCAGTCGATGGCCAGGAAGAATATGACAGAGGCCGCCCCCTTCACGAACACCACCACAGGCGTTGGGCTGACCGGTCATAGACAGGCTGTCGGCACCCGGCTTCATAAGCTGTCCTGTGAGGATATGGAGGTTATGTATCAGGTTGTTTGCCCAGACACCCTGCTTCCTCTGATTGATTCCCATTGTCCACAACGACATGGTTCCCTTGGACGTGGCAAACCAGCGTGCTGTTGTCCGGATCATTTCCGGAGTAATATTACCCCTGCACACTCTTGCCGCCTTTTCAGGTGTATAGTCTGCAACAAATTTTTTATATGCCTCAAAATCTACAGAATCACCCTTGCCCTGCTTGAATGAGACATAATCATTGATAAATTTTTCATCATGAAGATTTTCCTCAATGATGACATTGGCCATGGCATTGAGAAGTCCCAGATCGGTTCCCGGATCAAACTGCAGGTGAAGGTCGGCAATACGTGATGTCTGGGAAAACCGTGGATCGGCATTAATAAATTTGACGGTATCCTTATTATCAAGTTTTCTCCTCATGAGACGGCGGAAGATAACAGGATGGGCCTCGGCAAGGTTGCTGCCGATGAGAAAAAAACAATGGGCCTGCTCTATATCGGCATAACCGCCGATTGGTTCATCCGCACCAAATGAGGTCAGATAACCGCCAACAGCACTGGCCATGCAGAGCCGCGGATTTCCTTCAACATTATTGGTCTGCAAACCGCCACGAAAAATCTTTTGAAACAGATAGGTCTCTTCCGTCAACGCCTGACCGGACCCATAATATCCCACGGCGTCATTACCGTCTTTTTTGACCACATCAGCAAATTTTGATGCGGCTATGTCCAGGGCCTGATCCCAGGTTATCTCCCTGAAAGCATCCGTCTTCTTTTCGCGATAGAGAGGCTTGGTCAACCGATCGGGGTGATCCATACATTTATAGAAAAGCATGCCTTTCATACAGACATAACCGAAGTTGGTTCGAGCGTCCTTTATCCCGCGGAGCGCGACAGCTTTTCCGCTTTTCACGCCCAGCTCTACCCGGCAGCCTGCGCCGCAGAGCCTACAAGATCCCTTGTGCCAAGACTCAACATCAGCTGCGCCCGCAACGCCTATCCTTTCATACGGGAGGTTCACTCCCGCATACGAAGCCGCGCTCAGGGCAGCAGTTTTCTTGAGAAATTCTCTTCTCGTCTGTGCCATGATATCTCTCCTCCTTATTTTTTCACTTTAAAAGTATGGACTGCGTGACACTGCCAGCATGGCTTGTCTGCCGGGCATTTCTCCAAAGCTCCATTATGGCAGAAACCACATGTGCTTTTTTCAGGCACCGTCAGCATATTTTCGTAGGTACCATGACACTGGTAACACTTGACCATGCCGAGACCATGACGGGAATTGTACCACTCATCATAAATTTCAGGAGTTTCAATCTGGTGACATTCAGAACAGGGCCTTAGCTTCTCCTGTTCAGTCAATTGGGGATGACCACCATCTTTTGCTGCAGCACTTCCGAAGAGAATGGGGCCTGCGCCGCTCACATGAGCGACAGTTACGACCAGGAGAACGGACATGATGATTTTACGCTTCACAGGAACCTCCTTTTCAATTGTTTCGAACTCTGTGCCTGAAAGAAAAGCTGAGACAGGGTCATACTTACCAGCTCCTCCTTATTTATTTCGGGCAAAAAACAAGTTGAAAAGGCAGCCTTTTTTGAACAAGGGGGAAAAAGAGAGATGCGTCTAACAGACATGGTGACTACCCTTTCAACTCGTGCAAGGATATTATTGCAACACCCATACCAGACACCGAGGAAGAGGAAGTTCTTTTGAAAACACTACAAGGACAAGGGATTCACAAAAAGAAGGAAATACTTTCGGAACAGAAAAAAGCCGGGACGCTACCATAAGGTTACGCCACAGAAACAAACGGCGTTACTTTTCAGTAACGCCGTCATGCTAAACAATTTACATCTCGTACAAACTACATGTTATGAGTTTTCAACTTTTCCCACAGGTTCTTTCGACTTATCCCCAACAAACGGGCAGCTTCTGTCTTGTTCCCGTTACTCTCCTTGAGTGCATTAACAATACAGGCCCTCTCAGCCTTGGCAACGGCATCAGCAAGCTTCAGCGGAATATTCCTTCGCTCTTCCCTGAATGAAGAGCTGATATCTGCAGGAAGATCCCAGGCCTGAATCATCGCCGAAGGAACGAGAACAGTTAACCGCTCAATAATATTCTTCAGCTCTCTTATATTGCCAGGATAATCATACCCCTGCAATAACGACATAGCCTCATCTGAAATTGACAGAAACCGGCCCTTTTCTCTTCCGAACTCCTTCAGGAAATAATTGCAGAGATCCGGGATATCATCTTTTCTCACCCTGAGAGGCGGAACTTCAATGGGAATAACCTGGAGGCGATAAAAAAGATCTTCCCGAAACGATCCTTTTTTCACCTCCTGCACGAGGTTTCTGGACGTAGAACAAATCACCCGGACATCAATAGGTATGGTCTGGAGCCCTCCAACCCGCTCAATCTCTCTTTCCTGCAGCACGCGAAGAAGCTTCGCCTGGAGGTCAAGAGACATTTCACCAATCTCATCCAAAAAGATTGTACCCCCCTCAGCGAGTTCAAACTTTCCTATTTTCATGGTCTGAGCGCCTGTAAAGGATCCCTTTTCGTGACCAAAAAACTCGGATTCCAGCAACCCTTCGGGAATAGCCGCACAATTTATACGAATATAAGGCTTCTCTGACCTCCCGCTGGAATAATGGATGGCAGAACCCACCAATTCTTTCCCTGTACCGGATTCACCTGTCACCAGAACCGTGGCATCGGAAAGGGCCACCTGGCTGATCAAATTGATTACTTTCCTGGTGGCACTGCTACTGCCAACAATCGGGGCATGCTGCTCCCGGCATTTCTCTTCAAGAGACATGCATTTCGCTTTTATTTTCTGCATGTCCAGCAAACGATTGATCCGAATAGTCAGATCATCCATATCAAAGGGCTTCAGAATATAATCAGTAGCCCCTTCCTTCAGACATTTTACCGCATCTTCAGTACTGCCGAAGGCTGTCATAAGGATAACATCTGTTTCCGGAGACCGCGCCATTACCTCTTTAAGCAACCGCGGCCCATCGAAATTTGGCATACGGATATCTGACAACACCAGCTGGTAGTTATTTTCTTTTAAAAGCTGCAAAGCCGCCTTGCCGTCTTCAGCTTCGTCCACACACCAGAGATGCTTCCTGAGTCGATCACTGAGTGTAATCCTCATAATCTCGTCGTCTTCCGCCAGTAATATCCTTGCCGTGCAGCTTTCTTTCACCTGTATATTCATTATGCCGGTTTCTCTCCCTCTTCACGTTCTTCGAAATCCTTCCTCAAGTCAGGAATAACAATATGGAAAGAAGTCCCCTCACCTCTTGTGCTCTCGACAGATATATTGCCACCCATTCTCTCGACTAGGGAATAGCTGACTGAAAGCCCTAACCCTGTCCCCTCGCCCACATCTTTTGTGGTAAAAAAAGGATCAAATATTCTCTGAATATTATTCTCGGAGATACCTGTCCCCGTATCCGAGACCTGCAGGTGAATCATATCTCCCTCAAACCAGGTATGAATGGTCAAAACACCGCCGCCTGCCATGGCGTGGATAGCATTAATACCAAGATTCATAACAACCTGCCGCAACGCCTCGCCATCAATGACAACATTTTTTGCCAATTCAAACTGCTTCCTGAACTCTATATGTTTCACCCCATACCCGAGCAGCTCAAGACACTCACTGATCATCGGGTCGACATCGACATTTTTCAACTTCAACGGCTCCATACGTCCAAAATTAAGGAGCTGATGCACCGTGTGCTTGATACGATTCAGACCCTTATCTATCAGACCCAGATATCGCTGATACAGCCCATGGTCACCGGGGGACTCGTTCATTGCTTTAACGCAGTTAAGCATCCCACCAAGAGGATTATTTATTTCATGCCCTACACCGGCGACGAGTCTTCCGAGAGCCGCCAGTTTTTCACTCTGAAAAACCTGCTCCCGGGTTTTCTTCAAATCTTCACGGGAACGCATAAGCCTCTGGCACAGTTCCTGGAATTTAGAAGCAAGCTGCCCCATCTCATCATGTGACCCGGCCTGAGATTTCATCAGAAAAGATGTTTCTCCGGCAGCACTTTCATCAGGAAAACGATCCATCTCACTGGCCAGAAACTGGATACGCCTGACCACCAGGAGATCAATGAGCAGAAAAAGGGAAACGGAAACTATAAGGATAGTGAGAATAGCTATAAACAGAAGCATCTGATTATTTCTATGGATACTTCTATACATTGACTCAACGGGAATTGTGACACTCAGACCACCGCGTATATCTCCAACACTATATCCCTGGTAAGCGTGACATTCGAGGCAAGAATCTTCAACATACAGAGGAGCGATGTAACGGAGCTGTCTTCCGGCACCGGCGTTCTCAACCTCGAGGACTTCTGTAACCCCATCACGGAAACTTCTCAGGCTTCTGGCCTCAAAATCATCCGGCGCATTTGCAGGATTAATAGGATCAAGACTTGTAACACCATAACGGCAGAGCCCGGCTTCGGCAGCATAAAGAGACAGTTCACGTGTCACCATTGCAGGATTGCGCTGGACCAGGTTCTGGCCGTCAGGAACAACTATTTCGGGAGTATCCAGAAAAGGATTGGGCTCAACCCCTTCTTCCTTGAGAAGAAAGATACCGTTGTGGTCAGCAACCCATTTTCGGGTCAGGAGGATCTGACTATGCATCATCCGCGCCTGCATCGACGCCTGGGCAATAACCAGTTCTTCCTGAAAGCCTGAAGTTCGGTAAAAAGTTATACCGTACGATATAACAACAACGACACCGATGAAGATGATAAACTTTGTTTTGAGCAGCATGACATCTCTCCTTGTCAGCGGCCTAATCTACCAGACACCACCAGTACCTGCAAACTATTTGTTACCTTAAGGTAACACGAAAAATATGTACACGGCAGACGCTGAGAAAAAAAACAGGGAGAAGAAAGGAGCCGGGGAACAGGTGCTCCCCGGCAGGGAGGAATATATAAAAAAGATTAGCTGCCGTGCTTAGCAAGGTAGCCGGCAACACCTTCAGCTGTCGGAGTCATGGCATCATCACCCTGTTTCCAGTTGGCCGGGCAGACATCACCATGCTCTTCATGGAACTGAAGGGCATCAAGCATACGCAGCGCCTCGCCTACGTTTCTTCCAAGGGGCAGATCATTGATGACCGAGTGACGGACTATTCCCTCTTTATCAATAAGAAACAGGCCGCGAAGAGCAATGCCGTCCGGGAGCAGCACCCCATACTGATTGGCTATGGTCTTATTCAGATCAGCCACCAGAGGATATTTGATATTTCCAATACCCCCTTCATTTACCGGAGTATTTTTCCATGCCCAATGGGTATAATGGGAGTCAACAGATACCCCAATGACCTCACAGTTTTTTTCCTTAAAACTATCCAGCGCCTTATCAAAAGCAATAATCTCGGAAGGACAGACAAAAGTGAAATCCAGAGGATAGAAGAAAAGAACGACGTACTTGCCGCGAAACGAAGACAACGTAAAATTTTCTTCGAAACTGTTATCGCCCATTACTGTGGTTGCAGTAAAATCTGGGGCTTCTTTTGTTACCAAAGTACACATAATGCATTCTCCTAAAAATATATGACAGATTAAAATATTTGAATTTTAAGTTTTGATGGTCTCGTGAAAAGTTGAAAAAGACTACACAAGCGCTTTTCTTCCTTCCTCGGTAATTGCATATTTACATCGTACCGGGCTGTCAACATATCCCTTTTTCTTAAGAGCCGTGATACGGCAGCTCACCTGTTTACTCTCAAGACTTGTGGCGACAGCAATATCTTTTGCACCGCAGGGATCCGAACTTGTAGCCAGCGCACTTAATACCTCTTTTTGCTCATCGCTCAACTCTCCGCATTTGTTTTTACATGCCATGACATTCTCCTTCATTGATTTATATTTAAAATTGAGTATTAAAATTCTAGATTATGTCTCTTTCTTTTAATTCAGCGTACTATTGTAATTAATAATCATTATCAAATCAAGAGGTTTTTTACTTTCCCTCTGTTTCGCCTGCCTGGAGAACAGCACAGCGACACCACACTCTATTCCTCCAGGACCAGCCAGAAATATATTCACTCACAAACCCATGACACTTTTAACAGAAACCTTTTCAGGCATCGTTCAGAGAATCACCTATCATAACCCTGATAATGGCTGGTCAGTCCTCCGGGTGCAGTCCTTTATCAGCCATGAAAAACAGGAAACCGTGACCGTTCATCAAACCAAAGTGTTTGCCGGGGCTACCATGGAATTTAAAGGAGCATGGACCACGCATCCTAAATTCGGCAGGCAGTTCAAAGCCGTGGAAGCTCTTGAGAAAAAACCTGCCACCGCAGGTGCTCTCGAAAAATACCTGGGCTCCGGCCTTATAAAAGGAGTCGGTCCAAAAACAGCAAAAAAAATTGTTCGCCACTTCGGGAAAGAGACCCTCGACATCTTTGAACACAAAATAGACCTCCTCACTGAAGTTCCCGGCATTGCACACAAAAAACTGGAAATGATTGGCAGCGCCTGGCAGGAACATCGATCCATACGGGATGTCATGATGTTTCTTCAGCACCATGGAATCAGTACTCTTTTCGCCGTCCGTATCTATAAGGAATATGGAGACAACGCTATCCAGATTGTCTCCCAGGACCCCTATCGGCTTGTCCATGATTTCTATGGCATCGGATTCTTTTCAGCTGACAAGGTTGCCTTAAGCATTGGACTTGCAAGGGACAGCGACCAGCGGATCATTGCCGCCATAAAGCACGTCCTGGCAGGAAGCCGGGAAGAAGGCCACTGTTATTTGACCCTCAGCCAGCTTGAACAGCAGGTTCCTCAACTACTCGAGATGGTGATGGGAACACCTCTTCCCCACTACCTTGATGTCATGGAAAAAGAGCATCATCTCCGAGTCCGACTTATTCCTGACGAAAATAGGCTTGAGGAACGCTGTTACTACTCCAACACTCTGTATCATGATGAAGCTGCAGTCGCGTCCTGTATTCACACTCTTGCCGGAAAAATGCAGATTGAACAACAGCGGATCAAGACATGGACAGACAAGTACTGCCAGCGCCATTCCATTCAATTAAGTGATGAACAGGCTGACTCTGTCAGAGGAGTGGCAAGCCATGGATTTTCTATATTAACGGGTGGTCCCGGATGCGGCAAAACAACGACTACCCTGGTTATCGTCCGACTGCTAGAGGCTATGGGTCGTAAGGTCCTGCTTGCTGCCCCCACAGGAAGGGCCGCTCAACGAATGTCTGAAGTCATCGGCCGCGAGGCAAAAACCATTCACCGACTGCTGGAATGGCAGCGCGGCTTTTTTCAAAAAAACGCAGAACAGCCCCTTGAAACTGATTTCCTCATTATTGACGAATGTTCCATGCTGGATATCTCGCTATCTGCGGGACTTCTTTCAGCAGTCCCTGCAGGATGTCAGGTCCTGTTTATTGGTGATGCAGACCAGCTCCCATCGGTTGGTGCCGGGAACGTCCTGGGTGACATGCTCATGTCCGGAATGATTCCCTGCTTTCACCTGACAAAGGTATTTAGACAGGCCGAGAAATCAATGATTATCCACCATGCCCACCACATCAACAAAGGAGACACACCCCGTATTGACTCCCCTTTTAAGACTCCTGAGATATGGAAGGATGAGACGGACTGCCTCTTTATTGATGCTGACGAGGCCACCCAGGAGCAGATCCAGTTTGTCCGACGGATAAAATGTTTTTTCGACCAGCAGGAAACATCTTCCATCAATCAAGACGTAAACGATCAAAACCTGTTCGAGTTCCGAACGGAAGAAGCCATCACGTCATCCTACGAAAAAGATCTTGTCATCCCGCCGAAATTCCAGCACGTTGACCTGCAAACAGTATACAATGCAGCAAACTCCATTGAAGAACTCAAATCCGTCCTCCAGAAAGTTCACCCCTGGTCCTCACTTCATTACGGCTTTTCAGCACTTGATGTGGTTGAAAAACTCTACCTTGAATGGATCCCGAAATACTATGGCGGAAACTGTGAAATCCAGGTGCTGTCACCGATGACAAGAGGGTCTCTGGGTACCACCAATATCAACGCAATGCTCCAGAAAAAGGCAAACCCGGAACAGCCAGGAAAACGACAACTGCAGTTTGGTGAAAAAATATTCAGAGAGGGGGACAGGGTCATTCATCGCCGCAACAACTACGACCTCAACGTCTTTAACGGTGATATCGGCAGGATAGTCTCAATTGACACCGAGGATATGACCTGCGTCGTCTCCTTTTCCCCAGATAATCGGGAAATCATATACCAGAAAGAGGATATGGCGCAACTGGACCTGGCTTACGCCATTACCATCCACAAATCCCAGGGAAGCGAATTTGAGGCAGTCATCATTCCGGTTCTCACCCAGCATTTTAAAATGCTGTACCGGAACCTGATCTATACAGGCCTCACGAGAGGAAGAAAACTGGCGGTATTTGTTGGAACCAGAAAAGCGCTGGCAATGGCAGTGCGACAGCAGGACACAAGCAAGAGACAGACAGCATTAAAACATCTGCTCATAAACACATTCACAGGCCCTGACAGAACATGACCTCAGACTCTTTCTGGCACGTATATATTGTTCAATGCAGTGACGGCTCCCTGTACACAGGAATTGCCAAAGATCTGCAGCAACGCATCAAAAACCACAATTCAGACAATGGCGGCGCAAAATATACCCGCCCCAGACGCCCTGTCTTCCTGGTATATCACGAAAAAGCCCCAGACAGATCTGCAGCAGCCAAACGTGAGCATGAGATTAAAAAGATGACAGCGGCCGCAAAAAGAACACTCACAAACACCCCACAGAAAATCTGACAAAAAAAACCTCTGTACCTCTGTGAGAGCAAACAAGGCCCTCAATCCTTCAAAGGAGCCAACTTAATCGGACAGCTCCTCTGACTGATTCCCCGATTGAGCACTTCATGATTATAGGCATGGATAACATCACTTCGCTTAATCATCCCCACAACCCATTTTGAGTCGGCGGATTCAACCACTGGAATTTTCTCAAATCCCCTGCTGTCAAACATCGTCATTGCCGTATAGAGATTATCATCCGGGGTCAAAAAGACTACCGTTCGAGAACAGACTTTACCAACAGTAGCATCACAGCGCAGTTTTTCATCATGAAGCACTGTTTTCACATCCGTCAGGGAAATAATCCCTATCATCTGCCCCGTATCATCTTTAACCACAGGAAAATAGAAGCTTCCCTGGGCCGAACCGAAAACTTGAAGCAACTGATCGACATTGGCGTTTTCATTTATAACCTCCACATCTTCAGTCATGGCACGACCAACCTTGATAGACTTCATAACCGCAGTTTCCCTGCCCTCGTGAATATCAATGCCTTCCCGTGTAAAATCTACTGTATCTATTGAATCACTATTAAGCCTGGAAGAGACAACTGTCCCAATGATACTGGTAATCATGATCGGGATAATAATCAGGTGATCTCCTGTCATCTCAAAAAGAAGAAAGATAGCGGTCAGAGGGGCATGGGTCGTTGCCGCCAGAAAAGCGCCGATACCCACGGCGGCGTAAGCCCCTGAAGAAGCGGTTACCGACGGAAAAAGGGAATGGACAACACTTCCGTAGGCTCCGCCCGTGACGGCCCCGATGAAAAGGGCCGGGGCAAAAACACCCCCTGAACCTCCGGATCCCAGGGTCACTGCTGTTGCCACAATTTTCAGCAAAATAAGGGCGGCCATAACCCAGAGGACTCCCTCTCCTGACAACACATCCTTGATATAGTGGTAACCGTCTCCCATAATCTGCGGAAAGAATATGGCTGTTACCCCCACCATAAAAGCACCAATAATCGGCTTGACATGCTGATTAATATTTAAGGCCGCAAAACGATCCCTCACCTGATAAAAGACGTAAATATGAACAACTGCAATAACCCCCATCAGCAGTCCCATGATCATGTAAAGAGGGATTTCAGCCAGTGGATTCACCAAGTGAAAATCAGGGATGGGAAAGGCCGGATTTTCTCCGAAATAAGCCCTGGAAACAACTGTCGCCATAGCAGAAGAAATTACCAGAACAGAGAACGATGAAATCTCGTAGGTTCCCAGCAGAACAATTTCTGAAGCAAAAAAAACGCCGGCAATGGGCGCATTAAACATGGCACCCACACCTCCGGCGCAGCCGGCGGCAACATAAATCTTCATCCGGTCAGCGGAAATCCTGAAGATTCTTCCAACCAGTGAACCGAGAGCTCCGCCAACCTGGGCAATGGGTCCCTCAACCCCGGCGGAATTTCCGGTACCGATAGTCAGGGAGCATGAAATAATCTTCAGAATATTCTTCCTGAATTTCATGCTGCCGCCGCGAATATTCACCTTCCTCAAGAATTTAGTAAATCCGTACCCATATATTTCCCCGGGGAAAAGGAGTGCAAGCGGAATCAATAGAAGCATCCCAAACATAGGGATAAGGGGAAGCAAAAGGATATACCAGCCGCCCTGGTAGGCTATTTCAGAACCGGGAACAAAAATCCAGTGGTGAACCAGTTCGAGGACGGTCCGAAAAAGAATGTTGGCGTGCCCCGCAACAATACCGATACATGTTGCAATAAACACCATGACAAAGTTTTCGCCGGGCAGGAATTTTTTGGTATTAATTTTCATGGGGTACGAAGAGGGATACAAGCCTTATCTCTGGTTACTACTTATCTGACAACCTCTGGTAATTCTGACAGCCAAGCGAATTCCCCAGATCACAGCTTTTATTATAACGGGACAGAGCCGCAGCCATATCTTCCTGCTGTTCAAACACCCAGCCCAGATTATTATAGCCCATGGAAAACTCCGGATCGATTTCAACAGCCTTGAGGCAATCGTCCTGCGCGTCCTTATAAAGATTTTTCATTGATCTGGCTCCGCATCTGTTCGAATACGCCTCGACGTTTTGCGAGTCAACCAAAAGGATAAGGCTGGACATTTCTATAACCGCATCATAGTTCTGACTGGCAAACTCCCCACGGCTTTTTTCAAGCAGAGCTGGGACATTCACCTCGAGGAGTGAATCCTCAACTTTTTCTACAACAGTATCTTCTGCAGGCGCAGTATCGATCTCTTTCTCCGCCTCTTCCATAACGGGAATTGCCGGCTCCACAACAGGAGGTGCGACCGCCGCCTCTCTTTTTTCAGCATCGAGCCTCACGATGGACTGACATCCTGTCGCATTTTTCAACTCACAGCTGATCCTGTAGTTCAGAAGAGCGGATTCAAGATCGCCCTGCTGTTCAAAAACAACTCCCAGGCTGATATAATTCCCGGCATTATCCGGATCTAACAGGATAGCTTCCGAGCAGTCAGGATAGGCTTCTTCCAGCATTCCTTTGACAACATGAGCGCCGCATCGTCTTGAATAGGCTTCCTTTTTGTGGATATCGAGAGAAATCAGCCGGCTTGTAGCATCTATGATGGAATCAGCACTCTGCGCAGCAAGCTCCTCGCCGCTCTTTGCCAGCAGGAATCGTATTTCCTCTTCCGGGGAAAGCCTGGTGATTTTCTTGAAATTTTCGCAGGCCGCTTCCAGCCCTTTCAGACATGCCGCATCATAATCCTGCAGGGCAGCTGGGATGTCGCCTTTTTTCTGTAAGGCCCTGCCCCTGTTGTTGAGTGCAAAAAAATGATTTCCATCTATTGCCAGGGCCCTGTTACAATCTGCAATCGACTCATCCAGGAGTCCTTTTTCGTAATATCCCCAGGCCCTGTTGTTATAAGCATCCGCATAGTCCGGATGTAAGTCCATCGCCTCGGAGGCTGTACGGATTGCCTCACTCCAGTCATGATTCTGCAGACTCAAGTGACTCTTCTGCAGTAATTTCTTGGCCTTTTCCTTGCCGTTTATTATCTCCTGGAAAAACTGCCTCTTTTCATCAAATAGCAGTGTGTCATCTTGAGCCTGAGGCTCCTGAACCTTGGCCACGACACCCTTTTCTGATTCCTTTTCTACTGCAGGAACAACAGACCGTGATTTCTCTTCACCTGACTTTTTCTCGGTTTTCGGCTCCTTTCTTTCCAGAAAAGGAGTAACAACGATTTTCTCTCGTGCCAGCAATACCTTTTTATTAACAGCAGCTACTTTAGAAAAATTTCCCCATATTTCCTTATAGACAGCGACCTGGGATTCAAGGGAGATTCCTTCATCGCTGCCGGCAGCTGGCTCAGCATTAAGCCACTCAACACCTTTCTCGAAATTTCTTTTATCGTAATAAATATTTCCAAGCCTTACAGAGGCAATCCGATGCCCCTTCTCGGCGGCAAGCGCATACCAGGACAGAGCATCCTCTGTATCTCCTGAAATATACGCAGCCTCTCCAACCAGGAAATAAGCAAGGGTTTTGTTGTTTTCAGCGGCAATCTTAAACCAGCGCACAGCCTCTTCACTGTCCTCCTGATCGTAGAGATACACAAGCCCTATGAGTATTTCGGCATCACCATCGCCATTTTCGTGGGCCATGGTATACCAGCGGAGAGCCTCCGGGATGTCCTTTTCGACAATGTCACCAAAATGAGCCAACAAACCCATCTTCCTGCAGGCCAGAGTGTGTCCCTGCTCTGCTGCTTTCTTAAAAAATGTAACAACAACAGCAGGATCTTTCTCCCCACCAAGGCCAAGATAGGATATCGATGCCTGCTGATACTGGGAAACAGCATCTCCTGATTGGGCCTCCCGGATGACATCATCCAGGTTCAACTCCTCCAGCAGATGGATTTCTTCTTCGCTGTAATAGAGGCTTCCATCCTCCAAAGCAGAAAGTGGAGAAACCATAAAGGAAAAAAGCAGTAATGAGAGGATAAGCCCCTTACCCAGGGAAAAAAATATTCTTGTCATTTGTAGATCCTGTTTTGCAGTTATTTAAGCTCTGGTCATTTTTTATTCTATAAAAGCGACAGCATATAAGTAGAATTGTTCGATTCTTACTCTTAAAAAAACCGTATTGCCAATTAATTCTCTACAAAAAACCTACCCCTGCCCTTTACATGGATCTCTTTTCCTGTTTTTTAAGCAAAATAACGAAACCGGATGGCGGCATTTGTTGTCTTGAGCTATAATTGATGGCGTCGTAAAAAGTCCGATCTACTGCGTTGTAGCAATTTTTCAGGCACTCGGCATACCACATGTATGGCCTCGCACCTGAAAAATTGCTACGCCTTGTATATCAAACTTTTCACTTAGCCATCCCGAGACTTTTTACGAGATTGTCATAATTATGGCCCTATTAACAAAACCTGGCGGGTATTTTTCATAAAACAGATATCCAGACGAAAAAATCCACCAGCAATTATAAAAACATCCATGACCCAGCCAACAAAACCTGCACATAAAGATGCTGACTGCCCGCCTGAAAGGCCGGCCATTGCTATTGTCGGCAATATGAATGTTGGCAAGACAACGCTGTTCTCCCGACTATGCGGATCTGACACTCGAAGCGTCAATTTTCCCGGCACTACTGTTTCCGTTTCCCGCGGCCGCATCAAAGGCTCCTGCTGGGACGCCATCGACACGCCCGGCACCTGTTCCATCTTTTCTGAAAACGAAGACGAGATTGTTTCCCGGGAAGTCCTTATGTCCTATGGTCTTGAGGGGGAAATCGTCGGTGCGATACTGGTGGCCGATGCTAAAAACCTGAAACGATCCGTTGCATTAGCCCTTCAGTATGCTGAATATGGCGTCCCCATGCTCCTTGACGTCAACATGACAGATGAAGCCACTTCCCGAGGCATTGAAACCGATTTTGCACAGCTTTCAGAACTCCTAGGAATCGAAGTGCGGATGACCGTGGCAAACGCCGGCTTTGGAATCCCCAGTGTCAAGTCAGGGCTTGACTCTCTCCGGATCCCGCCGAAACAGATAACATACCCGGCACCTGTTGAAGAATTCCTTACCGCAGCTGAACGCCATCTGCGCTCCTCAACCGTTGCCCCAAGGCTTCTTGGCCTTCTTATCCTCGCCGGTGACAGAAGGGCCTCGGAATATGTAGCTAAAACCTTTGGAACCGGAATGATCGAGCAGCTCAGTGAACTTGCTGCCGCCTACCGGGTACAGACACATTCGAACTTCAGTGTTCTCCTTACACATATCTATAATCGGAAAGCAGAACAAATAGTCAAGGAAGTACAGCATATCGAGGTCCGGGAAACCCCTCCCTTCCTGGAAAAATTCGGGAGCTGGTCCATGGATCTCTGGACAGGAATTCCCATTGCATTAGGTATCTTGTGCCTGATGTACATTTTTGTCGGTATGTTTGGCGCCTCTTTTGTCGTTGAATCACTGGACCAGTATCTTTTTGCCGGTTTCCTTATTCCCTGGTCCACTGTGCTTGTCAGCTATATCCCTGTGCCTATATTACAGGATATGATTATTGACCCAGATTTCGGTGTCCTGCCGACCGGTATTTTCCTTGTGGTTGGCCTTGTTTTCCCGGTTCTACTCTGCTTTAATATCTTTTTTGGCCTCCTGGAAGATTCAGGCTACCTCCCTCGTTTTTCTGTTCTTCTCAACAAAGCCTTCGTAAAAATAGGGCTCAACGGCAAAGGGGTGATGCCTATTGTCATGGGATTTTCCTGCATTACCATGGCCATACTGACCACCCGCGTTCTGGACAGCAAAAAAGAAAAAATCATAGCCACGATCCTGCTGCTTCTCGGCATACCCTGCTCACCGCTTCTGGCCGTCATGCTGACTATTCTTGTCGATCTTCCTGTTTCGGCGGCCATTACCGTTTTCGGCCTCATCTTTTTTCAAACAATATTTACCGGCTACCTTGCCTCCAAAATTGTTCCTGGCCAGCGCAGTCCCTTCATAATGGAAATTCCGCCCATGCGGCAGCCCAAGATCTACCATATCCTTGTCCGATCACTGCGCCGCACCATGGCTTTCATGAAAGAAGCAATACCGGTATTTATTCTCGCTGCCCTGCTCGTTTTTACCGCTGACCGGCTTGGAGGACTCAAACTCCTGGAAGACCTGACCCGGCCATTAATCAGCGGCATAATCGGCCTGCCGGAAAAAAGTGTTCAGGTATTCATTAAAACAATCATCCGGAAAGAAAGCGGAGCGGCCGAACTGGTCCACCTTAGAAACAGCTTTGAACCTCTCCAGCTGGTGGTAACGACATATCTGATTGCCTTTCTGATCCCGTGCCTTAATGCCGCCATGGTTGTCTTCAAGGAACGGGGAGTAAAAATGGCAACCATGATATTAGGCGGCGTCATGTTCTATGCTTTAACTGCAGGAGCCGCCCTTAATTATGTCTGCCGGTTTCTTGGTGTAACTTTCAGCTAAGAGCTGTGAAAAAATCACTGATAAGAGGTTGTATCCATGACTGATGAAAAATATGACGAAATCCTGGAGTCGATATGGAAGACTGAGGAGCAGGGCGAATTCTCAGATGATGCAATACGGGCGAACTGCACTGTTCCCTTTACGGATAATGACCTTGAGGAACTGGTTCGCAACGATATGATCACCGTAGAAGATACGCGCATCCTCTTTACCAGAACCGGGAAAAAGAAGGCGGAAAGAATAGTCAGAAGGCACCGGCTGGCAGAGGTACTGGTGAGCACTATCCTCCGTTTGAAAGATTCCCGGATGGAAGAGGTGGCCTGTAAAGTCGAGCATTCCCTCCTGCCGGAAGTTGAAGAGGCCATCTGTACCCTCCTGGGACACCCGGAAAAATGCCCGGACGGAAAGCCCATTCCACCCGGTCCCTGTTGCGGGAAATGTCTTCAGTCCGTTGAGACAGTCGTTCAGAGCCTTGCAGACCTTAAACCTGGCGAAAGCGGGAAAATCATGTACATCAAACCCGGCAGCCACTCCCACCTCCACCACCTTATTTCTTTTGGACTAAACCCAGGGGTCATTGTTACCGTACACCGTTCCGTACCTGCCTTCTGCATCAAATTCGAGAATACGGAACTGGCCCTGGACGAGGATATTGTTCGCAATATCTTTGTGTGGAAGGCAAAGTAACCTTTTGGGGATACGCGCACACTCTCTGCCCGGTCAAGGGCATCCCCTTCAACTGAATACCTGTTGACAAAAATAAGCACTCCGAACAAAAATAAGAGCTCGTCGTCAGATAACTTTTACAACATGAGGTGACATCATGAAATACGTACTACCCTTTGTTCTTAGCATCAGTCTTCTTGCAGGATGCGTTACCATGCCGCAAACTAAAACCGGTCAGGGCGCTGTTTATGGAACGGCTGGTGGAGCTGCGGCCGGAGCAGTTTTGGGCCAGGCCATTGGCGGTGACACCGAGGGAACACTCTGGGGGGCTGCCATTGGTGCCGCACTGGGCGGACTTGCAGGAGCCGGAGCCGGCAAAATGATGGACAACCAGGAGATGGAAATGCGCCAGGCTCTGGCAAATTCAGAGGCCGCCTCAGTCCGCCGGGAAGGCAACCTCCTTGCCGTTACCTTTAAAAGCGACATGTCATTTGACTTTGACTCCGCCACTGTCCGCCCTGGCCTCTATACTGAAATAGACAGAGTTGCCACTATTATGCGCAACTACCCCCAGACGCTTATCCGGGTTGAGGGCCATACAGACAGCCTTGGCAGTGAAGATTACAACCTGAACCTTTCCCGGAAACGAGCTGTTGCCGTGCAGGATCTCCTGGTGCAGAGAGGAGTTGCCACCCATAGAATCGAAATCATCGGCTATGGAGAATCTTCTCCTGTTTCGACAAACGCCACGGAAAGTGGACGCCAGCTGAATCGCCGGGTTGAAATTAAAATCGTCCCTGCTCCAGGCCAGCAGGGCTGATAATGGATATGAACACATTATTGGCTGCCGGGATTACGTTTTTCCAGAATCACACGATCCCGGCAGTTGCAATCCTCGCGGTTGTTGCAGTGATGGCTTTTGTAAAACCGAAGGAAATCTTCAAACTCCTTCTTGTCGCTCTGACAATTGGTATTATTTTCTACCTGATCAGTTTCATGTCCGATTCCATGTCAACCGGTATTGAGCACAAGGATACCTTGACCCATAAATCAGGTAAAAATATCGAATAATTTTTTTTCTCCTGCGCGCCGGTCGGCAACCAATCATGACTAAAGACAGAAAACCGAAAATTCTCTTTCTCTGTACCGGGAACTCCTGCCGAAGCCAGATGGCTGAAGGGTGGGCAAAACATTTCCATGGAGAAAAGTACAACATCTACTCAGCAGGGATAGAAAAACACGGAATGAATGCCATGGCTATTAAAGCCATGGCCAGGGCGGGAGTTGACATCAGCGGCAACGAGTCGAATGTTATTGAGGAATTACCAACTCAGGATTTTGATTACGTAATCACTGTCTGCGATCATGCCAACGAGAAATGCCCGTTTTTTCCTGCAAAGACCAGAGTAATCCACCACGGGTTTGATGACCCGCCAAAGCTTGCCGTCAATGCCGTATCAGAAGAAGAGGCCCTTGGTCATTACGAACGGGTACGCAACGAAATAAAGCGTTTTGCAGAGAGACTACCCCATCATCTCAGATAAATCCTCATCCTGAAGATGGGGCACGCTGTCCTCCTATTTCGCAAGAATCCCTAAAGCAGCTTCATAATCCGGTTCCTGGGCTATCTCCGGCACCTGCTCGGAATAAACAACCTTCCCATCCCCATCAATGACAACAATTGCCCGGGATAACAGCCCGGCAATGGGACCGGTGGTTATCAAGACACCATAGTCCCTGCCGAAATCCGGAAACCGAAAAGTGGAAAGAGGAATGACATCACTCAACCCATCCGCCTCACAGAATCTCTGGTGAGCAAATGGCAGATCAGCGGAAACACAGAGGACAACCGTGCCATCCAGTTTGCTTGCCTCTGCGTTGAATCGACGTACTGATGCCGCACACACAGAGGTGTCAATGCTGGGAAAGATGTTCAGTACAACGGTTTTCCCAGAAAAATCGCTAAAGGTGCAGTCAGAAAGATCTGTTTTAGTCAGGGTAAATCCCGGCGCCTGGCCCCCTGTTTTCGGAAGTTCACCAATTGTGTCTATCGCATTGCCCTGCAGGGTAATTTGAGCCATCTTAGTCCTCCTTCTGTATCATTTATCTTAAGGTACCCTTAAGGCTACCTTTTCATTTCACAAACGAACAACAATAATCCGTCAGGGTTTTAATTTTCAGCTTAAACGACGCCTGGGCAGGTACCTTGAAATCCTCTCCTCCTTGAATCGTACGCCAGTCACTTTCTCCTGGCAGCAGCACATCAAGGTCACCGGAAAGGATTTCCATGATTTCCTTATCAGCAGTATTAAATACGTATTCCCCAGGCAGCATGATACCCAGTGTTTTTTTGGTTCCATCCGGGAAAATCACCGAACGGCTTGTCACTTTGCCCTCAAAGTAGATATTTGCCTCCTTCACCACCGTAACATTCTTGAACTCAGACATGAATCCCCCTTCCTTTCTTTCTCTTCTGTCGCAGTAAATAGTGTTATTTCACACCAAACACCCTTTTCAACAGATCCGTGGTCTGCTTCGCAGGGTTCTGGCGGATAGCCGCTTCCTCTTGAGCAAGATAATAAAATATTCCATCTATTCCTTTCTGAACCACATGATCTGTCAGATCAGCCTTCACATCCGGCACAAAGGGCATGGTCCGATACTGACCTATTACATTATCGTAGGCCTGAACGACTCCAACCTGAGACATGCTGTCTTCAACCAGAGGCTGCATTGTCTCTTTGAGGCTTGGAGACATTTTGCTGCGGAAATACTGTGTTGCCGAGTCTTCCGGACCTTCATAAATAGTCATCACATCTTCAAAGGTCATTTCTGTAATTGCCTGCCGGAATAATTCTTTCGCTTTTGGCGTTGCATCTTCCGCTGCTCGATTCAGCTTCAGCTCAAGATCATCAACTGCCTGTGACATACCTATTTTCGATAATACTTTTTTAACCGTATCAAGTTCCTCGGGCAGAGGGATATGAATTTTAGGATCGGAATTGAAACCGTCAGTCTTCCCCAACTGCTGAACAACAGTATCGGAACCGATCCGCAGCGCCTCTTTAAAAGCCTGGCCTATTTCACCTGCACCTGGCTTCACTGCAACAGTTTCTCCACCAAGAGGCTTGAGGATTTCAAGACCTTTATCCCACCATGCCCCTTCGACCCTGTCCTGCATAAAGAAAAAAGAAAGGACTATACACATTGCAGAAACTATTCTTTTCTTCATAATAAAACTCCTGATGATAAAATTAAAAGCACCTTAAGTTTCCTGTTCCTGCCCTACCCGAAAATCATCAACAGACAGGGAATCGTCAAAG
>JACKQG010003271.1_pt1 | contig 20070 bp, 19 predicted proteins | sample 8237621 | NCBI WGS metagenome assembly JACKQG01 (sample SAMN15677084, study PRJNA649215) | marine metagenome | biome: marine; feature: Black Sea; material: saline water; isolation source: suspended particulate matter (SPM) from the Black Sea western gyre | collected 2013-06-09/2013-06-10 | depth... | reverse complement strand
TCTCTACACAACACATTGTTATTATTATCGTTATATACTTTTACAGGGACGACTAATTAGGGTACTGCGCTAATGGTGCGTTTAATATCACCATAAGACTCAAACCCAGATGATGTACTCATTTTTATCCGCTTGACAGAGGTCCCAACTCCATGATTGTCCTCCCAAGATATTGCATGATATCCTGGTGGAAAGTATCCAGAAGCGATTGTATCTGGAGAATTAGAAAATGCTTCATGGGCAGTTATCAATACGGAATCATATACAGGAATCATGAATCCGATCGTCATTAACGGACCATCTGTTGGATTTGGGAAAGCGGGCATCAAGTGAAATGAAGAGGGGATGGTAATATCTCCACTCTCTTCTAGATTAGGAATCCAGTCAAGCGAATCGCCTCCGAGTACTTGACCCGTGTAATCAGTATAAAGAAATCCACCGTATCGCTGCAAGTATGCCTCAGAGATAGAAATTTCTTGAGTATATCCTACAGAGTATTGGTCTCTAGTAATTTCATTCTTAAAGTTTTCTGCGACTTCAAGCGAATTCGTGAGAGGGTTCAAAGTAGAGCGCCACCAAACTATAGTCAGAGAACAGCCCTCGTGATAGGAATAAATATCTGATTCGGTAACAGACATGCTCTGCCCCGGTATTAGTCGATATTTAAAATTGGGAGAAGGATTATATGGGTCGTATGCTATATATGCAAGGTCACCATTGTATATCTGAAAGGACAATACTTGGTCTGAGGTGTTCTTTATTAGAAGCCCATCTTTCTCTGGCTCAGAGCAAGCAATTAAAACGAGCAACACTGCGAGACATATTTTTAAAATGAGAAACTTCATATCATCACGCTAACGCCATAGGCCTGAGCTGCTTCCTGAAAAACAGTCAAAATAGTAATGAAACCTTGTGTCCTTCCATGTGATATTCGATCCCCCCAGATTGGTTGTGAGTCAACTCTAAGCTTTTGTTAGACAACCGATTATGTCATTGATTGCAATATTCATCCGAGCGTTTAGATGTTTACTTCTGCAGTTCCTTTGACATACTTGTGAATTAGGCTTGAAACTAGGGTCTGGTATGGAATTCCTTCTTCAAGTGATTTCGCCTTAAGGCGTAATAAGTCCCATTCAGAGATTCTAATGTTAATACGCTTATTCTTCTGGAAAGTATTTCTCGCGTACTGAGCATACTTCTTCTTCATCTCTTTCGTCAATCCGACGGATTTCAACTCATCATTTTCGTAAGCTTTGAGTATTTCTTCTTCATAACTGTCTAGTTTATCCATGATAACCTCACTTCAAGTAATCTTTTGTGGCTTTACGACTAGGAATTATTGTCTTGAGGAAAACCTCATCATCATTTTCTACAAATGGGACGAAATATGCATATTCCTCAAATTCAATTACAAAAATCCTTTGTCCTGGATATTTATCCTGATTGGGATGATCTATTACATCGAGGATATTCCCAGCCTCAATTTGAAAAGCCATTATCTCAAATGAAATACCTCGCTCCTTTTTTATTGATTCATTCTTCTCTGAATTCCAGTTGAGATATTTCATGTGACTAATCTATCCTATTGTGTGCCTTATGTCAACCTCAAATTTATTCGGTTTGTCCAGCAATCTCTTATGCCTCTATCCCCAAGTACTAATAACAAAAAAAATAGGCCACCCAAGGGTAGCCTATTTTTTTGAAGCTTTAGCCTGGAAGCTCACCTGGCGTCATAAGCAATTCTTCCATCAATTTTAGCTCTTTGATGCCCGAGATTAAGATATCAGGATTCACAGTAAAATACTTTTTATCCAGTTTGCCCTTATAGTCCATTTTCCCCAGGATGTATTTTATGGTATTTAAACGAGCTAATTTTTTGTTGTCGGATCGAATAATGGTCCAGGGTGCAATGGTCCGGTTGGTTTCAGACAACATTTGAAATTTCTTTACTGAGTACTGATCCCAGAGATTTTGGGCTTCCATATCAACAGGTGAAATTTTGAACTGTTTGAGGGGATCTGTTTCTCTCGCTTTAAACCGTGCGAGCTGTTCCTGTTTGGATACAGAAAAATAAAACTTAAACAGCTTGACTCCATCTTTCACCAGCATCTGTTCAAATAAGGGTACGTCTTTAATGAATCGTTTGTTTTGTTCATCTGTGCAAAAACCCATGATGGGTTCTACCATGGCTCTGTTATACCAACTCCGATCAAACAGGGCAATTTCACCACCGGCTGGCAGGTGTTGAATATAGCGCTGGAAATACCATTGCCTCCTTTCCACATCACTAGGCTTTTCCAGTGCAACCACGCGAGCACCACGAGGATTGAGATGTTCTGTGATTCTCTTGATGGTTCCACCCTTGCCGGCTGCATCTCGTCCCTCAAAAATCATGAGCACTCTCAGGTCATGCTCCTTCACATGGTTTTGAAGTTTAAGGAGTTCTATTTGCAGCCGTTTGAGCTCAATTTCATATTCCAGAGTTTTCTTTTTGACATAGACGGCTACGCGCCCTTTGGATTTATGAGCATCCTTATTTTTTGTAGCCGTTCCTTCATGTAAATGAATCTTTTTTGATTTGTCGGCCTTGACAGGTGGAGCCTTTTGGGGTTCCTTAGGGGGTGGAGTTGCTTTAGTAGCTGGCTTAGTCTTAGCACTGAGTCTCACTGGGGCTGGTGTTGGGGCTGGTGTTTTTTTATCCATATTTATAACCCTTTTAATTAGCCAATAAATCGACCATGTTTGCGGCGTTGACGCTCCATTATCTTTAATTCTCGCTCCCCGGAAATGACCACATCATCGTTGGTCTGAAAATCTAAGCTTCTGCTTCTTCCACGATAGGGGATTGAGCTAAGTATCAGCTTCATGGTTTCTAATCTGGCCGAATGCTTACTGTCAGAACGAATAATATACCAGGGCGCTTCTTTAGAATTGGTTTTTTGGAGCAACTTGAATTTTTTTGCAGTAAACTCATCCCAAAGATTCTGGGCTTGAAGATCAACCTCACTTAGTTTCCACTGGCGCAGTGGGTCATTCATGCGTCTCTCAAATCGTCTATTCTGTTCCTCTTTGGAAACCGAAAAATAAAGCTTGAGCAATATGGTTTTAGAATCACTGATAAAGTTCTTCTCATACGTGTTCACCGTATTTAGAAATTCACGATATTGCTTCTCTGTACAAAACCCCATGACAGGTTCAACCAGAGCTCGGTTATACCAGCTTCGATCGAAAAGCACCATTTCACCAACGGAAGGGAATCTCTCAATATAGCGTTTGAGATGAAGTTCAGTTTGCTGGCGATTCGAGGGTTTTCCCGGTACTTCAACGCGGTAACGTTTCTCATTCATATAGCGGGTAAGACGTCGAATTGTGCCCCCTTTGCCAGAAGCATCTCGACCATCAAAAAGGATAATCATCTTTTTACCGGTTCGCTCAAGATGTTGCTGTAGCTTTATCAGCTCTGCCTGATAGGGCTTCAATTCTTCATTTTGCTGATATTTCCCCAGGGCAGCGTTGACAATGCGATCTTTTTGTTTCCTCTTGAGAACATCCTTGATCTCATCCATGCCCGCTTTGCCTGTGGAGGGATCAATTTTTTTCTCGGCCTTGGTAATAACCGACCGGATTGTATGTTGGGGTTTTGGATCAGAAACAACGCTCTGATCTTCTTGCTCAATATTTTCTTCTTGTGTCATACCTTCTCTCCGGAAAGCTATTCAAATAAAAATCTGACAATTACTTACAACCCGTCATTATCAAGTACCAGACCTGAAAAAGTCTCGCTCAAATATAGGACAATGTGTTAAAGGTTTACTGATTAATTCAGGCTGAAAAAGTAGCATTGATCGAATAGTTTTCTCTTTTTTTCGGACATCAGAAATACTTCTCCAGCCCGATGTAAAATCCCCCCGAAATTTAATAGTTTAGTGCGATTGAAACAGCTATGAGTACCTAATTGAATTCGTCGAACAGAACCTTGTAAGTCACATAAGAGATATTCTTGGCCTCAACCCCGGTTGGTAATTTCACTTCCACTCGAAAGAGAGCGGATTCTCCAGCCGACAGAGAACTTTCGCTAATAACACCTGAATAAAAGGAATAGGGCTCACCACTGATGTAGGAAGAGTCCTGGGCAATAATCGTGGTCCGTTTATCATGGAGACGGAAGCGAACTCTTACAAAATCTGCCCGACGCATCCCTTTATTGGTGACCTGTCCAATGAATACGCGGCTGTCAGTATGCCGCTGGTCTTCAAATTCACCCTTTAGGACCACATCTGCATGGAGGCGATCAAATGGTTTGAGCTCCTTGATATTTTCCTGAACAATGGAGAGGGTTCCGATATTGGTTTGAACAATAATTTTATCCAAATCTTCTGAGAGAATCTTACCCTGAACAACGGTTCCATTTTTTAAGGTGATCTCACTGATTTTTTCAGGAAAATTAACGAGGCGTTTGATCTCTTTGCGAATCCTTGGTGCACTTAAATCGTCATATTCACGTAGTTGAATACGCATACGATCCATATCATTCTGGATTTGATTTACTTCCCTGCGGAGTTCCTTGACCAGACTATCTGATCCTCGAACTTCCACACTGGGTTTAAAAAACTCACGCTTATCCGAGCCCTGACTGGTTCCATCTGTCTTCTTCTGGGAGAAACCCATGAGGGGTAATAATACAATGATGAGGAGTAGCGCTATCTTCGAAGGCTGTCGACGTACAGTCATTATTCACGCTCCCATTTGCTTTGGGTTGTGCGAGCGATATGCTGCAATTTTTGTTGAAGTTCAGGGTCGTCGGTAGATCTGACTAATTCCCTAAGGTCGTCATAAAAAATAAAATTGTCAGGATTACCCAGAATATCAATCAATTGATTGGTAATCACCGGGTCCTTATACACTGAAAGGGATACAATAGCACGTTTACGAAAGCGACTCGGCATCTGATCATCCCGGGCGACTTTCACCAGTGCCATTTTTAGCTCCGGATCATCAAAATTACCCAGGGAGGTAGTGATGGCATCCAACATCCCATAATAGGTGGCTTGCTCGTTGTGCAAAGCATCAATCATACTCGACAAGAGGCGTTCATCCTTCATCTCATCCATAAGTGAGATTGCATAGGTCTTGACTTCATCCTGAGTTGCAGGATTACTCAGCATCTCAGCCATAAGGCGGGCAACTGCTGGATCATTTTTGGTAGCGAGAATCTCTACGGCGAGATTTCTGATTGAGATATCAATTTTTCTATTCTTAGCTATGGACATGAGGATGGGTACGACTCGGGCATCATCCATTTTGCCCAGAGTGAGGGTTAAATTCTGCAAGAAAGAGGCATAATCTTCGGTAGCATCAGCATACAATTTCAAGATGAGTGCAACAGAGCGTGCATCAACCTGATCCTCAATGATGGCAAACATTTCATCGCGAACTGTCACATACCCTTTCCGGCTAATGGCCATAGCTTGAAGAATGGTTTTGGTATTTTCAGGTTCTTTGGTTTTTCCCAGAGCCTGAAGACCAGTCTGGAAAAGGGTGTAATCCAGATCGCTGCCATCTTTGAGAGAATTCCTGATAGCCTGTAGGCCAACGGGATCATTGGATTCAATCACTTTTAACATGGCTTCTTTACGAATTTCGATGGGCAGGCTGGTATCTCTGTAAAAAAGAATAAGATTGTTTAAGGCTTTTTTATTTCCATCTCTATACTCGCTATAAGCTTCATCAATTCCAGCTTTTGTAGCTTCTTTGTTGGAGCTACAATTGGTAAAAGATCCAATGACCAGTCCAAGTATCAGGATCCAGAGTACTTGTTTGCTTAATTGCTTCATGTTGAAATCCATCAATTTCTATTCAAAATATCGTGAAAAGTATCAAATCAGTTTATAGAAAATACAGCTTGATGTCAAGGTAATTCCCTTTGTTCCAATTGCTTAACATGCCATTGTTTAAGTGATAGATTCACTCCATCAAAATAACCATAGCTGAAATAATTCAAGAAATCTCCAATGGTTAGAAAGGTGTTCTTATCGAACATTTTTAATTTTGGATAGTGAATATGTCCAGTAATGACAAAATCAGCACCTTCTGCAAATTTATCCTCAGCAAAGGCATAGTTTTTACGTATTAGATTCAAATGATCAATTGACGTCTCTTTGCTATATTTTTTTCTGCTGCCCCTGGAAAGCCAGTTTGCGATCCAATGACTGATATTCGGGTGAAGGAGCCATCTAAATGCCCAGATAAAGAGGGGATGTTGAATGACACTTCGCAAGCGATGATATCCAACATCTTCCGGATCCAGACCATCACCATGATTGAAATAGAACTGCTTATCGGCAAACTCAATGGTGGCCGCTTTGGGGTATATTTTTACTCCGATGGTGTTGGTTAAAAATGAACCTATCCAATAGTCATGATTCCCACCGAAATAATGGATGGTAACCCCAGCGTCAGCCAACTCCTTCATTTTTGAATAGACGTCCAGATAAGCCTGGGAGACCAAATAGCCATACTCAAAGTAGAAATCAAACCAATCCCCGACTATAAAGAGGGTGGCCTTTTCTGCTTTTATCTTGTCCATAAGCAGGAATAGTTCTTTGCGGCGTTCTCGCTCAACATCGTCAACCTGTATCCGTAGATGAACGTCTGAAAGGAAGTAAGCTGTATTATTCATTCAGTCAAAATAACCAACATCACCTAAAGTACCATGCGAATTGTAGGGATATAATCATGTAAACGTTATAAGTTGGTGGACATCAGGCGGTCTCAGCGTTTGACAAATATCAGGCTGAAGCTTATCTTGATTAGAATTATTGGAACCCAAAGGAGCTCTTGGCATACACCATTATATGAAAATCATTAATCCTATAAAGAACATCCTGATTTTTACCATCATTGGGTTGATCGTTTTGGTCAATCCTGTAGAAGCAAAATATGGAAAAAATAAAGTGCAATATCGTGGCCTGGATTGGTCATTTATCCAGACCCCCCATTTTGATGTCTATTATTACGATGGGGGCGAGTCAATTGCCTACTTCGCAGCAGATGTCGCAGAGAAATCTTACGAGCAGATCTCCTATCAATTAGACTGGCGGCTGAGCAAACGCATATCCATACTGGTTTACAACTCCCACAATGATTTCCAGCAAACCAATGTGACTCTGGGATATTTGCAGGAGGGTATTGGTGGTTTTACTGAATTGTTTAAGAACCGGGTGGTTCTACCGTTTGAGGGCAGTTATGAACAATTCAGACATGTTCTCCATCATGAGTTAACACATGCAATTGTCAACGACCTCATCTTTGGTGGGAATGTACAATCCATCGTCTCCGGAAAAATGAGAGTGAACATTCCCTTATGGTTGAGTGAGGGTTATGCTGAATATTCATCTCTGGACTGGGATTCCAGAGCTGATATGATTATTCGAGATGCCGCCATCAATGGCAGTCTACCTCCCATTCAGTATCTGAACTATTATATGGCCTACAAGGGTGGGCAAAGTGTTGTCCGGTACATCGGTGAAACTTTCGGTGTGGAGCGCATTGGAGAAATATTTCATGAGACACGTCATTTTAAGGACGTGCCCAAGGCCATCGAGAACACCCTGCATCTGGATCTGAAGACTTTGACCGAAAAGTGGCATTTTTCAGTGAGAAAAGATTATTGGCCTGATATTGAAGGCCGCAGCAACCTGGACGATGTTGGCCATCGACTGACAGATCACACCAAAACACGAAACTATTTTAACGTGAGCCCTGCTATTTCTCCCAATGGGGGAAAGGTTGCCTTCCTGTCAGACAGATCAGGATATGCAGATATATATGTCATGTCATCTGATGATGGCAGAAAGTTAACCAAAATAATTTCTGGTCAACGCACTGCTGAACTGGAAGAGCTAAAATGGTTGAGTCCCGGGCTATCCTGGGCTCCCGATAACAGGCATCTGGTATTTTCAGCCAAATCTGGTAATGAGGATGCTCTGATTTTCTTTGATACGGAGAAAGAAACCCGTCATAGCCATAAACTTGGGTTGGATGGCATTTTCACAGCGTCCTGGTCTCCAGATGGGAAATCCGTAGTCTTTTCGGGACTGAAGGATGGAGCCAGTGACCTGTTTCTCTACTCAATAAAAACCAAAGAGGTCACACAACTCACCAGGGATTTATTTTCCGATACACGCCCAACATGGTCACCGGATGGTAAGGAGTTGGCTTTTGTGTCTGACCGTGGCAACTCATTGCTCACCGGGGTTGTTTCTCAAGACTCACGGCAATCTCGTGAAATATTGCGGAGCCACGATTTTCGCTCCACTGATATTTATACCATGAATATAGAGTCTGGACAGATCACACGCATTACCGATACACCGGGAAGTGAGGATTCACCCAGCTATGCAAATACATCCCCTAAATTGGCATATACTTCAGATCGTAGCGGGATATGGAATATTTACTTTTATGATTTTGAAACAGGGATTGAAATACCAGTAACAGATATCATGACGGGTATTTTTCAAATTAGCTGGAGCAAAGATGATTCCAGACTTGTATTCGCTGGATATGAAAAGGGTGGCTGGGATATTTTTACCATGAACAATCCCCTCGATATACAAAAACAGCCGAAATCACCCACATTTTCAAACTATTTAAAGCGCAAAAATATTCAGCTGGATCTGACATATAAGGATTCAATGCCAGAGCCTGAGCACCGGAATATCAATCCCTTTGAGACCCATGTTTTTGCCTATGGAGATGAGTATTCAGATGCAAAAGGCACAACTGATGTGCCGGAGCCAGTCGTCTTGAACACCAAGGATAGTACGGGTGCTTATGCGGTCAATAAGTATAAGACGCGATTTACCGTCGATCTGGTTGATGCCCAAGCTGGGTATTCCAACTTTTTCGGGGTCCAGGGCAATGCTCTCATGGTTTTTTCTGATATTATGGGAAATCATCAAATTCAGTTTGGGTTTGAATTATACCGCAATCTGGATAACTCTGATCTCATGCTTGGTTATCACTATTTACCCAGAAGAGCCAATTTGCACCTCATGCTGTATAATCTGCCTGACGATTATGTGAGTATATCCCCGGACTATTTCTTAACTCTCTGGCATTTCAGGAAGTACGGAACCGTTTTTGGTCTCGACTATCCATTCTCAAAATATTCCCGATTTGAAACCAGCGTGAATTGGTTAAACATTTATCAAAGCATCAGTTATCTGGATTTGATAGAGGATCGCGACAAAGTTGAGCTTACACTCAACCAAAGCTATGTACTTCCAGAGGTGAAGCTAAGTTTTGATAATGTTTTGTATGGCAGTCTTTATCCCGTTTCTGGATGGCGCATGGAAACCGGTTTCCGTTTCTCGCCAGACATGCCTAACTCGTCACGACAATTCGCAACTTTCAGAACGGATATTCGGAGATATATCAAAGTTGCCAGAGAATATTCTTTCGCCCTGAGAGCATCTGCTGCCAGTAGTTATGGTAAAACCCCGGAAACATTTATGGCTGGCGGTATATCAAACTGGATTAATTACAGATTGGATAATGCTTATCTGGATATTCTATCAGATTATGAAGATCTGTATTTTTCAGAATATGTGGTCCCGGTTCGAGGCGTTCCCTATTTTGCTTACACCGGAAATCACTATACAGCCTTCAACGCTGAATTCCGATTCCCCTTTATAGAATATCTCTCAGTCAAATGGCCAATTTCCATGGTTATAGGCAACATCAGGGGAGAATTGTTCAGCGATTGGGTGAAAACCTGGGATGCCCAGCAGATAGATGGTCTGACTCTGCCTGAGATTCTTTTTCGAGGTCAGAATAATAGCTACTGGGGAACTGGTTTTGGGATGCGTATGAATCTGGGGATTTTTGTACTGCGATATGATATGGCATTTGATATGTCAGAAGAAACCCTCTGGGACAATCGACAGCATATCTGGTCCCTCGGTCTGGACTTTTAATGCAAAAACTAGTTCGGCGGCTTGGTCGTGAAACCATTGGTCTGGTTGCCAGCATTGGTGAAGTATTCATTCTCCTTGGTCAAGCTTTAAAAAATGTCCGCTACTTCCATCAGGATCGAATTTTATACAACGAACAATTCTATCGATTGGGTGTCAAGGCCCTTCCCCTGGTAAGCATCATCGCGGTTTTTGCCGGTGCTGTGGCAGGTTGGCAGGGTGCCTACCAATTGGAAGATACACTGCCACCAAGGTTTTTCGGGCAAATCGTTGCAGTAGGAATATTATCTGAAATGGGTCCGGTCCTAACAGCCCTGGTTCTGGCGGGTCGAAATGGCTCCTCTATTGGTGCCGAGATTGCAACTATGAAAGTTACAGAACAGATTGATGCCCTTGAAGTGATGGCCATCGATCCCATTCGTCACCTGGTTGCACCCCGTGTGGTAGCCATGATCATCATGATGCCCCTTTTGGTTGTGGTGGCATATATTATTGCTCTCTTTACAGCAGCAATTATTGGTGATGCCTTCTTTAATATCAGTGTCACCATGTTTTTCAATTCTTTTCAATCAGTGTTCGTCGTTACTGAGGATGTGATCCCCGGTCTGGTCAAAGCCCTGACCTTTGGAATCTCCGTCGGTTTGATCAGTTGCTGGGTAGGCCTGAAAGCTACCCGGGGTGCCAGTGGCGTAGGTAAAGCTGCAATTCAGGCATTTGTTATTTCAGCCACCATCATCCTGGTGAATGATTACGCTGTTGCAACCCTCGTTTTTTAAAGAAAGTCAGTAAATAAAGAATATGGCCAAAATTAAGACTGTATACGTCTGTGATGACTGTGGCGCCGAACATCCCAAATGGGTAGGGCGGTGTGGCAGCTGTGGTGCCTGGGAAACCGTAAAGGAGTTTAAGCAATCCAAACTCAAAGTAACACCCAGTGGCCAAAGAACAGAATTAAAACCTCTTGATAAAATTACTCGTGATGCCGAAAATCGGATAAAAACCTCTCAATCCGAGTTCGATTCAGTTCTCGGTGGAGGCTTGGTTAAAGGCAGTATCATCTTGTTTGGCGGTCAACCGGGTATTGGCAAATCCACCCTGCTCCTGCAACTCAGTGGACTCATGGCGGTTGCAGGTCATTCAATTTTGTATTTTTCTGGTGAAGAAAGTGGTGAGCAACTTGCCATGCGAGCAGACCGTCTCGGAGTGAGGGCTGAAAAGCTCATGTTTGCAAACGATTCTGTCGTGGAAAATATTGCCAGAAGTATCAATGAACTAAAACCTGCAGTGGTTATTGTGGATTCAATCCAGACCGCCTATTCTGAAGCCGGTGAAAATCTACCTGGTAGTATCAGTCAAGTTCGTGAGAGTGCTGCACTGCTTCTGCGTGTGGCCAAGGAGATGAATGTTTGCATCATTCTGGTAGGCCATATCACCAAGGATGGCTATCTCGCTGGCCCCAAGATGCTGGAGCACCTCGTTGATACGGTTCTGTACCTGGAAGGGGATCGTCAGTCACAGGTTCGACTCCTGCGGGCTGCCAAGAATCGATTTGGCTCCACCAGTGAGCTGGGTGTTTATGAAATGGCCAGAGAAGGTCTCATTCCTGTTGAAAATCCAGCCAAACTATTTTTGTCTCAACGTCATTCAGATGTGAGCGGCACCGTGGTTGTGACCAGCCAGGAGGGGAGTCGCACCTTCTTTCTGGAAGTTCAAGCTCTGGTTGCCAGTGCTTCATATGGGAATCCCCAACGCAATGTGACTGGTTTCGATCTGCGCCGCTTGCAGATGCTTCTGGCCGTGTTAGAGCGGCGAGCTGGTTTCCAATTAGGTACTCAGGATGTGTTCATAAATGTAGTGAGCGGATTGAAAATTGCAGAGCCTGCTGCCGATCTGGGCGTGGCGATCGCTATTATTTCCAGTCTGAAAAATAGAGTGGTTGATGCAGGGGCCCTCATTATTGGTGAAATCGGTCTTGGAGGAGAGGTTCGCAATGTGGGGCAAATCCGAAGAAGGGTCGAGGAAGCAAAAAAACTTGGTTTCAATCGTATCATCCTACCCCATGGGGAGCACAAGGGACTTGCAGATCTGGGACTTGCCATTGTGCCGGTTCGGAGTTTAAGTGCTGCAGTAGATGAACTATTTTGATCATAGAAAAATAAAAAAGTAAATCCAGACTCATGAAAATTGAAGGTTTAATCACTTGTCCGGAAACCAAAGCTCGGGCAGGGCAAATACATACTGATCATGGTTCTATAAATACCCCGGTGTTTATGCCCGTGGGCACTGCTGGTTCCGTAAAGTCACTTTCCCCTGTTGATCTTATAGAAACCGGATCACAAATAATCCTGGGGAATACGTATCATTTGTTACTGCGGCCTGGGATGGAGGTCATGCAATCAGCTGGTGGATTGCACAAGTTTATGAGCTGGTATGGTCCCATCCTCACTGATAGTGGGGGTTACCAGGTGTTTTCCCTGGGACAGCTCAATAAGATCACTGAAGAAGGGGTTGTCTTCCAATCCCGTCTGGATGGGTCCAAGCACAAGCTTAGCTCAGAAATCAGTATGGATATTCAACGGGTGCTGGGTTCGGATATCGTCATGGCATTTGACGAATGTACATCCTACCCGGCAACCATTCAGCAGGCAAAAACTTCCATGCAACTTACCCACAGATGGGAGCAGAGAAGCCTGGACTATTTTCGGTCTACTGATCCGCTTTATGACCATGAGCAACAGCTATTTGGGATTGTCCAGGGGAGTGTGCATCCTGAGCTCCGCAAGGAAAGTGCAAAAATACTGGTGGACATGGGATTTGATGGATATGCCATTGGTGGGTTGAGTGTCGGGGAGCCCAAGGCTGATATGTATGCCATCACTGATGTGGTAACTGACATCCTGCCCCAGGATCAACCGAGATATTTAATGGGAGTAGGCAAGCCTGAAGATCTGGTGGAAGCAGTGAATCTGGGGGTGGATATGTTTGATTGTGTACTCCCAACCAGAAACGCCCGCCACGGGATATTGTTTACCTGGGATGGACCTGTCTCTGTAAAAGCGGCTCGAGAAAAAGATGCTCACTTTCCCTTGGATTCAGAGTGCCAGTGCTATTGCTGCCAGAACTTCAGCCGGGCATATCTACGACATTTGTTTAAAGCAAATGAACTCCTGGTTTACCGTCTTGCCAGTATTCATAATATTCATTTCTATCATGAATTGATGGATGGGATGCGCCAATCCATCATTGAGGGTAGCTTTGCAACTTTTAAGCAGGACTTTTTCGCCAGATACAATTTGAAGCGTGCGGAGAAGCATAATTAGCCATGGAGATGTCACTTTTTACCGGATTGATAGAAGCCGAGTTCGTAAATCGCCCCAATAGATTCCTCTCAAGAGTTAGAATTGACGGTAAAGTTCACAACTCCCATGTTCCAGATCCCGGGCGTCTCAAAGAATTACTATTCCCTGGAGCCCGAGTTTTGGTGGAACCCAAAACAGGGGAAAATAGAAAAACCAAATTCGCCACAGTCATGGTTTATTCCGGAGATGAACTCATTTCAATAAATTCTCAACTTCCCAATCGATTTGTACGTTACTGTCTGGATAATTCGCTGATTTCAGAACTTCAGGGTTGGACAGTAAAAAAGCAGGAATACACCTTAGGGAAATCACGATTTGACTTTTTGCTTGAGAGAGATGGCAATGAAAAATTGTTGGAAGTTAAATCAGCCACCCTGGTGGAGGAAGGAATAGCCAGATTCCCGGATGCGGTGACCTCCAGGGGGAGGCGTCATGTGCTGCATCTCGCCCATTCCATCACACCCAAGCGCTCTGCAGCCGTTCTGTTCATTGTTCAACGGTCAGATGCAGTATCCTTCGAACCGCATTGGGGGAGAGACCCTGAATTTGCACAGGCCTTGCAAGACTCAGTGAAAGATGGTGTAGAATTAATGATATATACGACAAAATTAAAACCCGATTCAATGACACTGAGATCCTCGATCCCCTATACCCTGGAGCAAAAACATGCGTAAATTAATTTTCTCCGCGTTTATTCCAGTAATAGTTTTCGGGCTCATGACCTGTGCCAGCGAACGTCCCATAACTGGCGGCCCGGAAGATAAAGAGGGACCTCTCATCATTTATAGTTCTCCTGAGAATGAGACTGTCAATGTGGATCGCAATACGGAAATTCTGATTAAATTCAATGAGCAGATGAAAAAAGCGACATTTAGCTCATCTCTGCAAATCTGGCCACGACCACCTGGCGAATACGAGATAAAATCTAGTTGGACCTGGTTGAAAATAAAATTCAGTGAGCCCCTTGACTCCAATGAAACCTATCTCCTCACATTGGATAAGGGCGTTCAGGACCTGCGAGGTAATGGACTTGAAGCTACATATGTGATGGCCTTCAGTACAGGTGGAGACTTGAATGCTGGTCGTCTGACAGGGACAATTTCCGGATCAAAGGACATTAAAAAGAATGGTGATCTTCTTCTATATAGAAAGTTTGATACTGACCTCTCGCAATTGAGACAAGAAAAGGCTGATTATGTTTTTCAACCTGATGAAACTGGACATTTCGAGCTGCCTTATCTGGCTGAGCGTTCCTACATGCTTTTTTATCATTGGGACAGAAACAAAAATAAGCTGATTGATGGTGATGATTATTTTGGACGACCAGAAGTTGCTTCAGTGTGGGCGAGAACTGATAGTATCCTCACCCAACACAAAATTTGGCCACAGGTAGTCCCCTTGAAGCGTCTGAAATTACTTGGTGTGTCGCAGCTTGCTGATCAATTCATACAAATTAGAGCTAATAGGATGGTCTCAGCAGAAGCTTTGGAATCAGTGGAGCTAGTCATCGATGGGCTTAAGATACCCATACTAGGGACTTCAAAAGTTGAAGATGATAATTTTGCCATGAATCTGGATATCGCCAGTCCCTTAAAAGATACTTCACGGGTTTGGATTCACAGTTTTCTGGATACCAGTGGATACGAGTTGAATTCTGATACCTTGATATTCACCTCTGCATCAAAATTTGACACACTGGCTCTGGGAAAAATAAAAGTTAATTGGGCGAATCAAGACAATCCTGGAACATCTCAGGCAGCTTCAAAAATCAAATTGAATTCAAATCTGCCAGTCCTGTTTAAATCAGATAGCGCTTTTTCTGTGGTGGATGCAAAAAGGGACTCGGTGACCATCTCAGGTAACCTTGAAAAACAACATACCATGGAATGGCTTTTTACCACGGACACTCTGCTCCAGGGTGGCAAAACCTACCAGTGGCACATAGAAACTCGACATCTATACGCACCTCTGAATGGTCGTGACCTGGACAGCCTGCAGTCTGGAAAATTAAAACTCGTAAATCAGGATTCCCTGGGCAGCCTGAAGGTCATTCAAATGGGAGTACATGTATTGGAATGTCGCCTGACAGGAAAGGGGATTGACCGTCAATTTCTGCTAAAACCAGGCGAGGTGTCTACTTTGGAGGGGCTACCAGCACGATCCTATGCCCTGGTTGCCTATGTTGATGAAAACGGCGATGGTCGTTATCAGAGTGGTGGTATGGGACCAGCAGCAAGGTCTGAACCCTTCTGGTTTTATCCCAATGAGATAAAGGTGAGAGCCCGGTGGGAAACTGATCTGGGGATCTGGGTGTTGCATGAGTAATTCACTTGATTTTTATAAGTATGTCGGCGCAGGCAACGATTTTATCATCTTTGAAAGCTGGAATGATGATTTACAACTTTCTAAGCAACAGATTGTTGATATTTGTGATCGTCGCTTTGGAATAGGTGCCGATGGTGTCATGATTTTGCAGTCTCACCCCTCAGCAGCTTTTAAAATGAATTATTATAATGCCGATGGCTCTCGGGGAGAAATGTGTGGAAATGGTGCACGCTGTCTGGTGAGTTTTGCCATATTCAGAGACAGGGTAACATCTTCAGGTAATTTTTCAGCAGATGATGGGATTCACCATTATCGTATTGCAGGTGATTTGGTGGATGTGGAAATTATTGTTAATGGCGAATTGCAGGATTGGGACACCCCAAACAGGGGTTGTGGATTCATCGATACCGGGGTACCTCATTTAATCGTTCCTGTTAAGGATACTGCCATGGAGGATCTTGATCCCCTGGGAAGAAAGATGAACGCCCACCCAGCACACCCCCAGGGTACCAATGTCAATATTGTGGAGCAAGTGTCTGGATCCGTCAAGGTCAGAACCTGGGAGCGGGGTGTGAATATGGAAACCCTGGCCTGTGGGACCGGAGCTGCAGCGTCAGCGATATTCGCTCATGAGAAGTGGCAGCTTGAATGGCCCATCAAACTATCATTTCCCGGTGGAGAGCTGGAAGTAGATCATCGGGGAAATCAATATTGGTTAAAGGGACCTGCGCAGTTAGTTTTCAAAGGTCACTTTTCACTATCCAAGCTTCATCGTAAATAAGAGAAAAGAGGAGATATGTCTTTTTTTGCTGTAATAATGGCTGGTGGGGTTGGTAAACGCTTCTGGCCACAGAGCCGTCGGGCTACTCCCAAACAACTTCTTCCCATTGCCGGAAATAAAAGCATGCTGCGCATGACTATTGACCGGCTTAAACATTTCACTGGGGATGATCAGATTCTTATTATCACAAATTCGGATCAGGAAGAGGCGATCCGTCTTGAATGTCCAGATCTACCAGATGAAAATATTCTTATTGAGCCAGAAGGTAAAAATACAGCACCTGCCATTGGTCTGGCAGCCATTATCATCCAGCACCGAGATCCAGATGCCATCATGGGTGTTTTTCCTGCAGATCATTATATTAAGGATGTCAAATCCTTTTCCGAGTACATGCATCAAGGCATTGAAATTGCCAACGAGATGCGGGGGCTGGTCACCTTTGGAGTGGTTCCAACTCGACCGGCAACTGGTTATGGATACATTCAATACCATGGTCGTACCAATCCCGATGAACCTATTTTCGCCGTTAAGGCATTTGCTGAAAAGCCAGACCTGAAAACTGCAGAGCTGTTTTTAAAAAGCGGTGATTTTTTATGGAATAGTGGTATGTTTGTCTGGCGGGTTGATACCATCCTGCAAAGCTTTCAGGATTTCCTGCCAGAAATATGGGACAGCCTGGAAAATATTAAGGGAGCCATTGGCAAAACCGTCTGGAATTCTGTACTTACTGTAGAATGGGCCACACTGCGAAGTATATCCATTGATTATGGCGTCATGGAAAAAGCTCAAAATGTTTATGTCGTTCGAGTCGATTTTTCATGGAGCGATGTAGGCTCGTGGGATGCTGTATATGAAATGCGGAAGAAGGACAAGGACAGCAATGTTGCAAAGGGTGAAGTGATATTTCATAGGTCAGAAAATAATATGGTTTTTGCTGAGGGGAAAACAGTTGCCCTTGTCGGCGTGGATGATCTTGTGGTTATTGATACCAAGGATGCTCTGCTAATCATTCGTCGTGGGCAGACTGAGCGTGTAAAAGAACTGGTGGATGGTTTTGAAAAAGAAAAAAGGGACTCATTGCTATAAATGAAGGCTGAACGCATTAGAGATGAATTCGAATCTCTCGCTGAAAAATTAGGGTACACCATTCGCTTTGAAAAGGGCGATTTCAAAGGAGATGCCTGCCGTATAAAATCGGAGCGGGTAATCATTATGAATAAGCTTATCCCTATCACCCATCAGAACTATGCATTTTCACGAATATTCACCACGGAAGATTTGTCCCAGATAAGTGTTCTTCCTGTTCTAAGATCCATGATTGAGGAAGTTGGTGGTGGTGTGGAAACACTTTTTGACGAGGGAGAGCAACATGCTTAGACGCGAGGAGCTCCTGGTCTCCCTGGCCCTTATCATCATTTTTTCAATAATGGGCTATCTGGTAAACCAGTTTCTGGGTTTTGGTGAGCACCCCATCCTGGCCAATGTGGTTTTTGCCACCCTGATCATCAATTTGTACGTTCCATTGCGGTCCAGGGGACGTAAACTGGTACTGCGGCTTATTGCATCTACGTATTACGAACGAAATGAAAACTTCCGAATTATCCTGGATGATCTTGAAAAGGTAGAAACTTACCGGGATATGCTGGATATGGTTCCACGTACCCTGAAATCTCTTTTTGAATCCGATATCGTGGCTCTTTTTGTGAGACGCAAAGGGATTTTTAAAATTGAATCCTCCATCGCACCCAAACCCATGTTCCTGGATGGTATCACCCTGGCCAGCGAACACGAAATCCTCAAAAAGCTTGTTGATACCAATCACCATTTAGTGAATGTAAAATACTCTGTCAACGATTTGCAGACTGAACCACTTAATGTACCTGCCATGGATTATCGAAGTTTCAAATTGTTTCAATGGGCTATCCCCTTGAAAACCAATAACCGCCTGGCAGGATTTATTCTGCTGGATAAGATGCCCATGGATATGCAGGCGAGACGCTCAGGAACCCTATATAATTTTGTTGTCGATCAAATTGCTGTTCTGCTGGAAAAACGGAAACTTTACCATCGTATCCAATTGGAAGCCCGGAAACAGGAAGCACTCACGCTTATTGCCAACAAAATGGCGGCAACGCGAAACACAACACGGATATTTAATCTGCTCCTGGACGAGGTAAATACCATTGTCCCCTTTGATGCCTGTGGTGTCTTTCTGGCTTCATCAGAAGGTGTGAATATCGAAAAGTTTCTCCAGCGTGGATATGATACCCGTCGACTAAATCCCTTGAAATTAAAAATTGGCAGGGGGATAGTAGGGAGGTGCATAGCCTCTAAAAAACCTATTTCCATTCCTGATGTGCGCAGAGAAAAAGACTATTTGTCTGGAAGACCAGACTCCCGGTCTGAACTGTGTGTACCCATTGCCGGTGGTTCCATCGTATATGGCGCTATGAATCTGGAATCCAACCGAGTCGCAGCCTTTAGTGAGGATGATCTGGATTTTCTTCAGACCATAGCAACCCAGGCGGGTGTATTGATGGAACGCTATAAAATCGACAAGCATGTCAATATGCAAAGTGGTTTAAGCGAGGATATGGCGAAAGCTGAGAGTATTCAGAAATCACTGCTTCCAAATGAAATTCCCGCCCATGATGAGGTTTCATTTGACCTGAGGTACATTCCATGTCGGCAAATTAGCGGTGATTTTTACGATCTTTCCAGCAAGACCGAGGATGTGTTTAACATTGGTATCGGCGATGTGGTTGGCAAGGGAATCTCAGGTGCGCTTATCATGTCAAATTTTTATGCGGCTTATCTCAATGAAAGTCAAAAAAACCTTCCCCTCGCAACCATGATGACCAATCTGAACAGATATTTAACCAACGAAACTGAGTTGGATGAGCAGATCACCTTTTTCCTATCCAAGATGGATGTTGACGAGGGGGTTGTTCGATATGTGAATGCCGGGCATCCTGCACCACTCATTTTTCACGAAGATGGAAGTATTGAGCATCTTGAGGCCGGGGGTCCACTCCTGGGTTTTGATCCTGATTTCACCTATGAAATGGGAGAGGTTCCTCTGAGGAGGGGCGATTTACTGCTCATGTACACCGATGGTGTCACTGAGATCGTTGGGAGTGCTGGTCAATTGTTGGATGAAAGTGGCCTCATCAGCGCTGTTCAGGCAAATCTTGATCAAAATGTTTCTGTCATTGCAAGTAATCTGTTGGAGAAGATTGAAAAATTTAACCGCAAATCTTCATTCGAGGATGATGTCACATTTATTATAAGCCGGTATTCAGGTGGTCCGGCAGAAGTTGAAAAAGAATAAAGCTAAGGATTAAGATTTAGCCCCCATTGCTGTACACATCCTCTCTACCCCATTTCCTTATTGATAGCCGAATCGCAGGGCTAAAAAATGTCTTGCGAATCCTCTAAATATGGAGATTTTTGGACGCTCATTAATTGAGCAAGAATATTAATATATATGCTTCTCTGGAACCAACAAATTACCAGTATTTATACCATCTCTCATGGTATGAATAATTTAATAATATACGCTTAACATTATTGAGGAGTTGAGAATGAAAGACTATTTGACAAAGGATATCCGAAACGTTGCCATTGT
>JACKQG010003270.1_pt1 | contig 20076 bp, 11 predicted proteins | sample 8237621 | NCBI WGS metagenome assembly JACKQG01 (sample SAMN15677084, study PRJNA649215) | marine metagenome | biome: marine; feature: Black Sea; material: saline water; isolation source: suspended particulate matter (SPM) from the Black Sea western gyre | collected 2013-06-09/2013-06-10 | depth... | reverse complement strand
GCCCTTAAAGAAAACCTTTATACAGACAGTAGTTATGAAAAATTGAACGGTATTGGGGTTAAACGGGAGAGGGAGAAATCATGTTATCACAAACAAAACTACACCAATTCATTTCGTTCGGCGTTGTCCTGGTTGGTGGTATCTCGTCGGTCGGTTCCCGAAGCGTTGGGCAAGAGAACCTGACGACGGAAGCCATAATCAGCCCGGCACGTAGCCTTGATGTCGAGCCGTACAGCGCGGCACACCTGGTCGACGGAAAGACGACGGCCAACGTAGACATTCAAACGTGCGAATCGTGCTGGTGCGGCGGCAACGTTGATCTGCAATTCGACCCGCTTGACGTGGTGGTTGATCTCAAAACTCCGCGCATGGTCGATCGGATCGTCGTGACGACCTGCCGGTTGAAGAACCAGCAGAGGCTGACCGATTTCGATGTTTTCGGCTGGGCAGAAACCGACTGGGATGGACGGCCGCTGGCGCGTGTGCGCGACAGCAACGAATTGCGCATGGAAATGCGGTTCGAGCCCGTGCAAACCTCGAAGCTCTGCCTCCGGCTACTCGGCAACGTCCGGCCCAAGAACAACTCTCCCCACATCAGCGAACTGGAGATCTACGAATGCGACGGTCCGGCGCGGCAGACACTTCGGCCCGGTGGTCTCCCGAAATCGCTCTCGGAAATGGAGACGATCGCCGAATTAGAGGCCGAAGCAACACGACTTCGGACTCGGCCCGAATCCGATCTTCAGCCATCCGTGAAGCGGCGGCTGGAACTGATCGAACGCAAACTGGCCTTTCACCGCGAGGCCCAGTTGTGGACCGAACGACTGGACGCAGTTGATCGCGATACGAAAGATTTGATCGACGCGGGCGTACCGCGATGGGCGGCTGCGCAAAGCGAGGCGTTGTCGAAATATGTTCATTGGATTCACTGGTGGATCGACCGCCAAGCTGCTGACGGCAGCCTCGGGGGCGGGTGGAACGACGATGTGGAATTGGTATGCGGCTGGCCGCTGGCCTGCTTGGCGGCAGGCGATCGTCGCACGTTTGACTCGTTGGAATTGCTTGCCGACGCCGTTTGGAACTGGGGGCCGATCAAGAAGCATGGCTACTCGACTTACACGGATGTCGAGCATTCAGCCGAAGAGATCTCGTATAGCCTGCCGCGGATGGTGATGCTTGACTACGGCAATCCGAAATGGACCGAGCGGTGCAGCCGAACGACCAATACTTGCTTGCAGCAGTTCATGGGCGAAAACGGTCGAGGAATGCTGCAGTTCCGATCCGACTGGTTCGGGTACAAAGGCGACAAGCCGATGGTCCGGGAGGACCGTCCAGTTGACGTTCCCGAGGGCGCCAAGGCCCTGAAGCCGGCATTGTACGCCGCGTGGCACGGCGACGAGACAGCCCGGAGCGTTGTGCTTCGCTACGGCGACACCTGGCTGGACGCGGCCATGCAGGAGTATGAGGGCAAGCCACGAGGTCTGTTGCCCGCGTCTATCGACTTCCGGACCGGCCGGCCTCAAGGAATCTCGCTCAGGATGCCGCCGATGCGTGCGACTCACTATCATCTGATCGGCTGCCACCTGCTAACGGAAGATCCCAAGTACCTGGAACCCGCAATGGCGACCATCCAGTATTTCCTGGTGGACCACGGTCGCGGCGGTCTGCCGCTGATGAAGTCAGGCGAAACGGAGCACATGGGTTTGAGCGACCAGTTGGCGGTGATCGCGTCGCTGTGGAGGAAACTCAGCCGCGACGACAGATTCGACACTCATTTCGAACGTTGGAGCAGACGGCTCGCCGACTCGATGGATGCCGGCTACGAGAGTTACGCGCTCGTCGACACAACGTCGACGGAGTTGTGGGTCGAGAAGCCGTTAGACGTAGGCGCATTCCTGGTTGGCCGGCGGGCGATCGGCTCGCAGTTCTACATCGGCTGGCTGGCCAGCGGGGACAAAGATCTTCTGGAAGCCGGTTGCTACAATCTGAGTCGCGACCTGTCGGACACTTGGGGGCCATTGACATGGTGGTTTTACGATAAAACGGAAAGTCGCGTCACCAGCAACGACCATTTGGCTCACTCACTCCAGACGGCGGCGACCATGCTGATGCTGATGTACACGGGCGGCTCCGGACCGATCGAAGCCAAATACCCATACATGCCAGTAAGCTGGGAAGGCACGACGCCGCGGTTCGCCGCTTTGGTACTGGAATCGGATGCCAAACATGTGAAGCTGCTGGCGTGCAATCTGGAACCGGAAGACCGCCGCGTGACAGTGCGACTGTACGAACTTCAGCCGGGCGACTACCGAATGACACGCGGACCCGACGCGGACGGCGATGACAAGATGGACGAGATCACCGAATCGACAGAGGTGACCGTGGAACGATCCAACGGGGTGCAATTGACATTGCCAGCCCGTAAGATGCAGGTTGTTCGTATCGACAAGACGTAAGTGCAACCGCATTCGTCGGCCCAGTCCTTCCCATATTGCTCTAGCTAAGAGTGCGCAAGCGTCGTAGAATGCGCGGATTGGGATAGCTCTTACGCCAACCGCTTGTTGGAACCCCATGGCTTATCGCTCGATAAAACGCGCGTTTGGTGACACCAGTTTGGAACGTAAGTGCCGCGTTCTCTTTGTGTTCTGCCTGGCGTCGCTGGTGTCTCTCGCGTTTTGGTGGGTGGGGCACATCGCCGAAAACCTCGTCAGGGACACGGCCGTCCGCAAAGGGCGGGACTTGGTCGAGTTGGCTCTGCTGCGTCATCACTGGACCGAAGTGATGGGATTTAATCGCGATGAGAAGGATTGGGAAGACTTGCAGGAGTTCCTCCGAGAGATCGCGCGAGACCTGGGAACGCAGAGTTATGACTGGAAGGTACTGGCTCTGGAGGATGTCGAGTGGGCCGAGGTGCCCGCAGATCCGCGGGAGAGAGCGATTCTGCAGGAATTGGGAGCTGAACTTCGAGAGCAGCTTCGCACCAATTCCTTTCAGGTAGATACGGAGCCACCACTTGACGTGGACGGTGGACTTGCGCCCATGGAAGACTCGTCCGACGCTCCTGCCCAACCGGAAGAACCCGGTGTCGTGCCGCCGCCTGGCACCACGCTAGATTCCATAGACATCAAGACTGTTTTCCGATTTGAAACGCTTGCGGAGGCAGTCATGACGACACGGGATGGCGGTCGTGGTCCTCCGGCGCAGAACGAGCAGAAGGTCATCGTTCTGCCGGATGGAGCGACCGGGGGCACGTTCACGCTCACATGCGACGGTCAGGAAAGCGTCCCCATTTCGTTCAATGCGTCTGATGCCGACATCAAAGCGGCCCTTGAGGACCCGAGCACGGTAGGCCTGGATGATGTCGTCGTTAGCGGCGCGAACGGTGGCCCGTGGACGGTCGAGTTTCAGGGCACCAACGCCGGAACGGATGTCGCCGCGATGAAGATCGACGGCGGTGGTTTGGCCGCACCCCAGGAAATCCACTACTACCAGCCCGTCTATTGGAAGAACAGTTGCATCCGATGTCATGGACAGTTCGAAGTCTTGGATGCCTCCGGTCAGCCCGACGCCATGTTGTTCTCGGATCCAGCAACATACCCAATCCGCGTCGTCAAAGTGACTATTCCAGGTGGGGAGATTCGAGACGCAATCACGTGGAACCGCTCCATACTGGCAGCGATCGGCATTTTGACCGTTTTCATGGCGATGGTGGTTTTGTACGTGATCATTCGCTATGTCGTGGTCAAACCGTTGAAACATCTGCGGGACGTCAGCGAGCAGATCAGTCGCGGGAACACGGAGTTGCGGGCCGAGATCAACACCAACGACGAGTTCGAGGAGTTGGCAGACGCGTTCAACCGCATGTTGCGCCACCTGACGGACTCGGAAGCGGAATTGCGGCAAGTGAACACGAGCCTGGACGCCAAACTGGATCAGCTTGCCCAGTTAAACATGCGTCTTTACGAAATGAACCGGCTCAAGAGCGACTTCCTGACCAACATGAGTCACGAGTTGCGAACGCCTTTGAACAGTATCATCGGCTTCTCCGAAGTCCTGCAGGGCATCGATGCGCTGAACGACAAGCAGAAGCGTTACGCACAGAATATCCGCGAGTCCGGCCGAGTGTTATTGGATATGATCAACGACATCCTCGACCTGGCGAAGATCGAAGCCGGCAAGATGGATGTGCGCCCGTCCGAATTCCGCATCGGCCACGTGATCACTGCACAGTGCGACTTGGTCCGCACGCTTAGCGAAGAGAAGAACATCGACGTCGGTGTCGACGTCCGGCCGGATCTGCCGGTGGTGTTCCAGGACCAGAGCAAGATCCAGCAGATTGTGCTGAACCTGTTGTCCAACGCGATCAAGTTTACGCCCGAAGGCGGTCGGATAACGGTGTCAGCCGAACGCGACTCGTATGATCAACTGGTGATTGCAGTCGCCGATACGGGCGTGGGGATTGCCGAAGAAGATAGCGAGATCATTTTCGAGAAGTTCCGGCAGAGTTCCAATCTGGCAGGCGAAACGAATCTGACGCGTGAGTACTCGGGAACGGGTTTGGGGTTGTCGATCGTCAAAGAGTTGTGCATCCTGCTTGGCGGCGAAATCACATTCGAAAGCGTGTTGGGCAAGGGTTCCACGTTCAGGGCCATCCTGCCTTGGACCCTGCCTCACGCCGGTCATCGTGAAACCGGATTGGACACCCAGTTGCAGGAGTTGGCCAGGTCGCAGACCTTGGATTCGCACAAGAAGAGAGAAGTGGCTCCTCAGCCGGAGTTGCCCGCTGTTACGACAACTTAGCCCGGCTTCGCCGGGGCCTTTTTTTCCATGCTTCCCGTTGTCCACCGTGTGCCACTGGTTTGGCTTTCCATGCCCTTGGACGCACCACAGTTCAAAGCAGTGCCGCCGATACAGTATCCACGGTCCAGCTCAAGTGAGCACCGTACCCGCAGATCGGCGCTGAACGGCACTGCTTTCAATTGTGGTGGGCGGTAACAAATGGACAGCGTTTCCAATCGAAAGCAGTGGCACACACCCGACGGCTTCTCAGTCTCTTCAGCGTTACGAATTACTATTGGATCAAGCAAAAAATGAACGATCGACCGCTGGCCATAGTCCACCTCTTTACCGACGGCGCGTGCAGCGGGAATCCCGGCCCGGGCGGCTGGGCGTACGTTTTGCGCCACTTGGCAACGGGAAAAGAGAAGGAGAATTCCGGTGCAGACGAGAACACGACTAACAACCGCATGGAATTGCTCGCCGTGATCCGAGGCTTGGAGGCGCTAAAACGCCCCTGCGACGTCGAGGTCTTTACCGATAGTGTGTACGTTGGAAAAGGCATGACCGAGTGGATGCCCAAATGGAAATCGAATGGCTGGCGCCGTCGAGAGGGCAAGACGTGGAAGCCCGTCAAGAACGAGGAACTGTGGCGACGGCTGGACGAACTGATCAACCTCCATCGCGTCAAGTACACACGCGTCGCGGGGCACAGCGGTCACCCAGAGAACGAACGCTGCGATCAACTGGCCGTCGAGGCATACCAGAATTATTCTGGCGGCAGGCGAGAGAACTGAGCTGACTTCTTCACGCCTCGAAACTTAGACGCTGCTTCCCTGTGACGCGATCACTTCACCGGCTTCGTTGCAGAGCCGTTTGGCTTCTTCTCCGGTTTTGGCTTCCGCGATCACGCGCACGATCGGCTCGGTGTTGCTGGCCCGCACCAGCAGCCAACGGCCCGGCCAGTCCAGCCGGAGGCCGTCCAAACGATCCGGCTTGGCATCGTCGAAGCGTTGTTCGAGCGAGTTGAAAACGGCAGGCGTACTGTCAGGAACCAGCTTGAACTTCGTCTTGTAGATTTCATATCGCGGCAATTCGTCCGCCAACTCGCTGACCTTCATGTCGCGAGCTGCCATGGCATCCAGAATCAACGCCAAGCCGACAAAGCTGTCTCGCACGTACCCGACGCGTGGATCGATCGGTCCACCGTTTCCTTCGCCGCCAAACACGGCGTTATTCGCACGCATTACTCCTGTCACGTTCGCTTCGCCCACCGGCGAATGGAAGAACGGCACGTCATACTTGTTTGCCAAGTCTTCAGACATCCGGCTGGTCGAACAGTTGGTCACCACAGGCCCCGGACGCTTGCGCAAGACGTGATCCAGACAAAGAGCCAACGTGTATTCTTCCCCAATGTAACGAGCCGCTTCGTCAATCACTGCCATCCGGTCACCGTCGGGGTCTTGACAGAAGCCAACGTCGGCACCTGCGTCGCTTACTTGGCCGCAGACATCCCGCAAACTTGCTTCGATCGGCTCTGCCGGATGGGCAAACTCACCGTCCGGCGTCCCGCCCACCAGGGTCGCTTCGCAACCCAATTCGTGCAAGAGCCGCCGACCTAACAAACTGCCGGCGCCGTGATTCGAATCCAACAGTACGCGAAAACGGCGTTGGCGGATTCGCTCGACATCCACCGTGGAAAGGACCAGCGACAAGTGTCTATTTGTCGTTTCCTCGACGCTGCGGCTTTCTCCCACGGCATCGTAAGCGGACCACGTAATGTCGCCCCCGTGGTATCGCCGTAAAACGTGCTCGCCTTCGTCCGCGCTGATGACCCGACCGGCAGCCGACAAAAGCTTCAGTCCGTTGTACTCGGGCGGATTGTGGCTGGCGGAGATCTGAATGCCGCCAGCCGCCTGATGCTCGCGTACCAACACGCCGGTGGTCGGCGTGGCGGCGACATCGCCGTCCAGCACGATTCGTCCCATGCCGCACAATGCGCTGCGCACCGCATCGGACAGCATTCGCCCGGTGGCGCGACCGTCGCGCGTCACAACAATCGGCCCCGGCGGCAAATCCGCCACAAACGCGCACGCGTATCGCATCGCCACCAAAGGGCTCAGACTCGCGCCAACGACTCCTCGCAGTCCCGACACGCTGATGATGAGGTCACTCACCAGTAGTTCTCCCGTCTATTCAAGGCGGCACGGACAAGACACCTCCACCGTCCACCCAAAAAGGAAGGACAGTACGGCAGAGCCCGAGGCGGAAACCGGGCAAACACGCCACTGCAGTTATCACGTTCGAATCGCCAATTGTAGCGGTTCGGCTAATTCGCCACACTGTCAGTTCGACCATCGCCATCACGGGTTAAACGTTATAGTATCAACAAAGAACTAATTCATCATCTCGCGGGGCATTCCGTCGGTCTGATCTCGGCGGCCAACATAAGGGCATCCACCATTGATAAGGATTGGCAGCGAGCGCATCGTCTGCGTCGGAAGTGTCAGTTTCGACCTGATCTTCGAGGTTGACCGGATGCCCGACGAACACGAAAAACTCCGTTGCCCACGCGTTCACTGTGCCAGCGGGGGCTCGGCAGCAAACACGGCTTACTGGCTTGCCCGTTTGGGCCACAATGTGGCGTTCGCCGGATGCGTAGGTGATGACGAGATGGGACGCATGTGTGCGTCGGAATTACGCGAGGTGGGTGTAGACACAGCGGACATGCAAGTAACGTCGCTAGCTTCAACGGGAGTTGCATCGATTTTCGTAAACCAGGATGACAAGCGCATGGTGACGGCGTCGGGGGCAAATGGTCTTTTCGACACCGACCGGCTGACTATTGATGACATCGGTCCGAATGTACATGTGCATGTGGCGCTTCTGGACGACAGCAGCGCAGTTGCAGTATTGCGCCAAGCAAGAGAACGCGGGGCGACGACTTCCAGCGAGTTCAACGGCGTCCAGTCCGCCAAGCGTGTGCGTTATTGCGACATTTGCTTAATGAATCTGGACGAGCTTCGCCGCTGGCTGGGGCCGGAAGCACCGTTAACGCGGTGGAAAGAACTGTTTGAGGAGTTAGATACGTGGTTGGTCGTTACGCAGGGGGACGCTGGCGCAAAGGCATTTGGAAAAGGCGAAATGTATCAAGCTGCCGCAGTTCCAACGCTGCCCGTTGATCGTACCGGCGGCGGTGACGCGTTTGACGCCGCGTATCTGACCGGGATTGCCTTCGGGCTTGGCTCGCAGGCGTCCTTGGAAATGGCCCTCCGACTTGCGTCGCAGGTCATTAGGTACATTGGCGCGAGGCCAAGAGAGATCGGCGAAGCACAACTTCGAGAGCTTTTGAGATGGCCCAGCAAATAGAACCAGCTTGGATGCCCTGGGACTACCGCGCAACGCTCCGCGGCACCAGCACGCCCCGCCCAACACCCCCTACTGAATCCCCCCTCCTCACCCGACCGCCGTCACGCCTACTAAGATTCTGCACGCTCGCCGTAAGCACAGTTGCGTTCAGGGCAATTAGCGTTAACAATTGTTGTCGGCCAGGCCTCGCGCCGGGCGGACGCCGCTAGGAACTGGCAAGGGTCCACTGGGGGGCTTTCCGGTAGCAGAGCGGTCTTTCCGCAGTTCGCGTGTCCTCAGAGATTGTTGCACTTTGCCATCCTTCGCCGAACTCGGCCATTGACACGGCTCCTTACTTTTTCCTTTCATTTCATCGTGACAACACAATTCAACAGAAACGCGTCTTTGAGAGAAAGCCTTGACTACGAACCCCGCTTGCTGAAGTTCGGCACCAGCGGACGGCGAGGCAAAATTGTCCATTTGACCCAGCTTGAGGTCTACATCAATGCTTTAGCCGAACTGGAGTACTTTCAATCCCTCTCTCCGACCGAAGGCGGCATTCGCCGGGGTGACGAGTTCTTCTTCGCGTACGATTTGCGGCCCAGTTCGAGCCAATTCGTCGAAGAAGAGCAGGGCCGAGGAGGCATTGCCCAGGCCGTCGAACGCGCGATCAGCGACGCCGGCATGAAGCCAGTGAACCTCGGCAGGATCCCAACGCCAGCGTTGGCGTCCTATGCTCTGGAGCGGGGCAAAAGCAATATCATGGTCACCGGTAGTCATATCCCTTTCGACCACAATGGCTACAAGACGTACAGCGCGAAAGGCGAGCTGCTCAAGACACACGAAGCGCCGATCAACACGCACGCTGAACGAGTCCGCGCGCGGCTCTATGGCCAGCCATACGATAAATCGACTTTCGATCGCCGTGGACTCTTCAAGCGTGGGCGCGAAATGCTGTCCCCGGAGAGTGATGTGGCGAGGAACGCCTTCGTGCGCCGCTACGTGGACTTTTTCGCCGACAGTAGCCTGTGTGGCGCACGGATTCTCGTCTACCAGCATTCCGCCGTAGGCCGTGATATTCTGGTCGAGATCCTGCAACGACTGGGCGCCGAAGCTCTTCCGGCTGGCCGCGTCGAGACGTTCGTTTCGATTGACACCGAGAACATTGATGAGGAATGCCTCGGCACAATCCAGACCTTGGCCGATCGTGCATCAGCACAACATGGGGCGATCGACGCTGTCGTGTCCACGGACGGTGACAGTGATCGTCCCCTCGTGCTTGGTCTTGACGGTTCGGGTAGCGTTCGCTTCTTCGGTGGCAACTTGCTAGGCATGATTGTGGCCGAGTACATCGAGGCGGACGCCGTGGTCGTCCCCATCAGTTGCAATGATGCTGTGGATCGCGGTCCGCTCTCGGACATTGTTGAGCCGAAGACTCGAATCGGTTCGCCCTACATCGTGGAAGCTATGCAGGGGGCGCTCGAGAAAGGAAAGCAGGCCGTCTGTGGCTGGGAAGCCAATGGCGGATTCTTCACGGCTTCCGACATCGAGTCAGGCGGCCGCGTACTGAAGGCGCTACCAACGCGTGACGCTGTGTTGCCAATCCTTGGTGTTCTGTTCAGTATGCTTGAGAAGCAGGTCTCGATGGTTGAACTGTTCGATCGGCTGCCTAAGCGGTCCGGTCGGTCGGCCTTGCTGCGGAATTTCCCGAGAGACAGGGGACGGCAGATCGTTACGCGTTTCTCCCCCGCACGCAATGAACCCCGGCGGATCGTATTCCAGGCCGACTGCACCACATTCCTGGATGAAGCGGGCGCCGAGCTGCCGGCCACTGCACCACAGACGCAGATGGCGCAATCCCTCCGCAAGTCATTAGCGATGTTTTTCCCTTCCGACTTGGATTTCGGCAGTATCGACCAGCTTGACTACACGGACGGCGTGCGCATTTCTTTCAGCAACGGCGACGTGGCGCACATCCGACCGTCGGGCAATGCCGACGAGCTCAGGATCTATGCCGTGGCCAACACACAGGAACGAGCAGACGAGATCGCAGAACTCGGGGTCGCAGAACCCGACGGCGTTCTGCGGCGCATGGAAAAGGCCCTGGCGCAGTCGTCCGAAGATGAAGATTGAGAGCCGGCGATCGTGGCGGGAGCCCTCACAACCGTGCCGCCGCGCCCCGTCAACCCAGGGAGACTGGCGTGAATGCCTGCGAGCTGAACGGCGCGCGAGATACCCTCTGCTGTTGAACCAGCCAAACAAACTGAACCGCAAGCGGTATCCGCCACTCTGCCACTAGATGTCCAAGTTTCGAAGCATCTCCTGGATAGCATCAACTGTGGCGCTGTCCGTGCTTTCCACATAGTAACGCAGCAAGGCATCTGTACCAGAGGCACGGATGAGGAAACGCAGTTTCTCAGCCTCGAAGAGCATCCCGTGAAGAAGGTCGTCACCAGCACGACAGGCTCGTGTCAATGGAGGCAGCCGGTCGGCATATTGGGGTGCCCTTTCGACGATCGCTTGCCGGAGTTCTTGGAGCGACAACCGTCTGGCCTTGTGCTCGTCGGCTAGGTGCCCGAAAAAATCCATGACCCTGTCCCGCTTTCTCAAACCCTCGTCTTTCGCGTCTCTGAGCGCGGACCCTGTCAATCCTTCGTCGTAAAGAAGCACGTCGTTACGGGCGTAATGGATGCACGTCAGCCCCTTGCTGGACACGAGTTCGCAGTAGTGTTCTGCGAACGAAGTCCCCGTCCTGTAAAGGGTGGCTCCCAGACACAACGACAGCAAACCCAATTGCATGGCGTCTTTTTCGCGGAGGGCGAGCATGTTGTGCTTGCCTGTTCGGCTTGCCAGTAGCTCGGCACCGCCCAGGGTCCCTCCCCCGGATTCTTCGCAGAGGATCAAGGCCCTGGGCTTCTTGCCTAGATGGACACGCTCCCCGGTTGTCGTCTCGAAGACCGCCTCGCCACCGTTGAGCTGGGGTTCTACCTCTGCGCAGAGGTTCCCGATGTACTTGAAGCCGACCGGGACGCGGACGCACTTCAGACCTTCTGCCTCGGCAAGCTCTTCAAGTGATTTCGTCGTGGGGTAGCTCAGGCCGACAAACCAGTCGCGGTCGTGTAGGTGCCCCGACTCGCGCAGCACTTGAATCCGGAAAGCGGCCAGCAACAGGTAGAGCTGGTTCGGGGTGAAGTAGACGATACACTCGTCCCCAAACGTATCATCGTCGACACCGAGACCGGCGGATATCGCTGCTTCCCTGATCGAAGCGGGGGCTCTCGTGACCACATTGAGACGGTCGCCGTCGGGATCCCACAGGAGCAAGATGTTCGCTTTGCTGTCCATAAAGCCTGATTCTTTCACCAGCTTCCGATAGACCTCGGGCTTGCCCGGGTCGACCCCAATATCGGTTCCGTTCACGGAGCCAATGCCGTGAAATCGAGAGTCTTCCTCACTCATGAAGTAGTTGACGACGCCCTCAGCCCCGGTTGGGATTCGCAATGCCTTGAAGAGCCTTTCGGAGGTGGCCTTCATGGATCCACCCATCGTGCAGATGGTGACTCGGAACCCCTCGCGTCCGGCATCGGTGATACGGCGGATAAGGTCGTCATCCATCACCGTACGCTGGAATTCGAGGTACGCGTCATCCACGTCGAAATCCTCAGCGATCAAGGGGTTCGACGTCCACGAAGCCAGCCTGATGGGTTCCCGGCCGGCCACAATGGCTCTCACCTCCGCGACGATATCCGCTTCTTCCTCCAGAAGCTGCTGGCCCTCGTTGTCGAGAGGTTTCCAGCCTCCCTTGAAGTGCTGGGAATGGCTGGCCGTGAAATTGTCACCGCTTTGGTACTCCTCATAGAAGACGCCGAAGGATGAATACCAGATAGGTGTTGTCTTGACGGATCGTCGGAGGTGAACCTTGAATCGGTGCGCGGCATACACTCGCGCTGCCACTCGGATGAAGTCCTGCGTGTGCGGCCGGGTTTCGCCGCCAATGTGGACATGGCCCAATTCTCCATCGGCCAACTTTCTCTCGAACACTCGCGCCTTCGCCTCGACCAAGATGGCGACCGTGAAGATGTTGAATGGCACGTCTGCACTGAAGGGATCATCAAGGTCCAGCGGATCGCGGTAACCCGCGGTCATGAGGGAGAACTCTGACGCCCAACGATCCAGATGGTAAGTGTTCACGAGGTCTTCCGTGAACTCAAGATGCCCCGCTTCCTCGGATTTGACTGCAGTAACTGCACTATGCTCAATCACCGTCAACCTTCCAGTTCTTTCGTAGCCGCGCTTATGACTTGGCTTGCCCACACCTAGGTGCTCGCCACAAAGAACAACACGACGGAGTATACAGAAGAATGGCTACCCAGTCGATCGTCTTCCTCATTTCGTCCGGTTTCCATTTGACGTATGCATGATCGGTGTTCTGGCCGAAGTGCTGACAGCCAACTCGCTTCGCGCTTGCAGCATCGAACGATCGACGCTCCCCTTCCACGGTCATCGCCTTTCCGAAACAACCGTCCGGGTCGGTGTTCAGAGTCGCATTCCAGTTGGGGGTAAACCCTTCGTCGTGGGCGGCGAACAGGACGTCATGCGTGCCGCGTCCAAACTGAGCCGTGTTTACAGCTTCTCTGTGACAGCGACGCAGCAGATCGACGCCCCGTTCCCTGACATCTCACGCCCACGCGGCGCGACGCCCACATTCGCAGGGACGCCTCGCGGAATTCCACTGCTGGTCTAGATGGTTATCCCATGTGGAACAGCGGATCGGAGCAAATCGGTGATCCATTCATCGTGGCCGGCACCACAAGGCAACTACAGGGAATAGGATTGTACCCACTATATTAGTACAGCCTGAATCGTCAAAATAATGTAAACATAGGAATACTGGGCGAGGGAAGCCGATCCCAGCGAGCGCGGGGGGCGGCACGATCTGCTTCGTCCACGCCGTGGATGAACGCCCCGCCTTCCCAGGATCAACAACCAACCCATGTTGGGCGGCCATCTGACCGTTCTCTTGTCGATCAACTGTATGGCTCGGTCGGTCCCACTCCAAATTGTGACGACGAAGGATGTTGTGAATTTGGTTGAGCGTTTGCGTTCGCTTCCGCATCAACTGGTCACGCATTTGCGTAAGCTGCCGGTCTTGCTGTACCTCCTCGCTGGGAAGATAAATCCGACGTACCTCCCGCACGCGATCGCCTCGCAGCAAACGATCCCGATTGATCCACAGAAGCTCGCTCATCGTCGCAATGCGCCGTCTAACAGATGCGCATCCAAAATACCTGTTAAGCTGCTAAGATGCGCCTGCCTGCGAGCTGAAGACACTTGGGATTCGAATTCGACGGAGAAACGCCAATGTCTACAACCAAGTCGAAGCTATTTCGAACCAAATTGAGTGAAGCCGCCGCTCACGAGAGCTTCATGGAAGTCTTTGATTTCTACTACCAGCAACTCGTGAAGGGCGAAACCGGCCAGATAGCCGAAGCGGATATACAGCCGGTCGAGTCTTTGGCCGATGCGGAGAAACTCACGGATGACGCGCGAAAGCTCGGTCAAGCGTCGATCTCTGAGACCGTTATTGTCAAACTGAACGGCGGTCTGGGCACTGGCATGGGCCTGCGTTGTGCCAAATCGTTGCTGACCGTTCGTGACGATCTGAATTTCTTGGACATCATCGCTCTGCAGGCGAAGCACGACGGGATTCCGCTCGTGCTGATGAACACCCAAGCTACCGAACAAGAATCGCTCGACGTGCTGCGCAAATATGAACCAGTGAACTCGGAACTGCCGCGCAGTTTCCTTCAACACCAGGAGCCAAAAGTCAAACGAGACGACCTGACTCCCGTCTCGCACGTTGCCGACCAGGACCTGGAGTGGTGCCCTCCGGGGCACGGCGACATTTATTTGGCCTTGGTGACCAGTAAGACCTTGAAACTGCTGCTTGACAAAGGTTATCGTTACGCATTCGTCTCCAATGCGGACAACCTGGGCGCGGTGTTCGACGCCGCGATCCTAGGTTACATGGTGGAACGAAAATGTCCGTTCCTGATGGAAGTGGCTGATCGGACGCGAATGGACCGCAAGGGTGGCCACCTGGCGCTGCGCGACGGCAAGTTCATTCTACGCGAAGCAGCCCAGTGCCCCGCGGGCGACGAGGGCGCCTTTCAGAACTTCACTCGGCATCGTTTCTTCAATACCAACAGTCTATGGCTTGACCTAGCCGCGTTGGAGACGAAGATGCGCGAACTCCAAAACAACCTCAAACTGCCCATGATCCGAAATGCCAAAACTGTCGATCCTGAAAACCCCGAATCGACGCCCGTGTTCCAACTCGAAACGGCCATGGGCGCAGCGATCGAGGTATTCGACAAGGCAGAGGCGATTCGTGTGCCCCGCACACGGTTCGCCCCGGTGAAAGAAACCAACGACCTGTTGCTGGTTCGTTCGGACGCATACGAGATCACCGACGGTTACCGGGTCGTGATGAAACCAGGCCGCACAGTGAAGAACATAACCGTAAGACTCGATCCGCGATACTACAGGTTCATCAAGGACTTCGAGGCGCGCTTTCCCTTCGGCCCACCATCCATGGTTGGTTGCCAAAGCCTGAGCATCGGGGGCGACTTCACTTTCGGACCCGACGTTGTCCTCAAGGGCAACGTGAATCTCAAACCACCTTCGCTGTTCGTGCATCCAGGACACACGATTTCCGGTGGCTAGGCAAGCCTGGCCGTCTTTCATCAAATTGGATTCTTTTGACTCTCAATCTGCGCTCAAGTAAGATTGCATTGGTTCCAAGTGGTTCGGCTGGGAAGTGTGACCTTCGCTGGACCCGAGCTGCAGTCGAAGCGTCTTTCGCTCACATTCTCGCCTGCGGCCACGGGTCAAGGTAGACGATTCCAAGAGACTCCGTTTCAAACAGTTTGCGGCATAACTAATGATCACCGATTTCGACCAAGACGCCCGGCGATTGATTACGAACAAATGCCTCATCGCAACGGACGTTGACAAGACAATTCTCACGCAGGTCGGAGACAAGGACCAGGAAAAGCTGGAGTTCCTCCGACAAATCGCGCCGCAGATGGTTGAAGCGGCTCGGCTTGGCACCAACATCGCGCTCTTGACGGGCAACAGTATGCATCAACTCTGCTCGCGGATGTTGGTGTGGCTAATCGAGCAAATGCGATTGACCGGCGAACTGCATCTGATCGAGCGGTTTCACTTCTTCTGCAATTCGGGCGGAGTGTATGTCCACTTCGATCCTCGACACGAGGATCTGCGCGACGTTTTCAAGCCAGGAAGGAAGGGCCTGGATCAACAGCGCGAGCTGACGAGGGCCATTCGAGTTGGCAGGGGAAGGGAGTACGAGATTAAGCCACAGTTTGTCGATCCGGCTTTTGTCGAACGTTGTATGATAATACCCAAACATGTACCGGAGATCGTGCGAATCCTGGAGAAGGCAGCCGAGTCCTATTTGACAGGCCTGGCCGAGCGGGCGGAATCGCTCCAGGAGAAATACGACCTTCAGTGGATTCAAAAGGGCAACAGGTTCATCGTGCCAGAGCCGGACATGCGTACAACCCGATATCGGGCCGGATCCACCGTGCGCGAGGCGACGGTGCAGATCACGCTGAAACCGATACTCAGTTTTCGACAGGCGAAAAAGGGGTTCGAAGACGAGTTGTTCCACAACGACGTGCGAGGCGAAGTCATCGAATCGATTCAAGAGAAGCTGAACCGGGAAGGCTTCGGAAACTACATTGCACGACCCGGGGGCCGTGGCAGCATCGACATCACGCTTGAAAAACTCGACAAAGCTTACGGTCTCGAGTTCCTAATCGATCGACTGGAAATCCAGGGAAACGCACAACGAGGGCAGGAATTTGGTGCGAACACGATTTATTTTGGCGACGAGGTAATCGTTGGTGGAGGAAACGACTATCCGGTCGTGCGAATTCCCGGCCTGTTGGTCCTGGCAGTGAATGTCGAGCGAAAATTCGTGCCCTTTCTGCATGGAGTGCTGGTTCCCTCCACCATTTTCGAAGGACCGAAGGCGACTGCGAATATGCTGTCACGATTCAACGATTGTGCCGCTCGCATGTTGCGCGAATACGATCCCGACAAAGGTTACGTCGAAACGGCAATCGAAGGATTCAAGAAAGAACTGTTCTTGGAACGGATCAAATCCAAACTGGTGCGGATGGAATCAAGCCCGGACACGCGTGCCGACGATTTGCAGACGCTTCACACGTTCATTACGCTGTTGAGCCGCAACGATCCGAGTGTCCGGCGGTGGCTGGGGATCCTGATCAAGCAACTGGACGGCATCATGACTGAACTCGCCAGGAATTCCGTTTCGGTACCTCCGGCAATGGGGAACAGCCACTATACCACATAAGCAAGAGGGAGACGTTTCGCATGCCAAATCACGTGATGTACCTTCCTCATGGCTCGAAGATCCGAGGACTTCGCGAGGGTCAAGGACTAAGCCAAAAAGACCTCGCTGATCGAGCACTCATCGGCCTCCGTACGCTGAGTTCCATTGAAAAGAGCAAGCGGACCATTACACCCGAAGTCGCTCACGACCTAGCCGTCGCTCTGGGAGTCACGGTTGGACAGATTTGCGACCCGGTAATCTCTTGGCAGTGGGTCCCCGAATTGGAACCCGCGCAACAACGCAAGCTTTCGGCCGCGATAAAGGACGACATGCAGGGGCAGCATGCGAAAGCCGTCGCACAGTGCCGTGAACTCTTGGCCGCCGTTGCCAAGGCCGGGCGCTTCGAGAACTTCGCCGCCGTATTCGTCAAGCTGATCACCTTCATGGATCATGCCGGCGATCATCAACAAGCCTTGGACGAACTTGATTCCTTCCTTCAAAGCGCCGAAGAACAGAACCGATCCGCGTGCCTGCAAGTCCACTGGGCGCGGTATCACAGGGGGATTTGCCTGCGTAGGCTAAAGCGGTACGACGAAGCCAAAAACGAACTGCAAACCCTGCAAAACGACAGTCCAGAATACGAACAGGCAGCCGCCTACCAACTGGCAGTCGCGGACCTGAAACAAACAACAGAATCAGGCGACCATAGCTCGTTCGTTCGACTGCTAACTCAATTTGAGCAGTGCCACGACGCCTGGTCGCCGCTGGGAACCCACCGCCACGCGTATCCACTCCGCAGGATGGGACAAGTGCACGCCCTCGCCGACAACCACCGCCAGGCACTCACTTGCTTGCTCGATGCTCTGGAAATATTCGCTAGACATCATTGCGATCGATACGTTGAAGAAACTCGAGCTGATATCCAAGAGCTAATAGTCGACCCACTTTGCCCAGCCTAACCGCAGAGCAAGATGCGCCATGTCAGGAATGCGCACTACATCTTCGTTGCGACGTGCTAAAATGAGCCCGTTTGGCTTACGAGGTTTTAGGCTCTCCATTGTCACAAGCCACGAACACTAACGCCAGCCCGTGAGTGGACAGAACAGGAACTAGCAATGGCAAGAAAAAAGACAAGACGACAACGCGAAAAGGCACAGTCAGATAATCACGATTTGCCGCCCGCTTCCGGCGGAGGTGAGCTGCGGGCATTCTTGTCAGACGAGCTTGGAAATCCACGTGGCGAGCTTCGTGATCTCTGCGATGCGTCATTTTGTGAGATAGCGGATGTTCTCGTATTCAAGCCTCCGGAATTGGAGGAGGACATTTGCCTTGCCTACCGCGACCCTGGCCCAGCCGGTCCCGATACATATGTAGATTGGCGAATCTCTCTCCATTACAAAGTCATTCGACAAGTGACTGCGATGTGCCAACCGAGCCAATTTGCATTGGACTCGGCATCGTTTCGCCAGTCGGCTGAAAATGTCCATGCGCACAGACATGATGAATTGCGCGCCAAGGACATGAGAACGCTCCGTATGCTACTCCTTTTTGAAGCAATCTTTACAAATCAAGCTGGCACCTTTGAACGGACCTCAGGAACCTGGCGCGTTTCCTTCTACTCTGAGACACGCAATTTGCTGCAGGCGAAGAACAATGCGTTATTGAAGGTCGTCAATTCCGTGTCACGAGAGACGATTTCAATTACGGAAAATTGGGCGGTATCTGTTCCATTTCTCGTTCTTCTGGCGATTCAATATTCCCAGGGCCAGTTGGAGGCACCAATTTGTTGGGAAGGTTTCAGCGCGGCTCGTGCCGGCCATGAGTTACAAGAGCGCTGGAAGGGTGCAATTGGCAACACGCAAGGTTCCGAAGTTTCCAACGTCTTGTCGCAGTGCATTCGCTTTATTCAATTGATCATTCGATATCAGTCGGCAATTGGTCAATATGTCCGTGGGTCCGGCGACGGCCGTTTTCTCGAGACTGTAAGAGACTTCGCAAAGGCCAATAGTGCCTTTTCGCAGAAGGTTATCCTAGACGTCCTTCGCCTAATGGGCGTGGTCGAAGAAGTACGCAATCACCAGCTACCCGGAACACAAAAGGATTCCAAGATCGAAGATATCCGAGTAAATGCGGGTGCCCGCCGCAAATGGAAGTCGAGCGGGTGGTTCTTACTTTCTTCAGACGATCTCAGTGCTAACGAAGAACTTATCGACAACGATGACTTGCAGTTTGTCACAAATCGTGTCGTCCGGAGCGAAGAAACACTCAGGGAATCCCTCAACTCGTGCATACCCAAAGAAGGCGGCAACGAAGCGCACGAGGCCAAAGTCCTCGCGCTAATAGAGGAAGCAAGAGTCACTCCTGAAAGGTATGTTGATCTGGTTACCAAAGTTGACTTCGATGGAAATCCGACGATCCAGCGACCAAAACACACGTGGTCTCTTATAACCAGCCTCAAGCTCCACGACCGAAATCTGGAGAAATTTAGAAAGCTTGTTGAAGAGCATGACACGATTAAGAATGCCCCGGCAGAGGAATCGATCGCAGCTATTGCGTTTGACAGGGGCCTTGTTGCCGACATACAGCCCGTCCTAACAAAGTGCGTCGAGTTGGTTGTACACGACCCGAAAGCATTCGATCGATATTTTGACCTGCGCCGCGTTAGCGTTCCAAGCATTCAGCAAATCGCTGGAGGTGATGGGCATACTGAAATAGCCATCGAAATAAAGCTCAGGGACGAGATCGCGGCACGTGCATTGCTTTTTTTGAATGGGGACGCCCGGGAAGAAGCCGTACTGCCGCCGAAACAGAACGGGGAGCACGGATCCCTTGTGGCGGCCGACCTGCTTCTCGGACTCTTCGATGCCGTGAAAGCAAGAGGCGAATTCTGTTTGGAAGACGATGCGTTAGCGTCAGTGGGTGAGGAACTCGCTAAATTGCCAGAGTGCTACGTGCCCTTTCCGCTCTTCGACAGAATGTTGACCATAGTCGCACGCCTCAGAAGAGCCGAATGCGTTTCCGTGTCCATTGGCTTTGACGGCGAGTTGAAGCGACGTGTGTCTTTCCCGGCCATGATGATCAAAGAGGAGCACAAGAAATTAGCTGGGTGGATTGCCAACCATGTACATGCAACGGTATTGAACCGCGCTATGACGTTTGGCTACGGATCGTGTGACGTGTCCTTCAGTTCGATGATCGGATCTGCGCCGCCGGAGAATATTGAACGCGAGATATGGAAACAGCACATCGATGAATGGAAAAGGCGCATTGAGGACGCATATCATGCCAATGGCTACAGAACCTTGGCCGACAAATATGTAAGCGACTTTAACAGGCATCGCCAAACGGTCGAGATTACGGAAGGCCTGAGGCTTGACTTTCTGAAGATTCCGGCGATCGGAGTGGCGGACGTGTTCGATAAGTGGCAGTCGCAGGAGGAAGAATCGTGCAGGCTTTTGCTTGGCATCGGCGTAGGTGGGACGCTCGTGAAGTTTTAGTTTTTTCGCGTCGTCGGGGGCGGAACAGGACAAGTTGGCTATCACCCGATTGGTGGAGCCTTTCGGGTCCGC
>JACKQG010003269.1_pt1 | contig 20077 bp, 23 predicted proteins | sample 8237621 | NCBI WGS metagenome assembly JACKQG01 (sample SAMN15677084, study PRJNA649215) | marine metagenome | biome: marine; feature: Black Sea; material: saline water; isolation source: suspended particulate matter (SPM) from the Black Sea western gyre | collected 2013-06-09/2013-06-10 | depth... | reverse complement strand
AGAGCATCACTTCGATGAGGAGCACCATCATTATGAGGTGAAATCAGGAACAGAACATCAGCATCTTTTGTGTACAAGCTGCGGCAAAGTCGTGGAATTCGCCTGTCCTGTGAGCTGGAAACTTAGAAGGGACATCGGCAAACAATATGATTTCGACATCACCGGAGTTGAAGTCCGCATGACAGGCTTGTGCCCAAGCTGCCGCAGCAAGGAAAATAAAACAATACCAGATAGGAGTTAAAGTACATTAATGTCTCAGAAAATACAACTGGCCTTAGGTCAGATGGAAGCCGGGCAAACCGGCACGATAATTCAAATTCTAGGCGGTCGGGGCTTGATCCGGCGCCTCGAAGCCCTGGGCATCAGGCCAGGGAAAAAAGTAACTAAACTAAGCTCCATGCTCTTCCGCGGACCAGTCACTCTCAGGACGAACCAAACTCAGGTGGCCATCGGTTTCGGCATGGCCAATAAGATACTGGTCGAAATCGACACATCCGCGTAAAGCTCTCCGCAGGTAACGATGAATATTCTACTCATGGGAAACCCTAATGTGGGTAAGAGCGTGCTCTTTTCCCGACTTACCGGCACGCGCACTATCGCTTCAAATTATCCTGGCACCACCGTCGAGTTCATTAAAGGCTCTCTTAAACTTGGTCAAGAGCAAGCTGAAATTATCGATACCCCCGGTACCTACACTCTCGAGCCCACCAGCAAAGCAGAAGAGGTAGCTGCCGAAATGCTGAAGGAAGGGGATTTAATTATCAATGTCGTTGACGCCACCAATTTGGAGAGAAACCTCAATCTCACCTTGCAACTACTGGAAAGACCGGTGCCGGTAATAGTTGCGCTCAATATGTGGGACGATACTCACCACCGAGGAATAAATATAGATACTGTCAAGCTAGAAGAGCTACTAGGTGTACCAGTCATCCCCACAGTGGGAGTAACCGGGCAGGGAATACGTGAGTTGGTCAGACGTCTTCCAGAGGCAGCGACCCCCAAAGTCACCTATGCCAGCAGCGACGAAAGATGGGCAAAAATCGGCGATATCGTGAGCCAGGTGCAATCGCTGAGCCATCGCCACCACACCTGGCGCGATGTTTTGGAAGATTTGAGCAATCATCCAGTGGGTGGGGCTGTTTTCGCCCTGCTTGTCCTCGCTGCCACCTTCTTTGTCATTCGCTTTATCGGCGAGGGCATCATCAACTATGTGACCGACCCTCTCTTCAACTGGCTGTGGACACCATTGCTGATGAAGCTGGGGCTAGCGTTGGGGTCAGGAGGTTTCTGGCACGACATCCTGATAGGTAAGCTAATCAACGGCGAAATAGGCTACCTTCAGTCTTTCGGTTTGCTTAGCACCGGCATTTATATTCCACTTGCCGTAGTGTTACCGTACATCGTCGCTTTCTATTTCGCGCTAGGAATATTGGAGGATGTCGGCTACCTGCCTCGCCTGGCGGTATTGATGGACACATTACTGCACAGGTTGGGATTACACGGTTATGCCATAATTCCCACTATCCTCGGCTTTGGATGCAACGTGCCGGCGGTTATGGCGACCCGAATCCTGGAGAGCCGTAAGGAACGGTTCATTGCAGCCACCTTAATTTCTATCGGCATCCCCTGCGCAGCGCTGCAAGCTATGATAATAGGGCTGGTGGGGCAGCAAGGCATGCAGTATGTGGCTATTGTATATGGTAGCTTATTCGCATCCTGGATTATCATAGGACTTATACTTAATCGTGCTGTGAAAGGGTTCAGCCCGGAACTTATTATAGAGATTCCGCCCTATCGCTTCCCACCATGGCGAGTTGTTGGGGAGAAACTCTGGCTAAGGGTCTTCAGCTTTATCAAAGAGGCCCTGCCCATAGTGCTTGGAACCGTACTGGTGGTAAACATCCTTTACATGCTGGGGGTTTTCGATTTTATAGCTAATATCGCCGCTCCGGTCCTGACCGGGCTACTGGGGCTGCCAAAGGAGACAGTTGTTGCCTTATCCATCGGTTTCTTGCGTAAAGACATAGCCGTGGGCATGCTGGCCCCTTTGGGTTTGACCGCCAAGCAACTGGTAATAAGCACTACCGTTCTGGCTATGGTTTTTCCCTGTGTGGCTACCTTCGTGATACTGACTCGAGAGTTAGGTGCCAGAGACATGCTCAAGGCTACCGGGATAATGCTAGCGGCAGCGCTTATCGTAGGCAGCCTGCAAAATCTGATCCTGTGAAGATATGTACAACCTTTAGGACGGTGGTCTGTTGGTCGTGGTTGCTGCATGCTTAGTAGCCGTTGGTGGGTACTTACCGCTAGTAATCCAATAGTTTAGTCGTTTTGAGGCATCTTCGGGGATGTCTGTTCTTATCTCTATCGGCCACTCGGACCTAAGTTTTGGAGCAAGTTCCTTTAGCTTTTGGGGGATTAGATTTGTCGAAATACTCATCCTACTTTTGATATTTTCGCATAGTTTTCTATGACCTAGCGGCCAAATCTGATTACCAATTACTAGTAAGAACCCTTGTTGTTGTTTTATAAGGTGGGTAAAACTAAATGGCATGTAACGTACTACAAAAATAGGTTTTATTTTCAGATGAGAGCAGATTTCAAGTTGCTCTTCTAACTCCTCTTTTTCTATTGGTTTAAGTTCATTTTTAGCTTGTACCCCAAATACCCTTCCGTCGGGATGTTCTGCTATGAAATCGAGGTTAGCCTTGCTTTTCTTCCATTTTCTATTTTTATATTCATTACTGTGACTGGATACAATGGTGAGATTATTTGACCTTAATTCATATTTAGTCAGTGATTCAAAGTGATCTGCGAGGTCCTTTGCGATATATGGGGAGGCATAAAGTGAGATAGTTCTGGCTTTAGACTTCATGTGTGTTTCAAGGGTCTTCTTAGTATTTTGTGAATTAAGTAAATAAGACGGGAATACAAATGTTGCTACATTAGTTCCAGCTTTGAAACGCTTGGTTTGCAAGATTCCCCTATCTTTCAAGCGATAAATAGCCTGAGCTGTGGTGATATGGAAAAACTGTGTTTCAAAAAGGACCTGAAGCTGGCGAAAATGGAAGGGTGTTTTTCTGCGGCGAAAAAACTCCTCAATGGCGTCTACGGCTTGCTGGATGTATGGTTCTTGTTTTGTTAGATCAGGTAGGAACTCGTTAGGTGGTTCCTCGTCATAGTGTATATCAGAGTTGAAGTCCCGCATTTTTTGTGTTTTCCAAAACGTGTATTGATTATATAGGTAAACTAGATACAAACGCAATAACCCCTAAATTATATAAATCCCTAGTTCTTCAAGAATAATGGCATAACAATTGTGGTACTCACATTGCCAGTTGACCAAGCAGTGATGACTTGACCAAAGGGCTTATAATTTATAATATTAACCGTGCGAAACATAAGGAGGGGGCTATGATTGCGGACTGGTTCAAGACTCACAGATATTTCGAAGCTACCAGGCAAAAGCGAACTCATGCCTCTCTCTACGAATTCCCAATCAAAGGCGGAATAGTCAGACGAAAACTGAGAAGGCCAACTTCCAAGATATCCTTTAACATCGCCCGTCGGATAGTTGAAGTAGCACTCAGAAGCGTAATCCGCTTAGAGATAAAAGGCAAGGAAAACCTGCCGACAAAGGGACCTATTATCGCTGTCTTCAATCACCTCAATCTAATAGACCCACCCCTGCACATAATCAGCATTCTGCCTCGCGATAGCATCGTTATGGCCAAGGAGGAGCTGTTTTACTACTGGCCCATCCCCGTCTTTCGCATGTTAATGGATGCTGCGGAAGCTTATCCTGTGCGCCGTCGCGGAACTCCTGCAGAAAGACAGATGGCGATGAAATACGCAGAAGAAGTGCTGGCAAAAGGTCTTCTGTTCGGCATATATCCGGAAGGCACGCGGAGCAAAGCCGGCTGCCTGAAAGAAGCTTACCCTGGCTGTGCCCTCATTGCCTTAAAGACCGGCGCTCCCCTTATCCCTGTTGCCATCCGCGGAACAGAGAAGTTGAAGGGAATCGGCTGGCTTACCCGACCCACGGTAACCATCACTTTCGGTAAGCCTTTCGCACTTCCACCTGTCCAAGGTAAGCCGAATGGGAAGCAGCTAAAAGAGCTAACTGAACACATAATGGGGAAAGTCGCCGCTATCCTGCCTCCAGAATACAGGGGCATATATAAACCCTGTTGAGCTGCTTGCTGGAACCGAAGTATATGGCCAAGGTAGAAGTTAAAAAAGCTCGCGAGTTCGGCTTGTGCTTCGGTGTCAGACGAGCTATTAAAATAATCAATAAGGCAGTCAGAGAACACCAAGAGATAGCAACTCTGGGGCCGATAGTGCATAACCGGCTGGTAGTCGCCAAGCTGGCTGATAGCGGAGTCAAGGTCGTAAATGAGCTAGACCAAGTTCAAGACAGAGTCATCGCCATTACTTCGCACGGTGCCCCACCGCAATTGCTCTCACAAATTCAAGCCAGAAAGCTCCGGGTAATCGATACCACCTGCCCCATAGTCCGCAGTGCCCAGAAAGCAGCCAAGAAACTGGCTCAGGCTGGCTTGCGCGTCATTATCTTCGGCGAAGCCACCCATCCTGAAGTTAAAGGCCTGCTCGGCTGGGCAGGCAATAATGCTGTTGCCACTCTGAAAGGAGAGGAGATAGCCAACCTGGAACTGCCTCGTCGGCTGGGCATCATTTCACAGACCACACAGAGCCACACCAAGTTCGTTGAGTTCATCAATGAGGTCATCAGAGCCGTTTTCCCTGATGTCCAGGATTTGCGCATCATAAACACTCTTTGTCAGGAAACACGAAAACGGCAAGAAGCTGCTATCGAATTAGCTGGGAAAAGTGACCTGATGATAGTGGTTGGCGGACACAACAGTGCCAACACACAGCGTCTCGCCGAGGTATGCTCGCCTATTGTCGAAACTCATCTAATAGAGACTGCTGCCGAAATAGAAAAGGACTGGCTTTCAGGAAAGCAGCATATTGGCGTAACTGCCGGTGCTTCTACACCGGATGAAGCTATTGAGGAAGTAGTGTGTAAGTTAGAATCCCTCGCCAGCGGCGATTAGAATCTTAACCCAGCCTGTCATCCAGTTTTCTACCGCCAAGGAGGTGAAAGTGGAGATGAGGCACAAGCTGGCCGCCATCAGCACCACAGCTTACCGACAATCGATAACCCCTTTCCGAAATGCCCTCTTTCTCAGCCAATTCCTTAGCCAGTAAGATGAGCCGCCCCATTAACGCCTGCTGCTTGTCGGTGAGCTCAGTCATTGAAGCAACATGAGCTTTAGGTATGATGAGAATATGCGTAGGCGCCTGGGGATTGATATCCCGAAAAGCTACGAGCTCTTCGTCGTAGTGAACAATATCAGCGGGTATTTCCCCGGCAACAATCTGGCAAAAAAGACATTCCATGATTCAAGATGGCTGCTAGGATACGCGGATTGACAAGCAGGTAACCGTTCTCTTTATACCCGGTATGGGATGGATCTTCTCGGTGACCAGGCTGCCAACGGCATTAAAGTCATCATGTTCGACAACAGCGATAACATCGTAAGGTCCAGTTACCAGGTCAACTGATTTTAGCTCCTTAATCTTTTGAGCCTGGAGAGCTGCCACCACATCCTTTGTCCTGCCTACTTCCGTCTCGATTAGCACAAAAGCCTTGGCTGTCATATTCTCACCCCCTCTCTAGTTATAATTTTAGCCTATTATGTCAGATTGACGCAACTCTTCGATTTGCGACTTACTATAGCTTAATTCACGCAATATCTCATCAGTATGCTCGCCGAAGATAGGTGCCAGGCTCCTCACCTTGCCCGGAGTCTCGGACAGCTTGATGGCAATGCCCGGGTGTTTCACCTTTCCCAGAGTCGGATGGTCTATCTCTAAAACCATTTGGCGGTGAAGCACCTGCGGGTCATTGAACACTTCATCAAAGGTATAGACTTTACCCACTGGCACATCCTTATCAATAAGAAAGTCAAACCACTCATCCCTGGTCCTGGTCAAAAAGACTTGCTTTAGGCAGGAAGAGATTTCCTCCCATTTCTCGCCTTCGGGTTTGTGGAGAAAATGCTCTGGCGAAATACAGTAAGAAATATACTCTTCCTTGCCCAAAGCACGACATAGATTTTCCCAAAACCAGGGTTCAAGACAGCCGATGCTGACATATTTACCATCCTTAGCTTCATACACGCCATAATAGGGATAAGCACCATGAAGCCAGGTTTCACCTCTATTGAACATAATGCCTCTAGAAAAGTAATTGCTAACAAACCAGCTCAGAAGGGTTATTACCCCATCTGTATAGGCTATATCCACGTGTTGTCCTCTACCCGTTTTGCCCCTAGCCACCAGAGCGGCTAGTATGCCCATAACGCCATGCAAAGAGGCACCAGCAAAGTCAGCCAGTAAGTTTAGAGGAACGACCGGCGGACGGTCTGTAGAACCAATGAGGCTAAGAGCACCGGCCATTGATATATAGTTTACATCGTGCCCGGAGCGATTACTATACGGACCGTCCTGCCCGTAGCCGCTGAGGGAGCAATAGATAATCCCGGGATTAATCGACCTTATCTTCTCATAGTCCACGCCCAAACGCTTGACCACACCCGGCCTGAAGCCTTCGACAACAACATCGGCTGTCTGCGCCAACTGGTAGAATATGTCACGGCCTTTGTCAGACTTGAGATTTAGCCCGATACTCCTCTTGTTGCGGCTTAATGCATCAAAAGCAGCTTCCCTTCTCCCCTCCTCCCCCATCGGCGACAGTCCTATTACAGCACCACGCCCACCAACACCAGGCAGTGCCTCAACTTTAATCACATCAGCTCCAAGGTCACCCAAAATCATAGTACATAGACCACCAGGTGCCAGATGAGTAAGATCCAAAACCTTGATTCCCTCCAGAGCTAACATATTACCTCCGTCCCGAATTAATGAATGGCTGGATTCCAACTAATATTACTTTCTGATGTAATCACAGTCAAGAGAGAGGGTCATTTACTTGTCAGTGCGAGGGGCGTAAGCCCCGAAGCAATCCCAGAGATTGCCACGCTTCGCTCGCAATGACGTGGGGGAGTGGTTGAGCAACTTAAGACTTGAAGGGAGATTGACAAGATTATCAACCACCTATATAATAGCTATTTGTTTAATCGGCAAACGGTTGCCTACTGCCTAAAATATCAACTTTAAGAGCTTATTGTGATAGGTGTTGAAACACAAGAGGTTGAGCGAAAAGAGCACCTCATACTTAAAATACTGAACGATTCCCCGCAGCCTCTGGGTGCCAGGGTCATCGCCCGACTTTTGAAGGACCACGGCGTTTGCCTGGGCGAAAGGGCAGTTAGATACCACCTGAAACTGATGGATGGACGTGGGCTAACCCGACTTATCAGCCGGGATGGCCGGTTAATCACCGAACCGGGGGTTGAAGAACTGGGTAACGCACTGGTTAGAGATAAGGTGGGGTTCGCCATAGCCAGAATCGAATTGCTCGCTCTTCGCACCGACTTCGATTGGGAGAAAGGCACCGGCTTGGTTCCAGTGAACGTCTCCTTTTTCCCAAAGGAAAAGTTTGAAAAAGCACTCCAGGCAATGAAGCCAGTCTTCGCTGCCGGGATTTGCGTGAGCGATTTGGTGGCTGTTGCTCATGAGGGAGAACAGTTGGGCGAGTTAATCGTACATTCAGGTAAGACAGCATTGGCAACCGTTTGCAGCATCGTGATAAACGGTACGCTACTCAAAGCCGGCGTTCCCATGGACTCCCGATTCGGCGGCATACTACAGATTCGAAACCACGAACCACTTCGCTTCGTGGAGCTCATTCATTATGCCGGTTCCTCGCTAGACCCCTCCGAGGTTTTTATCAGAGCCAGGATGACCTCGGTAAGGGACGCAGCCAGAACGGGCAATGGCAAAATACTGGCTAATTTCCGCGAAATACCAGCCTTGTGTCGTCCCATAGCTGAAAATGTCGTGGCTAAATTGAAGGATGCCGGCTTAGGAGGGCTTATGGTTATGGGCAACACCAGCGAGCCGGTATGTGAGATGCCTATGGAACTCAACAGAATTGGAATGATACTCATCGGAGGCTTAAACCCGATAGCCGCCGCTGAAGAAGCCGGCATAGAAGCGGAAAACTACGCCATGAGCACCGTCTTAGAATATCAGAGATTAAAGAGGTTTCAGGAGATTGCAAGTTGAAAGAGATAAAAGTCATACCATGTCTGGATGTTAAAGATGGCAGGGTGGTCAAAGGGATAAAGTTCGTCAACCTCAGGGATGCCCGCGACCCGGTAGAGGCCGCAGAAGCCTATTGCCGGGAAGGCGCGGATGAGCTGGTATTCCTCGATATTATGGCCAGTGCCGAGGGCAGGGGAACAAGACTGGAATGGGTCAAGAGAGTGGCAGAGAAAGTCACCATCCCCTTCGCTGTAGGCGGCGGCATCAGAAACACCAAAGACATGAAAGATTTATTTGACCTCGGCGTAAGCAAAGTCTCCATCAATACCACTGCTGTAAGAAATCCCGACCTGGTAAAGGAAGCCTCCGAGAAGTTCGGCAAGCAAAGGCTCGTTGTTGCCATCGACGGCATCAAAAATCCGCCGAATAGCCGTCTCCCCAGATTGGAGGTAGTGGTTAAGAGCGGCATGGAATCGACAGGGCTGGACATCGTCCAGTGGGCAAAGAAGATGGAGGAATTGGGTGCCGGGGAGATTCTGCTCACCAGTAAGGATGCCGATGGCACCAAGGAAGGATATGATTTGGAGATGACCAAGGCCGTTGCAGAAGCCGTAAGTATACCGGTCACAGCTTCAGGCGGCGCCGGCAAATTGGAGCACCTTTACGAAGCCGTAGCCATCGCCAAAGCTTCAGCAGTTCTGGCGGCTTCCATCTTTCACTTTGGGGAGATAACCATACCACAGGCAAAATCATACCTCAGGGAGAGAGGCATACCGGTAAAAGAATAGTCAGCGACTTCTACGAGGAGAGTTAGAGAAAGGTAGTCAGGCTATGAAGAATGAATGTGATGTAGTTGAAGTCATAATTAACAAATATGGCGGCAACCATGATAGCGTCATCGCCATACTCCAGGATATACAGTCCGAATATCACTACCTGCCGGAAACTGCACTAAGGGTGGTAGCCAAAAACCTGGAACTGCCCCTGATACAGGTCTATGGCGTAGCCACCTTTTTTAAGGCGTTCAGCCTGAAGCCTCGTGGGGAGCACCTGATCAAACTCTGTGTCGGCACTGCCTGCCATGTGCGGGGTGCTCAACCGGCACTCGACGAGGTAAAAAGACAGCTCGGTATCGAGGCAGGTGAAACAACTGAGGACATGATGTTTACGCTGGAGACAGTCAACTGCCTCGGGGCATGCGCCCTTGGACCTATCATGGTGGTGGGCGAAGAATACCACGGGGAAATGAGCCCAAAGAAAATAAAGAAAATATTAAGCGATTACAAAAAAGCGACAAGAAGCAGGAGACATGATGAGATTAGGGTCGGCACTTGAATCAGAACAACTGCGAGACCGGATTATAAGCCAGCGCAACTCGGATCGTACTTGCATTATCACCAGCGTCGGGACGTGTGGACTGGCACGTGGTGCCGCAGACGTGGCACGAGCCATCTACCAGACAATTAGTGACTTTAACCTTAAGGACTCGGTTGACGTTAGAACAACGGGCTGTCACGGCTTCTGCGAAATAGAGCCCGTTGTCCTCATATATCCCGAAGGAATTCTCTATCAACATGTTACCCCGGCTGACATTCCAGAGATAATCTCTGAATCGGTAATCAAGAAAAATGTCGTTGAAAGGCTTCTCTACCATGATTTCTCGACTGGTAAAAACATTATCCACGAGCAAGATATACCCTTCTACAATAAGCAGAATAGACTAATACTTGGCAATAACAGGTTCATTGCACCCAATAACATAGATGACTACATTGCTCTGGGCGGTTACAGTGCCCTGGTCAAGGCACTTTTTGAAATGACACCCCAGCAGGTGCTGGATGAGGTCAAAGAGTCAAATCTGCGAGGTCGGGGTGGTGGCGGTTTCCCCACCGGCGTAAAGTGGGAGTCCTGCCGCAATGCTCCAGCCCGGGACGGCATCCGCTACGTCATCTGTAACGCCGATGAAGGCGACCCCGGTGCTTACATGGACCGAAGCCTTGTCGAAGGCAATCCTCACAGCATCATTGAAGGAATGATTATCGGTGCCTATGCCATAGACTCTCACGAAGGTTATGTCTATATCCGCCATGAATACCCGCTGGCTGCACAGAATCTGGCCATTGCCCTGGAACAAGCAAGAGAATATGGCTTTCTCGGCGAAGACATACTTGGCTCTGGTTTCCGCTTTGATATCAAAATCGCCAAGGGTGGCGGTGCCTTCGTCTGCGGAGAATCAACAGCCCTGATGGCATCACTGGAGGGCAGGATAGGCGAGCCTCGCTTCAAGCATATTCACAGCACCGAGCGAGGGCTTTACGGCCGGCCCAGTAATCTTAATAACGTCGAAACCTGGGCAAACGTGCCCATCATAATCAACCGCGGCGCAGGCTGGTACCGCCAAATAGGTACCGACGGCAGCAAAGGCACCAAGATATTCTCACTGGTGGGTAAGATAAACAACACGGGCCTCGTTGAGGTGCCGATGGGTATAAGTATACGGGAAATGATATACGACATCGGTGGGGGCATCCCCGGCGGCAGGGAATTTAAAGCCGTTCAGACCGGCGGGCCATCGGGTGGTTGTATTCCCAAGAGCCTTGTTGACATATCTGTCGACTTCGACAGGTTGGCCAAGGTGGGGTCGATGATGGGCTCAGGCGGTATGATAGTCATGGATGAGGGCACCTGCATGGTGGACGTGGCTAAGTACTTTATCAGCTTCCTCACCGAAGAATCATGCGGCAAGTGTATCCCCTGCCGCGAGGGGCTGGACAGAATGCTGGATATTCTGACCGATATCACGGAGGGGCGAGGCAAGGAGGAGGATGTTGAACTGCTGGAGGAGCTGGGAGATGTTATGCAGGAGACCTCATTGTGCGGGCTCGGCAGTACCGCCGCCAATCCTGTCCTTTCCACCATCAGATATTTTCGTGATGAATATGATGCCCACATAAAAGAGAAACGCTGCCCCGCCGGTGTCTGCAAGGAGCTTATTACCTTCACCATCGATGGCGAGAAGTGTAACGGCTGTAGAGTGTGCGCCAGGGAATGTCCACAGGGAGCAATATCAGGGGAGAAGAAAGAGGTACACCATATCGACCAGGAGAAGTGTATCAAGTGCGGGCTTTGCCGCGACAACTGTAAGTTCGACGCAGTGACAGTATCATAAAGAGGGAAAATCATGGTTGAATTAACTATCGATGGAACAAAAATAAGGACAGTGGAGGGAACAACAGTTCTCGAAGCAGCAGGAGAAATGGGTATTGTCATCCCGACTCTCTGTTATTATCCAGGTCTCAGCCCCTATGGTGCCTGTCGTGTCTGCATGGTTGAGGTGGTGAAAAACAATCGCTCATCACTGGAAGCGTCCTGTACCCTGCCAGTGGAGCAGGGGCAGGTGATTCTTACGAATTCAGAGAGGGTAAGGAAAGCGCGTAAGCTTATCGTCGAGCTGTTGCTCGCTTCATGCCCAAACTCTAAAACACTACAAGATATGGCTTCAAACATGGGCATCAACAAAATTCGCTTCAAGATAAAAGACAGGGGTTGTATACTCTGCGGGCTTTGCGTGCGCTACTGCAAAGAACAGATGCAGTCTGGAGGCATTGGATTCATCGGCCGCGGTACTTCGCGGAAAGTATCAACCGCATTCGATGTCACTCCCGAAGAATGCCGCAACTGCGGCGGTTGTGAGTGGATATGCCCGGTTTGCGAACGAGCTTGTACCGCAGGCAATCTCATAGATGGCCTCTGTGGAGGATGCCAGAACCTGGCACCTGTGGAGACTTGCCCTATATGCACCGGCTGCTCGGAGAGTGTCGGCATGCAAGGTCATAAGGTTTACTAGCAAACATACATCCAAATATAAAACAACCGAGAAAGGGTTAAAAGGAGGTTTAAAAATGACATTAACCAGGTACAATGCAACAGCCGCAACGCTGACCAAAAACAGGACAGGCGGCGATTGGTGTCCGATAAGCGGGATGTGTGTCACCTGTGTGGAAGGCTGCACAGGTATGTGCGAGATTGGCAAGAGCGCCTACCGCGGTCATGAGGTCATCTACCCACAACCATTTGGCATCATTACCACCGCGTCACAAAAAGCCTACCCCATCGACCTGTCCCATTTCAATATAATGGGAACAGCCGTTGGCGCCGTCGGTATAGAGGAGGACTCCGACAAAGCTATTTTCCCGAATGTTAACCTTGAGACGAGGCTGGGGCAAAACGGTGGAATCAAGTTGCGTCTGCCGCTGGTAATTGCCGGTCTTGGTTCGACTAATATCGCCAAGCAGAACTGGGAAGGCTTAGCCATCGGTTCAGCACTAACAGGAACGCCGCTTACCATCGGCGAGAATGTGTGCGGAATGGATAACGACTCAATTATAGAGAAGGGGAGGATCGTCCGCTCGCCTGAACTTGAGTGGCGTGTAAAAACCTTCCAGGAATGGCAGCGCGATGGCTATGGAGCCATTGTTGTGCAGTCGAATGTTGAAGACGGCCGCCTCGGTGTGCTGGAGTATGCCATAGAGAAACTTGGGGTTGAAGTGGTGGAGTTGAAATGGGGACAGGGAGCCAAGGACATAGGCGGTGAGGTCAAAATCAAGAACCTTGAAAAAGCACAACTGCTTAAGAAACGAGGCTATGTTGTTCTTCCCGACCCGCTTGACCCTGCTGTAATAGACGAGTTCAAGCGCGGCGTCTTTACCGAGTTCGAGAGGCACTCGCGTGTGGGTATGGTTACTGAAGAGGGCTTCCTCGACACTGTTAGCCGGCTGCGGAAAGCCGGTGCCAAATACATATCGCTGAAGACCGGTGCCTATAGGCCTGCAGACCTGGCTCGGGCAGTCAAGTTCTCCTCGATGGCAAAAATCGACTACCTCACTGTTGACGCCGCAGGAGGCGGTACTGGCATGAGCCCGTGGCGTATGATGAACGAGTGGGGTGTACCTGGTATCGAACTGTGGTCAGTACTCTATAAGTGCTGCAACCGTTTAACAGCAAAAGGCGAGTATGTGCCTGACATTGTACTTGCTGGTGGATTTATTCTGGAAGACCAGATATTTAAAGGTTTTGCACTATGCGCCCCTTATGTAAAGGCAATAGCCATGGCAAGGGCACCTCTTGCCGCAGCCATGGTCGGTAAGACTATTGGTGAAGCAATAAACGGTGGACAACTCCCCATTTACCTGCAGCGATTCGGCAATACAAGGGAGTCTATCTTTGTTACTGCTGAGGGCCTGAAAAGAGAGTACGGGAAAGATTATGAGAAGATTCCCACCGCAGCCATCGGACTCTATACTTACTACGAGCGACTTGCCCAAGGTCTACGCCAGCTTATGGCCGGAGGTCGCAAGTTTGCACTTGAGCACATAACTCGTAATGACATCGCTGCCCTGACTCCAGAAGCCGCAAAAGTTAGCGGTATTCCTCTTGTCTCAGACCTGGATGCAGAAGAGGTGGACAAAATACTGGGGTAAGCACACTGTCTTTAAGGAGCAGGCTCCGATTTTTGTCGGAGCCTGTTTGCTTATAAACCACTTCCTGTCATTGCGAGTCCTTCCATTCTGGAAAGACGTGGCAATCTCCAAAAAAGTTATGCTATTAGCGGCTGCTGAATTTGATAGCCCGGTCGTAAAGTAGGTCCGTATATGCTGGACCTACCCTGGTAGCTGGCTCTAAATAGGCGCGAATCGCCACAAAGGCAGGCTCATCAAGTCCGACTCCGTGTGCTTCGGGCCCCGTTGGCACCACCACACAGGTCTTTTCAGGACCGCAGCTACGCGCAAACTTACACACGTAAAGATATTTAGCCAGTGGGTTGCCGGGTAAATATTCCTCAGCGCTCCCTGTATACTGGGTGCTATAGATACCGGCTACCCCGTTCCAGCCAGCCTCGCCGTAAAATGAGCAGTTTGAGTACGTAGCCTTCCCGCTAGCAGCATGGTTAACACCATAGACGATAACAAACTCATCAGGGTCATCGCCCAGTGTAAGGGTATCGCTGCGCAGGTAAACCGTGTCACGGCTTTCCCCTGCCACATATAGCTCTCTCTGGACTGCATCGTAAGACTCAGGAAGCCAGACGGAAGGTTCCAGCTCATTCGCTGAGAGATTGCTGTACTTTGCCAGTATAGCCCGGCGCAGATCATCTAGCGCGGGCTGTAAATCCACCTCGGTTTTGCCCGTACCCCTGACGCGTAACTCAGGCGCCGGAAACGGGTCGAGTTTTACCTGTGATTTAGGTGTTACCCGAATAGCTGCTGAGACGGCATCCACGTATTCCTGCCCTGCTTTTTCATCAGCAAAGAGCGCCATGCGGTGCCCAAAGACAATCGTGTCACACTCAGGACCTGTGCCAAGTTTGACCATTGAGCTTGGAATTACATACGTGTTTATGATATCTGCCGAATATCCTGCTGACACGGCAGCGCTGCGTATGCGCTGGTCAGTGCCTTTGTCAGCCGTGACGATGATGATAGTATCCTGATTGAACGGGTTTCCCTTTGCACCATTAGGGGTACCGGAAGTTTTGATGGTGAGGTTATTCAGCGGGTCATTATAGCTGGTGAAAACCCATTCACGCGCCTGCTCTTTTTCATAGTATTTATAGAAGATGAAACCGCAGTAGCTGAAATAGGCGCATTCTGGAGGGGTCTTTGTTACAAGAACAATCGCCTCGTCGGGATTTAACTGCCATCCCTGTATTAGCCCGGGAGCACCATATAACCAACTTTCTATTTTCTCTTGAGCGTTAGATAGCTCCTTCACATCCTTTATGACCACATTATCTGGAATAGTACCAAACACCCCTTTATAAGGTGCACCGGCGTTGTTGCCGCAGGCATTGGCTAATTTCCCGGCTTCGTATAGTTTAACTAAGTCCACGTGGATAAATGGCGCCAGCTTCAAAGTAAAGTCGCTATTCTCTAATGAAGAACGGAAAGCGTCAATATCGCCGCTTGATACATTCGTAGTAGTCCCTGTGGGAGCACAGGATGTTACTACGGATATGAGGACTAAGGAAATAATTGAGACTAATGTAACCGGCAATAATCGTGGCATTTTCTTTACACTCCTTACTTTTTCTCTCTATTAGTTCTAATTGGCTTATTTACTACTTTGGATTCTACGCCAGTCTCTCTGCTTGGTCAATGTGACAGCGTCTTGACTTTCGCCACGCCGTCGCTTATCGTAGAGCTATGGTGCTGATTATGGAGTCATAGCTTGAAATGAGTGGGCGAGATAGTTTCATCACAGACCTGATTTGTTTAGCCGTAGGCTGCGGAGTATTAGGAACATTAATAGCCTTCGCTGTCGTTTTCGCCTGCCAGTATTTTGCCATCGATATATATAAAAACTTATGGGTGCTTGTTATACCTCTTATTCTAGCGATTGCCTTGAATATCACCTTTATCGAACTGTATCGCAAGTACAGGAAGAAATAACCGTTAATCCGGGCTTGTTTTAGGGTCAGCCCTCCAATCTTATTCAAAAGGGAATTTCTTTCCCGTTTCCTTTCCCATTGCCTGCAGCATTTCTTTTCCACTGGAGAAAACGGCGGAGGCTTCTTCAGGTGATTTCTTAACCATGGAAATTGACCCTGTCGGACACGTGGATACACAAAGCCCGCAGCCGATGCACCTTTCCCTGTTGATGACGGTAAGGTCATTTTCAAATTGTATGGCGCCTACCTGACACCGCTCCACGCAGGTACCGCATGTGGTACAGGTATCCTCGTCTTTTGTGGCATAGTAGTTCGACTTTGTTATGGCTGCCGGATTATCGTATTTTGTTATATTGGCTAAAACCCCACAACAACAGCCACAGCAGTTGCATATAAAATCCTTGTTGCCCGCGTGGTTTGAGGAGCAATGAATCAGACCGTCCTCCTCGGCTTTCAGAAGTATCCGCCTTGCCTCTTCCTGTGAAATCTCCCGGCCAAGTCCATTTTCGATGTAGAAATCCGCCGCCCGCCCAAAACTCATACAAGCCTCCAGTAGCTTGTCACACCCCTCTCCAACCATTCTCTTCTCTTTCCGGCAAATGCAATCAGCCACGGCAAACCTGGTGTTCGAGTCGATAATCTGTGACACCTTTTCGTATGGCTGAATCTCGGTGCCCCCCTGTATCTCTTTCTCAACAGGAATAACGCGGAACATCCCTGTTTTTTTGTTTCGCCACGAAGGTACCATTCCCTCCTGGTAAAACCTCTCGTACAATTCGATGTTTTCTGGGGTCAGGTTATTCAACTGGAACTCATAAATCCCGATTACCCACGGTATCAGGAAGTAGTACATCTCCTCGTCAGGCGCTCTATGACGCAGGATTAATCCTCTTTTCGACATACCGTACAGGGTTTCTCCCAGTTCAGTTTCATCCTTACCCGCCCTGTCTGCTATAGTCGATACTTTTTCCGGGCGGGGCCGCAGGTGCAGCATTACCTCAGCTTCCTCCGGAGTAAACAGATGCTGTAGTATCTCCAGCTCCACGCCGCTTTCGGTTTTAGGGAACCCCTGGGGGAACATGTCCAGCCTCTCACGCAGTCTCTCGTAAACGTCAGCCATTTCAGCCTCCTTTTGCAGTCCTCTCCCGCATTCCACAGGCGATTTGATGGACTGCCTCTGTATCCAAAATAAGATAAACTATGATTTCTCGGCGAGCCATTTCAGCATCACATCAAGTGCCAGCCCTGTGTTTCCTATCTGGCAATGATTCTGGGCTTGCTCCTTCTCTGTAAAAATGCGTCCTGTTACAGATTTGGCGTTCACCAGTGCCTTTACCTGCATGTCATGCATTTTCAAAGGAATAAAATGGTCTTCGGCACCGGTGAGAATCAGCACGTCTTGTTTTACCAAATCTGAATGAAGATTCTTCTCATTAAGCTGCAGGAATGTTTTCATGGCACCCATTGGTGTCTTTGTTTTAGTGATGTACATTGCGTTACGGATCGACCAGGTATGTTCAGGGTCTTTTCTAATTTTCATCTCTGATAAATAATTCATCAGCCCCTCAGATTTTAAGAAAAGTTTCATTAACCACTGAAGTGGCACGGCTGGTATTTGCATATAGTCGAAAGCAACGCCTGAAGCTATGACCCTTTTTATCCGTGGTTCGAATGCTGCGGCTCTGAAACAAAACCACCCACCCATCGATATGCCGAGCAAGGTAACGTTATCCAGCTTAAAATAATCCAGCACAGCTTTTGTCGGCTTCTCCCATTTATAATCCAGCGCCAGCCCGTATTTCTTGCGTGCAGCACCCTGCCCCGGACCTTCAAAGGCAACCACCTTATAACCATGGTCTGCAAAGTATCCCATCCAGGAGTAAAACTCCTCGATATACGAATCAAATCCCCCGAACATGACGATGGTGCCTTTCGTCTTACCACCCGCAGGAGACACCTCCATTGCTGGCAGGAACGTCTTCTTATAGGGGACTTTAAATCTTCCGATGTCGTCTTTGAATACCTTGTAAAAGAGGTCGCTGAACTTATCATACAGAGGTTCCTTATCAGGGTCTTGTTCAAATGTATAGAATTCAGCCGCCCGGTAATAAAACGCCGCGTTCATCAGCCTCTTTTCAGAAACGGCTTTTTTCGCCAGTTGCGTCAACTCCCTCTTCCAATCTGCAAAGTTTTCTATTTTCTGACCGGCTTCTTGCATATCTTCAAGCCTGGCGTAGCCGAAGGAGTACCAGCGATTTAGTTGGAAATTGAACAGTTGGTCTTTATGGAAATCGTGGTATCCGACAGGGAATGTGAATTTGCTTTTACTCACGCTTCCTTTTCCTTCATCAGGGTGGCAATTTTAACTCCAAATTCCTTACATTTTGGAAGCTCTCCGTCAGCAACTGGCCCCTTCATCCCACCAACCCTTATCGACAGCCCTGGAACCACAAGTGTAAGCCCCGGGGCTTTTTCTCTTAATTGCTTTTCCATCTTCTTAGCCGCTTTTTCAAAGTCCCCACCCAGGTATGTGTCGAAGACTGCGCCTCGTTTTTTCTCCAGGTTGAGTTTTCCGAGTCTATCGATAAATTTCGCGATACTTCTTGTCGCTCTGCCCATATGATTTGGAGAGCCGACCAGTATTGCATCGAAATCTCCCATCTTGTTAAGGTCAGCATCATTAAGTTCAACGAGCATAGCTTTTGTCCCTGGGACTTGATTCATTCCTTCGACAATGGTCTCGGCCACAAGCTTGGTATTTCCATACTTCGATTCATACACAACAATAGCTTTTACCATAGGAACGCCACCTCCTGTCACTATTCTCCATTTTTGACCTGCCCCAAGTCATTGTACCACTTCCTGACCTGGCGTTGCCTGGCTCTGTACTCGTCCAGCACATTAGTGACACCCTGTCTTTTCTGTCATCGCGAGGAGCTTCAGCGACGTGGCGATCTCATTCCACGTCCTGTCATTCTGACCCTGAATGAAGTGAAGGGGAAGAATCTAACGTCATACCCATCACCAAGATTGCCACGCCTTCGGCTCGCAATGACACCGGGGACATTACCCAATCTGTCATCGCGAGGGGCGTAGCCCCGTGGCGATCTCAGCCCACATCCTGTGTCACCCATTACCTACGTGTCACCCGCCTACGGGTGACCGTCGTAGTATTCAGACTGGGACAGGTCAGGGGTTGCTTGATCTTATTATCTGCAGGTTCCCGCGCATAAGAAGAGCTTCCTTTTGCGGGGTAAGCTGGTTTTCCTTCAATATCTGGTTTAAGCCACCCTGAGCCAGGTAGTCTCTGAAACACGTATAATTATCTCTTCCGGCGAGGAATTCCACAGCCCTGATGAGATAAGCAACGGAGTTTCCGGGTAAAGGGACCTGGTAGTCGATGAACATCAAGACGCCTTTCTTTTTCACCACCCTTTTCATCTCGGAGACGGCTCTATTTCTCTCATCTCTTTCCATCTCGTGCAGCCCGAGCGATATGGAAGCGCAATCGAAGTAACCGTCCCGGAACGGCAGCTCGGTGGCGCTGGCCAGACGGAAGGTGCCATGGTTGAATCCCTGTCTTTTCCTGTTCTTTTCCGCCAGCTCAATCATGCTGGGTTCCTGGTCCACGCCGGTGGCAATGGCGCCCTTTTGCCCGTAGTGGAACACCTGCTCGCCTGTCCCACAGCAGACATCCAGCACCCTGTCGCCCGCTTTTATGCCGGAAAGCCCGGCGACGCAAATCCTGACGTCTTTCAGTATGGGGTCAACCAATGTCGAGTAGTTAATTAGAAGCACGGTTACGGATTATATCAATTTTAGAGTTGATGGTAACCCCTGACTAAGTATCACCCGCCTACGGATAACCGTTTCAACTTTGTCTTTGTCGTCATCGCGACGCGTGAGAATTCATTTTTTATTCCTCCCCCTTGATGGGGGAGGGTCAGGGTGAGGGTGAACTTTTTTATTAGTCCTGTCATCGCGAGGAGTTCTTCCAGGGAAGGACGACGTGGCGATCTCGGTGGTGGGGCATTGAGATTGCCACGCCCTTTAGCGGAAGGGCTCGCAATGACACCGGTGACAATCCAAGTGGTGGGAATATCCCACTTGACACATAATCCCACTAATGGTATACTATCGCTGCGATGGCTACAGTAATAAGGGATACAGGCTTCGAAAAGATAGCTGACAGCGTAAAACCGGACGCTAAAAGGCGAGTAGTTCTGCAAAAGGTTCAATTACAGGAAGGCGTCAGCTATCATATATACCGCAACAGCCTGGGGCAAATTTTACTGGACCCGCAGGTAACCATCCCTGCTTCGGAGATATGGCTATTCAATAACCCGAAGGCTCTGGCATCAGTCAGGCGGGGGCTTTCCGATGCTGCAAAAGGCAGGGTGTCGAAAGTCGACCTCGACGCCCTGTAAGGTCAGG
>JACKQG010003268.1_pt1 | contig 20077 bp, 22 predicted proteins | sample 8237621 | NCBI WGS metagenome assembly JACKQG01 (sample SAMN15677084, study PRJNA649215) | marine metagenome | biome: marine; feature: Black Sea; material: saline water; isolation source: suspended particulate matter (SPM) from the Black Sea western gyre | collected 2013-06-09/2013-06-10 | depth... | reverse complement strand
CCTACGAAAATATGGACACACAACTCTTTATCCGAACTCTATTTGATTTACCCATTAGAAGGTGTCTTGTATAAATTTTTATAAACAGTAATATTGTGGATATTAGGAGCAAGAATTCCTTATGATGAAATCAATATTTTGGAGTTTGTTGGTATTTATTATATTTACCACAATAGGATTAATAATTGCTAGTATGCCTGACTTTAAAGATCCGTCACCTGTTAGTTTAGTCACGGTTTTGGGATTATCTCTTACCATTGGAATTAGTAGTTTTTTGAATAGCATCAGACCAAATCTCTTCGCAAGATTTCTAGTTCTTTTTAACATCACAAATCTCTTGTTAGCATCTGCTATTCATGGTATTGGAACAGCCCTAAAAGGGTGGATTTGGATTGTATTTTTGCTGGTTGGGTATATATTAGTTTGGGTTTCTCCATACCTAAATATTAGATTTGTCAAATCACAAAGCAATATCAATAGATTCTGGAAGGTGAATTCGATAAAAGGTCGTATGAACAACTTTCTGACTCTACTTTTGTTAGTCAGCATAGGTGGATTTTGTAGCTTGTTTAGTTTTTATAGTCGCATACTCTGGGATGTTAGTTCACCAGTATTATTGGTGATCGGAGTAATTAGTGCAATCCTATCCTTTAGTTTGGGACAATATTTTTCATATCACCTGTGGAAAGAAATGCAAAATTAAATTTAGTCGCATTTTTTTAAATAAAATGTTAAATCATAAAATAACTAATAGACTGATGATTATACTTAGCTCACTATGTTCTAAGAGGAACTATTTATGAATTGGTTATCGAAGAAAACTGCAGAACAATATTATCTAGAAGGAACAACCCAATCGATCAAAGGCAATTTCAAAAAGGCTATTAAATTACTTTCAAAAGCTATTGAATTATTACCTGAATATCAAGATGCATACATTCACCGGTCAATTGCCTATATAAACCAAGGAGAAAATGACCATGCGCTTGCAGATTTAAACTATGTGATTGAAAAAAATTCTGGGAATGATATAGCTTATTATAATCGTAGTATTGCAAATATGGGTTTTGGGAAAACCGATCTGGCGCTTGCTGACATAGAAAGTGCAATTCTTTTAGCTCCTAAAGAGGCAGAATATTATAATCATCGAAGTATTATTCATTCAGTTAGAGAAGAATTTGAATTGGCTTTGGATGATGCTGAAATGGTAATTGAATTAGGAAATACGAAGGCTGGTCATAATAATCGGGCGATAATTTTTGAGAAGGTTAGAGATTACCCTGCCGCCATTAATGAATGGACAAAGGTATTGAAAGAAGATCCGAATAATCCCAAAGCATATTGTAGGAGAGGTATTTTATATGAAAAGGTTGGTAATAATAAAAGTGCCATTAATGATCTAATCAAAGGATTGAAGCGTAAAGAACAGTTGATGGGCGATATTAGAGAGCAAGCAGAAAATTTACTCCAAAAACTAGAGATTACATAGAATATAGTTGGTGAGAATAATATGGAAATTATAAAACAACTCCCTTTTGGTCTCCTCTGGGGAGCAGGTATCATTGGTGCATTGATCGGTAAATTCCTTTGGCGTTTGTGGAAGAAACGGAAATCATAAATGTTGATCTTTTTCCAAAAACACGCCCCGACCATCTCCATCCTGCTGCTTGTCGCGCTGCTGGTTGCCCTGCTTTTCTACCCTGATTCATCTCGTGGCTTATCCATGGGAATACTCGTTTTCGGCATAGGAACAGCAATTATTTTCACCATTCAAAGAAATTGGCAAAAGCACAACCCTTCGACAGGCACAGGGCAAGAGCATAGCGAAAATACGCTCTCAGAATTCTTACGCAATACCGCCCTCGACCTGATCGGTCTTGCACTCACAATGATAGCGGCGATCTGGCTCGGTAGATTGGCTGGTGGCTTCGCCGGGATGGCGGTGGGGAGCAAAGCCGGTCAATTATGGGGGATGTTGGCGGGGATTTTAGTGGGCATGGGAGCTGGTTTTATCGGTGCCTGGAGCGTAGGTCGCGTTTGGGGGTTGGTTAGGGGGTAGGGGAAGCCTTTTGTAATCCACATTCCCGTCTATACCCACTCATTTTAAAACCTTCCTTTTTTCGTTTAGAAACCTCTCTTATCTCGTTCGAAAACGAGTCTAGACTCGTTTGGAAACTTCTCTAGACATGATTTGAATCATCTCAGTATATGTTTTATATCCTCTCTAGACTCGTTTCCAATACTTCGAGGGAACCTTTCGAAGTCTTTGCTTGCCATATACTTCACTATTTACCTGGCTGGATTCGCCTGACCCCGCAGGGGGACCAGTGACCCAATGTGTTCAGGCTCATCCCCTTAATCTGTAAAGTAGCTGTAGGTCTCGTATTTCTGAGGAAGTTAGTTGTACAGGGATATCTATGGGATGGTCCCAAATATCTGCAATTAACGATAGTAGACAAAGGGTTGGGCTGCCACCTGCGTATCCGTTTGGGATAAAAAGACATTCATCGTCAGTTGACCTGAAAGCACCGCGCTTCCATCAGCCCAGACGCCTGGCATTGCTTTTTGGAAGTGGGCATTCCCATTGGCGTCAGCTTTTCCCTGGGTGAAAACGATTGACTTATTGCCTGAGGCGAGCATTACGTAAAAGGAAGCATTGGATGACATTTTCGAGATAATAACATCTGCTGTGTTATTTGTAATACTGATCAGAACATTTGCTGTGTAGGATGCGCCTGATGATGAGGTCTGCTGGTAAGAGGCATTCGAGATCGGCAGGTCTTCAATGCTCACACTGGCATTGAACCTTACATATTCCTCTTCGAAATAGAATATCCATCCCTCATTGTCCGCACCATTCACGTTCAGCCATTGGCTGTCAGGGGAGCGCCCAAGTAATTCAAAGGTTGAGCAGACTGGCAATGCAGTCAAACTGGCTGCGTTAACGTCTGGGCTTACGCGCAGAAATAAGCCCGATGCTGCCATAATCTGCCCCATGGCTGGATCTGAATCGATGATCGAAGAGTTACAGACCACGCCAGCTGTCCCGGCGAGATTCGCAGTCGTTCTTCCTGATCCAAGCAGTATAACCAGAACGACCACAACTACGGCTCCAATAATGAGCCACATACTTTTCTTTTTATCTGAGAAGATATTCTTCAGCATTTCCATGTTTTTTCCTTTAAAATTATGATGGGTGATGAGCTTTCGTTCTTAATATTAGTTGCCAAACATTGGGAAAAAGGGTTTAGCGTGCTAACGAATACTCAGAAAAATTTCAGTGAATCCTACCATATATTCAAGGTTGCAAATGTGATTGAACAGTAGGGAGAGTCAAAAGTCGAAAGCAATAAATTACTGAAGTTGCGAGAAGCGTAGCGACGACAGAGGCGCTGCATTCCACGAAGGTGATATTTCCACTGTTGGGGAAGGGTGTTTATTTATATTTCTTCCTGATCTCGTCGATATCAGGAATTTCCTGGGCAGCATGCTTGAGGACCTCAAAGGCGCGGTCGATCAGCGCGGAGAGGCGCGAATCTTTGATATCACCCCCAGAGTCGATCTCCTCCAGCACTTTGATGATATTGCCGCGTAATCCGCTGGCTCGCCGCGCCCAGAGAGAATCGACGGACAACCGTTCAAGGCGTTTTGCCAGCATTCGCAATAATTCTATTTCTGATTGCTTCATCTAATCCCCCATAACTTTTTCGGCAGAGAATGAACCAGGTCTTATTTTCCCCCAGACGAGCTTGACCAAGTTCTCCGTCCGCCAAAAGGCGACCGCCGCCATCCCATGGGCGAGGACTGCAAAAAGGGGCGGCTTCTGAAAGGTGTAATAGGTCCAGCATTCGCGGGTGGTGCCCCAAAGCTCAAGGTAATATCCCAACCCGGCTCCGGCGATAAATGTCAGCACAGCGGTACGATAATTGGTGGGGGTCAATATCAGCAGCGCAACCAGCAATATGGAGAGTAGGGTATAGGATTTATCAAAGGTTGGAGCGACAAAAGAGAGCATCAGAGCGAAGAAGGCAGGGAATAGAAACCAGTAAAGAACTTTTAACCGCCAAGACGCGAAGTTCGCCAAGTTTTCATTAAAGGCGCCAAGGTTTGTTAATGGTTTTGCTCCCTTGGTATTTTGTTTTTTCTTGGCGTTTTGGCGGTTTAAAAAAAGATAATTTAACAAACGCACTATGCGATTGATCGTCAGCGTAGCAATCGGCCAGGCAGGGATGATCCAGAGGGGCGGGCGTTCAGCGGTGTAATAATGCCAGAGATTGGTCTGGGTTCCCCAGGATTCGATCACCAATCCGCCAAAGGTGGCGACAATGATGGTTAACGAATCCAGGCCCAAATCCGCGCGCGAAACGATGGCGACCGACATAAAGAGAAAAATGCCGATCAGGAGCCAATCCATATAAAGCCACCAGGGGCCAGTCCAGTCAATATAGGAAAGGACCTCCTCTGCCAGCGGCCACCAAACGTAGAGGATCAGACCGATCGTCAGGAAGAAAACGCTCAGGAGGATGCTGCTATGGCGTGTCCAACCAAAAAGCGAGACGATTCGCCTCCAGAGAGGCAGACCATCTCGCTCCATATTTTGTGGTGGTGAATTTTTACTGGTTTCTGTCGAAGTCAATTTTTGTACTCATGCCCCAGCGCAGGGATGCAGGATATTCCTTCAGGATGATCGTTGTAGTGTACACCACATCGCTGCTATTGTCAGTGGGGATGGGGGAGATCGCAACAACAAGACCTTCGATTTCCAACTCCAGCGCTTCAATATAGACAAGCGCAGTGTCCCCAACACTGATATGGACGACATCCCGCTCATTCAGATCGGTGGTCTCGATTTTGAGATTCTCCAGATCGGCCAGCAGGATGACACCCAGGTGGGGGCTGACGACCTCACCCACCATTACGCTGATATCGACCACCGTCGCATTGAAGGGAGCCAGGAGCGTTTTTTGATTACGGCTGAGGAGGGCGGTCTCAACTGCCTTTTCTGCCGCATCAATCCGATTTTCAGCCAGCCAGCGCCTCTCGGGTGGTTTATTTTTGTGGGCCCAGGTCCAATAGACCAGTTCTAATTCGGCGATCCGCAGGGAGGCTTCTGCCGCCAAAACTGCGCTATCCAGCTCAGGGGCATCAATCTCGATCAGAGATTCTCCGGCTTGGACAAGATCGCCCTCTGCAACGAAGACCTCAGCAATGGAACCAGCGATCAGAAAGCTCAGGGTCGATTGCTGTCCGGGAACGACGATTCCCTCGGTCAAATCCGATTCAGCAATTTCTGCATCAGCAGATGGAATTTCAGGAGCAGACTCTGTTGCAGGGGTGGGCGCAGAATTACAACTGACGATCAGCAAGAGCAGGGGCAAAAGCCCCATCCAGCTTTGGTTTTTCATCGCAGCCTCACCCTTCTACAGCGATCTTGATTTCAGCGCTCATACCCCAGCGTGCCTCTGGAATCTCTTCATCAAGGGAAATGATCACTGTATAAACCACGTCTCCACCGACGCTCGAAGCCTGTTCCGCAATCCGACTTACCCTCCCATTCACTTCCTGGTCGAGGGCGTCGATATTAATTGTGGCAGATTGACCAATTTTTACCTTAGGGATATCCCTTTCGCTCAGGTCAGTTGTCTCGATCTGCATTTCTGTCAGATCACCGATCGTGATCACGATCAGGCCGGGGGTAACAGTTTCACCGGGGGAAATATCCACAGAAACGACTGTCCCACTGATCGGAGTGACCAAGGTAGCCTGTTTCAGCCTTTCGAGGTCGGCATCCAGGATCGCATTTTGACGGGCGACTTCGGCTTCTGCTGCATCGATATCTTCGTTTGAGCTATTAATGATCCTGCGCAGATAGCTGACCTGGGTTTGGGCTGCAATGATATTTGCTTCCCTTTCAGCGACTATTGCCTGGAGAATGGCAGTATCCAGTTGAACCAGGCTTTGACCGGATTCCACCAAATCGCCTTCGGCGACATCAACGGTAGCGACTGATCCCGTCAGCGGGAAGCTCAGTTGAATTTGGTTTACCGGAACGATGATCGCTGAGGCGGCCACAGTTTCCGTACTTATGCTTTGGCTGTTGCCACCGTTACTACTGAGGACGACGGTCGGGATGGCCTCCGGGGTTCCGGAGATTCCGCCACAGGCAGACAGGATTGTCACACCAATTAACATTGGGAGCAGAACCCAGCGGGATGATTTCATGAGGTTTTCCTACTTTCCAGAGTTCTTATCTTCAATGATCAGGCCATCTTCCAGGGTGATGACACGTTTTGCATATTTGATCACGCGCGGATCGTGTGTTGCGAAGACGAAGGTGGTACCAGTCTCTTCGTTGAGCTTCTTCATAATTTCCATGACTTGTTCGCCGTTTTCAGTATCAAGGTTGGCTGTCGGCTCATCGGCGAGAATCAGTAGGGGTTCAGAAGCAAGTGCACGGGCAACTGCAACGCGCTGCTGTTGACCACCGCTCATCTGATCGGGGCGGTGTTCAGCCCAATCAACGAGGCCGACTGCGTCGAGCAATTCCATCACACGGGCTTTGTGATTATTTTTCTTGCCGATCAGCAGAAGGGGCAATTCCACATTTTCATACGCGGTCAGCGTGGGAACCAGGGCAAAGAATTGGAAGATAAATCCAATCGTGCCCTTGCGCAGATCAGCTCGTTGATTGCGATTCATCCCGGTTGCTTCCTCATTATTGATGAAGACTTTGCCGGAAGTCGGCTTATCGAGGCAGCCGATCAATTGCAAGAGGGTGGTTTTGCCAGACCCGGAGGGGCCGACCAATGTGGTGAATTCACCTTCGCCAATGCTCAGGTCAACCCCGCGCAGCGCGTGGGTTTCTACTTCGCCGATGGTGTAAACGCGGGTAATATCTGTAAGTTTTGCGATTTCCATGAGTTTTTCTCCTTTGTTTACGTAGAGCGTCCCGCAGGTTGCGGTAAGGCAGGTCTGTTCTGGGGAAGAAACCTGCGGGACGGTGCGTAATATAGTCTAGTTATTGCTGTGCAATGCGTCCACAGGTTCCAATTTGGCGGCCTGCGAAGCGGGGTAATATCCAGAAAGCATGGTGATCAGCAGCGCAGCAACACTGACGCTGATCGCGTCACCAACCGTGGGGTAAGGGTAGATCGAGTTTCCGAACATAAATGATGAGTTTGCTGATATGCCCATATCGCCAAGAAAAAAGCCTACCTGTGCATAGTAGAGGACAAGCGGCACACCGATGGCCAGCCCGATCAGAACACCGCCAATCGCCAGCAAAGTGGCTTCTGTCAGGAAGAGGGCTTTGACCTGTTTGGCTTTCATACCGAGTGCACCCAGAATACCCATTTCCCGGGTGCGTTCGTAAACGGCCATCAAAAGGGTATTCATGATGACGGTTGAGGTGACACCCAGGACCATCAGGTTGAAGAAGAACATCATGGCATTGGACAGTTGTTCGACGATCACGATGAGCTGGTTGAGTTCCACCCAATCTTCAACGATATATCCGGGAGCCTGGATAGCATCCTTGACTGCAGCGGTATCATCCATATCGTGCAAAAGGATATAGATCATGCTCGCATAGTTGTCGGTCCGAGAGATCGTTTGAGCCTTTTCCAGCGGCATAAAAATGGTTGATTTATCATAAGCAGGGGTATCCGTGGTGTAGATACCGCGAACAGTAAAGCGTTGTTCATCTGTATCCCCTTCGGAGGTGTTGATGATCAAATCGATCGTATCTCCGGGATTTATATCCAGACTTTCCGCCAGAGGCAGGCCGATCAGGACCCCTTCATGATCATCAGTGCTGAAATACTCGCCTGCGACCATGCCCTCGATGTACATTGAGTTGGTAGCAGAGGGAGGATCAATCCCAAGGATCTGTACGCCGATGGTTTCATTTTTGAAGGCAACGATACCGCTTATATTCAGACGTGGGCTGGCTGCCTTGACCTGGGCGATCTCCTCGATCTGGCCGGATATCTCGAGGGGTCCCTCGATCATATCCTCACGCTTCAGGCTCATATTTTCATCTTTGTAATCCTCGGCGTGGATTTGTAAATGGCCTGTGCGCAGGTTGATCGTCAGATCCAATGCACCGCGCATTTCACCGCGGATCGTGGCCGACATAAAAAGTAATAGGGCAGTACCGATTGCGATTGCGATTGCTGAAAGCGCAGAACGACGTTTATTACGCGCCAGATTTCGCAATGACATTTTTAAAATGTAGTTCATGCTGATTCTCCTTGGAAAGCATCCATGGATGCGACCTAAACGTGATGCAGGGCATCTGCAGGTTCGCGGCGAGATGCTTCCATGGCAGGGTAGAGTGCCGCTAATGTAGAGATGATTGCCACCATCCCGGCACGCTGCAAAGTCAGATTGAAATCAAAAGCAGGATAAATATATGAGCCCATTAGTGCCATATAATCAACCATATCAACTGCAAAGCCGTAGTTAATTCCGTAAAAACCCAGAATTGAGGTGATCAAATACCCCATGATCGTTCCAACCAAAGCGCCCACCAAACCGATCATGATCCCTTCAAAGAGGAAGAGCATGGTGATTTGCCGGGGCTTAAGCCCGATGGCGCCGAGCAAGCCGATCTCTTTTGTGCGCTCGTAAATTGACATCAGCAAGATATTGAAGATGCCGATCGCGGCGATGCCCAGAAGGACTGCACTGAAGCCGGTCATGATCGCATTTTTCATCTCGACCGTTGAACTCAATTCAGGGATGGCCGTTTTCCAGGTTGAGATCTCATAGCCTGTGAGCGAAGCATTCAGCGCCTCTACGATGGGATTTTCTTTTCCTGTGATCTCGGTATAGAGGATCACTTCGGTGACTTCATCGCCAAGATCGTATAGAAGTTGGGCCTCACTGAGGGAAATATACAAACTCTGGCGTTCAAAAGATGGCAGGTTGATATCGTAAACCCCGATGACGGTCATTGTCCGTTTGCGCATCTCATCATTCGTGGCTTTGCCGCTCATGGTGATGCGGTCCCCAATACCAATCTCCATCGCATCTGCCAAACCCTTTCCGATAAAGATCACATCTTCATCGTCGCCTTTCAAAAGACGTCCATCCAGAAGAAATTCTTCCTGGAAAATGGGATTGACGGGGGCTTCTTTTTCCGGTTCGATGCCATTTATACTGACTGAGAATGCTCCGGCGCGATTTGTGACCAGGCCACCGGTATTTGCGTGTCGTAAAGCTACTTCTACACCGGGTTGGCTTTCAGCCGCTTGAACGGCATCCAGTCCATTTCCCAGGGGGAGCATCGGGTTTGGACTATATGAATCTTCATATCCGTTTGCGCGGATTTGGATATTTCCACCGCTCAATTTGATCGCGTTGCCGTAAACAGCGCTTTCAAAGCCGAACAACATCCCGTCGTACATGACCAGGAAGGACATCATCATTCCCATGGCCATGACGACGAGCAGCGTTCTGCGCCGATTACGCCATAAATTGCGCCAGGCTAACTTTAGTAGTAGCATAGATTTCTCCTTTGTTGTCCTCACCCTCCGCCCTTATCATATCTGCAGGGTGCTCCCTGGGGGAGAGGGGACTATTTCTCCCCTATGAGGGGGGAGTTTGAGGGGGGGCGTGTAATAAATTCTGATTCGGTCTTGCGCAAGCCATATTCCATTACGTATAAGAGTTTATCGATCATTTCCTGAGTCTTTGCAGAGTAGACCCATGCTGCAAAATCTTTTTGCTTCATACCTTCATCAAGGATATAAGTTGTAATCGTATTTTGCCAGGCCTCCATGACCATAACCGCCAGTTCTACATCTATACTCGGATCAATTTCTCCTTTTTTAATGGCATTATCGATCATATTTTTTATAAATTCTTTTGTTCTTTCGCGGGCATCGGTCAGGTACTTACTGAAAAAGAATCTCTCACCAACCATTACGCGAGTCACAGCTTGCACCATCTTTGAGTTTGTAGAATTGAATGCCAGGCCTGTTTTAACCATCCAACGATAATAAGCAAAGGTATCCAAATTCATATTCGGAGGGGATTGTCCGCTAAGATAGGCCATTTTTTCTCGCTCAAGGATCTTAAGTAAATGCATAAAGATATCTTGCTTATCTTCAAAATACTGGTAGAAACTTCCCTTGGATATGCCACTCTTCGATACGATCCGATTCGTGGACGCATTCTCAAGTCCAAACTCTGCGAACTCATCAACAGCAATATTGATGATATTCTCGCGTTTTTCATCAGGAAGATTAAAAAAAGTTTGTTTTGGCATAATTTTATATGACCTGGTGGTCATATGACCACCAGGTCATATTATAGACCTGAAAAATTCTTTGTCAAGGATGACTTCTACGTTACGCTCTTGCCCTCAGCTTGCGAGGCTTCGAGGGGCATCGAGTCTGTCTCGGTTATCGTTTATTCCTACTCTGCGTCAGGGAAACTGCATCTTTTAAATATCACTTCAGGTTCTTCTAAAAGAATGCCTGATGAATAATCTCTTGGATTTACTAAAGCGATATAGGCTGCTATTTGCCAATCCATGTGTAGAATCATTTGAGAGTGAAGCTCATCGAAATAAGGGTCTATCCCAAGTTTTGCGAATTCGTTTCTGATTTCCTGTAATTCGATAATACGGTTTAGCCAACCGCTGTTCCTATCGCTCATTAGCGGGATTACTGCTTCCCATTGATCTAAAAGTGGGTTTATTAAAGCAAAATATTCATCTTTTACTTCATCAGAAATGTTTTTGGGCTTGGGTGTTGAGTAGGGTATTGGCGTTTCTGGTGAACAAGCCTGAATCATAAGGGTCAATATTAGAACGATGGCCAATTTGTATGCGTTTGACTTGTCCATACTTATTCTCCTTAGAAAAAAAAGACCACCACAAAAATTGTGATGGTCTCGCCAATCGCTATTTGTTACAGCGCACGAATCACCGAGAGCGTGCTGAGATGAATTCAGCCTTGCTCTGTCTTGACGACGATCCGACCTGCAGGGGGCAGGAGGCTACTCCCCAGTACTCACACAATATACAACTTAAAAATCCCCATGTCAAGAAGAATCCGGGCAATTCCAAATATGACTCCGCAAGGAGTGGCCGATTCCTCGCAGAAGCATCAAGGACTCTTACGACGAAGGGGTCTTATTTTCCGTGAGATTGCTTCGTCGGGTAAAGCCCTCCTCGCAAAATTATCTGTATTTGAAATTGCTGGAAGAATCCGGGCGCTTTAGTTCATTTTTATATACTAGACCTATTGCATATGTGCTCCCGTCGGCTAGAGCAATGTCAAAAAGGGACTTTTACAAGAAATCTATTATTTTGGTTTATCAGGATTAAGCAAAGCCTCGAGAACCTCTTCGACCGGAGGCGGGGACTCGTCGCCTTTGAACTTGCTGATCCGATCATAGATTTCATATGCGGCGAGGTGGAATCCATCCGGAAGTCCCGCGGCTTCAAATGTTGAGGCGATCTCTTTCATTTCCCCGGAAAAGCGCCAGGCCTTTGCAGTCACTCGACTAACCCTCGCAAGTGTTTCTTTTGCAAACTTCGGATCATATCGCGACCATTGCTTTTCCAGTTCTTTGCGAACGCCCATTTCTTCGGCTGCTGCAACAATACCGCATAAAAGAGCAGTCGTCCCCTTGGAGTTGGCCGCGAAACACATCTTTAATGCGGAGGCCCTACCGATCTCGTCACCCATGATTTCTGTTTCCAATGGTCCTTCTGTAAAGCAAGACACTACCTCTTCAGCATTGCTGCCTGATAAATAAAGCCAGGTCGAACTTGCTTTCCAGGCCGGACCGCCAATAATGCCTCCATCGACATATGCTACACCGGCCTGATCCATTAGATCGCCGATATCTTTTGCTCGTTGTGGGGAGATGGCATTCGCATCGACATAAATGCCCTCAAAAGAATGCTTCAAGACCTGCTCGGCTAGATCTGTCGCGGCATGGGGAGGGCAAACGCTGATGATCACTGAGCACTTATCGCATAATTCTTCAAGGGTTTTCAATTCGATGAGATTATGCTCGGCAGCCCGCTCGATTGTTTCCCGGCTGCGGCCTTCTGAAACCCAATAAGCCTCATGACCAGAATTCTGTGCCGACACTGCCAGAGAGATCCCCATTGCCCCCGGATGCAGGAATCCAATTTGTTTTTTGCTCATTAGGTAGCCTCCTGTGAATTCTATTGAATCCCCAATTTATTGGCAACTCTCATGGTGAATTCATCAACGGATTCATTTACGCTTCTTGAACACACACTGATCTTATTTTCCAGAGATTCTTTGAGGATCGTTTGATTGATATTTTCGTCAAATTCCAGAAATTTCCGCCACGCTTCCTCTGGGTTTGGTAATTGGTAAATATATTCTTTCATGGCTAAACGTTCATCGCTCCCCTCCCAAATTTCGGCGCTCGAGCGGTCCGGTCCCACCAGACATATAATATTTTTGGGGGAAATGATTTCTGCCACCAGGCCGGGATTGCTTATCCCCCCATCGATCAGGATGCTGGCGCTGGCATCTGTAGCATTCAGGTCTTCGGCGAGGAGATCCAGATATTCTGGAAGTGCGGTCTGGTTGAACTGATTGAAGTCATCCCAGGTCATATCCAGTAAAAATGCCAATCCGTTATCCGCAGTTGACCATATTTTGTTAACTGGATGGCGTTCCTGCGTAAAACGTCCATGATATGCGCCGTAGATCTGGGCATCCATATCGTAGATGAGAATCTCAAATTTGGCTGCGAGAGCCTTGGAAACGGTTGATTTGCCAGAGCCAGCACCGCCGACGATCCAATAAAGATTTTCTCGTTTTGAAAGGGAAGGGTGAGAATCTAAAAGTAAAATATGGTTATTGGTGGATTTCTCTGGCATAGATATCTATCTCTTAGGTCTTTCCCATTTTTATTGACCTTGTCCCAATGCTCTGTGTTTGGGTGTTGTAAACAAGCAGCAACGCAGAGCATTGCTAACAGGAAAAGGGCGTTTTGCGAAAGACCGATCTCTATTGATAATATTGAAACTACGCTTTAATCCTGGTTACTGAAATTATTTTGATAAAGCTAAAGCTTGTTCCAGATCAGCGAGAATATCATCGATATGCTCAATGCCCACACATAGGCGGATCATGTCCGGTGTGATCCCTGAAGAAGCGAGTTCTTCTTCAGACATTTGGCGGTGGGTCGTTGAGGCGGGATGGGCTGCCAGTGATTTTGCGTCACCGATATTCACCAATCTCTTGAAGAGCTTGAGTGCATCGTAAAAACGTTCACCCGCTTCGAATCCACCCTTAATGCCAAAGGATAGTAAAGCAGAAGGTCGACCATTGGTATATTTTTTCGCGAGGGCATAATCAGGTGAGTTTGGTAATCCGCCGTAATTCACCCAGGATACCTGTGAATGCCTGTTGAGGAAATTTGCCACAGAGATAGCGTTCTCACAGTGACGCTCCATACGCAGCGCCAGGGTCTCAATACCCTGCAAGATCAGGAACGCATTGAAGGGGCTGATCGCTGATCCGGTATTGCGCAGTGGAACTGTACGGGCTCGGGCGATATAAGCTGCCTCTCCCATCGCTTCTGTATAAACGACACCATGATAGGAAGCCTCAGGCGTATTTAACATCGGAAAGCGCTCCGGATATTTAGCCCAGGGGAATTTTCCGCTATCCACGAGAATGCCACCCAACGAAGTGCCATGACCACCCATATATTTGGTCAGCGAGTGAGCCACAATATCGGCACCGTAATCGAAGGGTTTGATCAGGATCGGGGTCGCAACAGTATTGTCGACGATCACGGGGACACCGTATTGGTGAGCCATTTTTGCAATCGCTTCGATATCGACGATGTTTCCGGTCGGGTTGCTGATGCTTTCACAGTAGACGGCGGTTGTTTTGTCGTCAATGAGCGCCTCAAGGCTGGCTGGACTGCCATCCTTTGCGAAACGCACTTCGATCCCCTGCTTAGGAAACATATGCGCAAAAAGGGTATAGGTTCCACCATAAAGGAGGGGCGCGGAAACGATATTATTACCCATTTCTGTGATGGTCAAAATCGCATAATTAATGGCCGCACTCCCAGCGCTGAGAGCCAGAGCGCCAATGCCGCCTTCCAGCGCAGCCACTCGTTTTTCCAAAACATCAGCTGTGGGATTCATGATGCGGGTGTAAATATTGCCCTCCACAGCTAAATTAAATAAATCAGCACCGTGTTGGGCGCTATCAAACTCATAGGCGACGGTTTGGTAAATGGGCACAGCCACCGATTTGGTGGTGGCTTCGCTTTCATATCCACTATGAATGGCAATCGTTTCTGGCTTCATCGTCTTTTATCTCCTGTATTATTTAGACCGAGAGGGTCGTTTGGATCTATGCCGGGGACAAAGGGGATCTTCCTGTCGACATCCGTGAGTTGATAAACAAGGCCAAGCCAATTATTGAAAAATGCTCTCCCGGTATCGCGCCAGGTATTATCCAAATGAGGCTTAATTTCTTTTTCTGGAAATTCGGCTATTGGATTACCTTGTTCCAATGCCGCAAAGACAAGTTCCTGATAGTAGTCAACGATTTTAGCTGCCTGCTCATTGAAATAGTTCTCAGGGTGTGGAGGGTAATCCTCGCGTTCGCCAGAAATAAATAAATTGATCTCTCGTTTATATTCTTTTAGCAAGGAGATCCGGTCATATTCGGGATGCCCCTGGAGAAAGACTAGCCGGAATTGATCGGGGCTGACTGCGATATGAACGCCACCCTCTTCGCTGTAGACCAATATTTTATATCCCGCCGCTTCAAATTGAGCCCGGCTAACGTCATTATGACGTGAATGAGGCACATCGAACCGGGTATTTGTATCCATAAGGAGTGGATGGTCGGTTTGAGTTATCCGATGATTATATACTCCCCACCTTTTATGGGGCAGTGACTTCCGCTCTATTTGACTTTGCGATTTTGCGATGGCGTGGGTTGATAAACAGGAGGATAAGGTAGATGTAACATTAACTGTGGCCCAGTTGACAATTTCTTGTAACGACATCCAAAAGGGTTCCTGGTCAAGGGAAGGGTTGGCGACATTAGCCCCGGTGATGATCAACGCATCCAGACCATCCTCCTTTAATGCTTCAAAGGATGTGTAGTATTTATCAATATGAGTTTGGATTTCTTTGCTGCGAGATAAACCGGGCACAGTGCAGGGATAAACATAGAATTGTGCGATTTGATTGCTGCTGCCGATCAAACGTAAAAACTGTAATTCGGTGGTTTGAAAGGCGGCATCTGGCATCATGTTCAGGAAACCAATATGCAATTCCCGAAAATCCTGTTTTAACGCCTGTTCCAGACTGAGAACTTCCTGTCCGTGTTGTCTTAAATGCTCAAGGGTTGGGAGGGGGGTATGGGCTACAAGGGGCATAATTAATTCTCTTTTAGTGAATTGCTAACTTGTTTAGTAAAATTGGGCAATTTTATCATGATAGCACTTGGGAGATGGAGTTTTACTCAAAGATATTCCCTTTTTAAACAACCGCAGCTTGAATTCAAGACAAAAACAAAACAGACACCTTTTCAAACCAGGTGTCTGTCTAAATAAACCACTGCGGGGTCTTTTCTTTTTTGTGTCTTGGCTATTGGGTGCAGTTCAGTGGGAGTTGATGATTTATTTCTTTTCTCTTTCTCCGTAATCCTTGCTCAACGCTCGCACCTGTTCGGCAGCGTGATAGGAGGATCTGACCAGCGGCCCAGACTCGACCCATTTGAAACCCAATTCTTTTCCGAATTCTTCCAATTCCTCAAATTCTTCCAAGGTGTAAAAGCGTGCGATCGGAAGATGTTTTTTACTCGGCTGTAAATATTGCCCGATGGTCAGGATGTCCACATCCCAGCTGCGCAGGTCACGGATGACCTCCTTGACCTCCTCGATCTCCTCACCAAGCCCAACCATGATCCCGGATTTTGTTAAACCCTCAGGGAGCAGTTTCTTGGCGTTAACCAGCGTTGCCTCGGTATTGGCGTAATTGCTCTGTGCTTGGGCAAGCTTAAATAGACGGGGGACTGTCTCTACATTATGGTTCAGAATATCAGGGTGGGCGTCCATGACGATCTTCAAGGCCTCGACCGAGCCTTTGAAATCAGGGATCAGCACCTCGACAGAACAATCATCCATGATTTCATGGATGCGGCGGATGACCATCGCAAAGATCGGTGCGCCACCATCCCGCCGTTCATCGCGATTGACGGATGTGATCACGGCGTGTTTCAACTCCATCGATTTCACGGCCTGAGCCACGCGTTCGGCCTCGTCCCAATTTAATAGGGTAGGCAGGCCGTGTTTAATGTCGCAGAATCCGCAGGAGCGGGTGCAAACATCACCAAGCATCAAAAAGGTTGCTGTGCCGGAACCCCAGCACTCGCCCATATTCGGGCATCTCGCTTCTTCGCAAACGGTGTGTAATTCCTTTGTGCGCATCAGCATTTTTAGCTTTTTATGTGTTTCGCCCGATGGAGCACGAACCCTGATCCAATCAGGGCGGCGCATCGGTTTGGTGGTAATTTCTTCGGGGTTTACCCGATCTCTTGTAGGGGTAGCAGGCATAAATCCTCGTGTGTTTTGTGTATGGAGTGTCTTTGAGAGCCGCTAATGCTTTCTAGCGGCGTGGCAATCTCCTCATTATAGGAAGACTGCTTCGTGCCTCGCAGATTAATTATTCAATTTTTTTAACTTTCAATCGCAAACCTTCAACGGATACAACTTCGATACCCTCTCCATTTGAAATTTCTTCCGATGGATCGGCTTTTTCTGCGCTCCAAAGCTCGCTGCCCACCCTGACGGTCCCATCCGGAGAGAGATCCGTTTTTGCAAAGCCTCTCTTCCCAACGAGGGACTCATGCCCCGTGCGGATGGGGGCCTTCAGTGCGCGCAATGCAAAACCAAGAATGGCGGTAAACATCAGCGCGATCAACAGAGCAACGGCGATCACTAATGGCACGGAAACGCGCGCAAAATCGGCCGTGCCCGGCGAATTGAAAAGTACCAGCGCACCGACGATAAAGGATCCAATTCCGGCGGCGGTCAACGCGCCATGCGTAGGAGCTTTGACATCCAGAATAAAGAGCACAAAGGAAACAATGATAAAGACCAGCCCAAACCAGTTGACCGGCAGCACGCCCATTCCATAGGTTGCGAGCGCAAGGGCGATCACGCCGATAAAACCCGCTACCCAGCCACCCGGACTGCCCAACTCGATAAAGATGGCCTGTGTGCCGATGGCGATCAGGATGAAGACGATATTCGGGTCAGTCAGCATTTTGAGCAATTGCTCGATCAGCGTCAGCGGAATATCCTCAACACGGGTATTGGCGGTGCTGAGAGACCGGCTCTCGTTGAGAACAGAAACTTCAAATCCATCCAACTGGGCAAGCAGGTCGCCGAGATCGCTGGCGATGAAATCGATCATCCCAATCTCAAGGGCCTCTTTTGCAGAGACAGCGCGGGCCTCTTCGATCGTTGCTTCAGCGAGGGCAATAGCCTCTGCTCCACGTCTTTCGGTCAGGGTGCGGACAGTCGCCTTGAGGGCTTCGATCTCTTTTGCCTTGGCAGTTTCTCCGATATCCGAGCCATCCGAGTTGATCGGGCTGGCCGCACCGATGATCGTCTCTGGCGCCATCGCAGAGGCATGCCCGGCAAGCGTGATCACTGTGCCGGCCGAGGCAGCCATTGCCCCACCTGGGGATACATAAACGATGATCGGAACGCGGCTGGCACGGATTGTCTGGATCATTTCATTCATTGTTGCAACGCTTCCGCCGGGGGTATTCAGTTCTAAAATAAGCGCTTCTGCGTTTGAACGCTCGGCAACTTGCACGGCCCGTTCAAGATATTGCTGCGAGGCGGGCGCGATTGCCCCATCTATGGTCATGACCATGATCGTGGAGAGACCATCCTGTGCATGGGCAGATGTCCACGAGAGGATCAGGATTGGAATCAACAGGAGCAGTAGGCGAAAGCTTTTCGATATCTTCATTATATTCATAGTTTTGATATTATACTCTTAGCAGGCAAATTTTTCTGAAACCCCGATGAGAAAGATACGTTTCAATTTTTGTGAAATCAATTACAGTTCCTGAGCGGAAGGCGACTGTACCCGAAGGGTGAAGGACGGGTTGTGGGAGAACTGCTCTTCACCCATGCGGGTACAGGCGACACCACTACGTTCCGCTCAGAGGCTGGAGATTGCAAAAAAATATCAAAGTGATTTGATGCGATTTCCCTATGTGCGAAAGGAAAATACCATGGCTGAGGATAAAAAGACCTTTACCCCTGGTGTACTCCTCCAAACATTCGTATTTGTTATCCTGCTTCCCTTTTTACCGATTCTGATCACCTGGAATTGGGGTTGGATCGAAGCCTGGCTGTATGCTTTATTGGCCATATTTGGCTTTATCATCAGCCGGATCCTGGCGGCAAACCGATACCCTGACCTCCTTGCGGAACGGGCGAAATTTGCCAAGCATGCGGGTGCAAAATCCTGGGATAAAGTCCTTGCTCGTCTGGTTGGTTTAGGGGGAGCAATTATGCCTCTTGTGGCAGCTTTGGATGTACGCGATGGGTGGTCAGGAATTTACTTCAATTGGACTTTGAAGATATTTGCGCTATTGATCATCCTGCTTGGCTATGTAATCGGCACCTGGGCCTTGATGGAAAACCGTTTTTTCTCTGGTGTTGTTCGGATCCAGAAAGATCGCGGTCATCATGTGGTGGATGGAGGCCCTTATCGCTGGGTAAGGCATCCCGGTTATGTGGGAGGTTTACTGGCCGCTTTCGGGACCCCGATCCTGCTCGATTCGCTCTGGACCTTTGGCGTGGTCGCCGTTTATACAGCGATTCTCGTCCTGCGCACCTCTCTCGAAGACCAGACCCTGCAAGCCGAATTGGAGGGCTACGCCGACTATACCCAGCGGACGCGCTATCGGCTTTTGCCGGGAATTTGGTAGTGCGCCCCCCTCTGGCTCCCCCCGTTTCACAGGGGGAGAACAGTTCCTTCGCGAAGCATATCCAGAGGATGCTCCCGCGCGCGGGGGAGGTTAGGTGGGGGAATAAACAGGGGACGCTTGACCCACTGCCCTCATCACGGTAAAATCACTGTCGCTATTCCACGCGGGAGTCGCCAAGTGGTAAGGCATCAGCTTTCCAAGCTGACATTCGCGGGTTCGATCCCCGTCTCCCGCTCTTTCACCACAAAGGCACACATGTGCCTCCTGAAGGACATTGGGGTGTCCGCACAGTGCAGGCAGGGAACATTATGCTAACTTTGGCCATTTGTGTCTTGGTGGTGAGTTAAGGGCCCGTGGCGCAGCGGTTAGCGCAAACGACTCATAATCGTTGGGTCGCTGGTTCGAATCCAGCCGGGCCCACTTTTTGACCATTTCATGCTGCGCTAGGTTTAACAAAAACCAAACAAGAAAACTAGTAATTATTGCTAGTTTTTTTTGTTTAATTTCAGTTGGGTAAGCAATTTGTTCTTTGATATCTGTTGTTGAAAGCATTCCATAAACCCCATCGGTAATACTCAAACTTGCATGCATTAAATTCTGGCTAACCGCCTTGAGTGCTGCCACATCTTTTGCCAGCTTCAAGGCATAGACCCCATGACCATGCCTGAATTTATGGGGAGAGTGATAAGGCATAAATCCAAAAGGCATCCAGAAAGGTTAAAAATTGGTTAAGGAGGATTCGAAACGAATCTTGAGATAATTTGAAAGATGTACTAATAAGTTTCCAAAGATGTATAGATAAATTTTGAATCAAAATTTGAGATGATCATCACCCAGGCAGGCGGGTGTTGCTGTCTCAGCACTGGGAAGTGTTTCCTGGGGAACATTTGGCCCAGCAATTGCGTCTGGTTCAATAGATAGCAGTGCTTTTCTTGTAAAGAAATCAAAACTGCCTCTGGTCATCCAACCGGATGCGGTATATTATTCAGATAGCCTAATTAGGAAAGGAAAAATCTTATGAAGAAAAATAGTATCATCTCAATAAAAAGGGGAAAATTGAGAGAAACGAAAGCCTATTAAATTTT
>JACKQG010000453.1_pt1 | contig 20078 bp, 19 predicted proteins | sample 8237621 | NCBI WGS metagenome assembly JACKQG01 (sample SAMN15677084, study PRJNA649215) | marine metagenome | biome: marine; feature: Black Sea; material: saline water; isolation source: suspended particulate matter (SPM) from the Black Sea western gyre | collected 2013-06-09/2013-06-10 | depth... | reverse complement strand
GAAACGTCTTAAGCAAGTTGTTGCTGGAGAGTGTATATGTGGCAGAAGTTTGTATTTTTAGGCCTTGCAGGGGCCGCCGGAACAATCGCTCGTTATTGGCTTTCAGGGGTAATTCAGAAAAATGTAACGACCGCATTTCCATTGGGAACGGCAGCCGTTAATATTATTGGCTGTCTGTTGTTCGGTCTGTTATGGGCGTTTATGGAAAACAGACTTTCAATCTCCGGACAGATGCGAATGATAATTTTTGTTGGATTCTTTGGTGCTTTCACTACTTTTTCTTCTTTTGTTTTTGAGACCGGCCAATTACTCGACGAATCACAATGGCTCTGGGCAACAGGTAATATCCTGTTTCAAAATGTAATTGGCCTAACATGTATCCTGACGGGTTTGGCCGTTGGGAAATTGATTTGATAAGAAATGGAGGTTTTATATGAAATTGCCGTCAGAAGCAGAACTTTTGCGTATATTTATCGGAGAAGCGGACAAATTCGAAGGTAAACCGCTTTATGAAGTAATTGCAACCCTTGCCCGCCGAAAAGGAATGGCCGGGGCTACTGTAATCCGCGGCCTTATGGGATTCGGTGCCCACAGCAGAATGCACACGGCTAAGATACTTCGACTTTCGGAAGACCTGCCGATAATTATTGAAATCGTCGATGAGCCTGAAAAAATCGAAGCCTTGCTGCCTGAGCTTGATAAGATGATCACCGAAGGATTGGTAACTCTTGAGAAAATCCGTGTCATTGCATATCGTTATAATGCCGCCGGTAATTAAAACGCTATTTCGAAGCGGTTGCTTTTTTGGCGTGAATGGTTTATCGTTATAACAGGTTCTCTAAAAGAAACTGTACAAAGAAGGCTAAAAATGCCGGATTATACCCCTACTAATGCTAATTTGCCTGGCGCTGGTCGGTTCGCAACCACGCACTGGAGCGTAGTTATGGCGGCGGGCAGGCCGAAGTCTGCCGGTTACAGGCAGGCCCTGGAGACCCTGTGCCGAACATATTGGTTTCCGCTTTATGCGTATCTGCGGCGACATGGATATGACAGCCACCAGGCCCAGGATTTCACCCAGGCCTTTTTCACAGGACTGTTGGCCAAAGGGGGCCTGGGGCTGGCCGACCCGAAGCGCGGTAAATTCCGTTCGTTTCTCCTTGCCTCCCTGAAAAATTTTCTCTCCAACGAGCGCGCCCGTGCCCATGCGAAAAAACGCGGCGGAGGCAGAAAAGCACTTTCCCTTGATTTCGAGAACGCTGAGAGCCGGTATGCCCTTGAGCCGCGTGATGAATTATCGCCCGAAAAGCTCTTTGAACGCTCCTGGGCGCTTGCCGTCCTGGATCGGACGATGGCTTGCCTGCAGGCCGAGGCAATCAGTACCAACAAACAGAAGTTGTTTGAACGCTTGAAATCTTACCTAACTGCAGGAAAAGGCTCGATCCCTTACCGTCAGGCGGCTGACGAATTGGGTATCACTAAAGGCGCGGTGAGGGTTGCCGTGCACCGTATGAGAAAACGCTTCAGGGAGTTATTAAGAGACGAAATAGCCCAGACCGTTACTTCTGATGACCAGATTGATGAGGAAATACGCGACCTTTTTACCGCCTTGGGAAGCTAAGCTTTTTGTGTGTACCGAAAAAATATTCAATATCATGTAACCTTTCTACCGGTTTGCGTAAGTAATAAGTAGAAGCATCTGGTATTAAGAAAGGAGATGTTATTATGGCAGAAATAAATCATTGTCCTGAATGTGGAGCCGAGTTGCCGGCTGATGCACCCAAGGGTCAGTGTCCGCAATGCCTGATGAAGCTCGGACTTCCAACCGGCGCTGAAGTTGACAAGGCAGACAATACAAAACCCGCCAGTGATGTTCCTACCAGTGCTGCACCCCCGGGCGGCTTCGTACCCCCAAAGCCGGCGGAATTAGCCAGGCAGTTTCCACAGCTTGAAATAATCGAACTTTTGGGTCAGGGCGGTATGGGAGCAGTGTACAAGGCCCGTCAAAAGCAGCTCGACCGAATGGTTGCCCTGAAAATCCTGCCGCCAGAAATCGGTCAGACCGAGGCATTTGCCGAGCGGTTTACCCGTGAGGCGCGTTCACTGGCAAAGCTGAGTCATCCCAGGATCGTCTCGGTATATGAATTCGGGCATACGGAAGAAGGCTTGTACTACTTCATTATGGAATTTATAGATGGGACTGACTTGCGCCGTGTAATTCAATCAGGTACCCTTTCGGCGGCCCAGGCACTGGCGATTGTCCCCCAAATTTGTGAGGCCCTGCAGTTCGCACACGAAGAAGGCATCGTACACAGGGACGTTAAGCCGGAAAATATCCTCTTGGATAAAAAAGGCCGCGTGAAAATCGCCGACTTCGGCCTTGCCAAAATCCTCGATAGGCCCGCGACAGTATATACCCTCACACAAGCCGGCCAGAGAATGGGCACTCCGCATTATATGGCCCCCGAACAAATCGAGCATCCAGGCCAGGTGGACCACCGCGCGGACATTTACTCTTTGGGTGTCGTCTTCTACGAGATGCTGACCGGCGAGCTGCCTCTCGGAAGGTTTGCCCCCCCGTCTCAAAAAGTGCAGGTGGATGTTCGCCTGGACAAAGTAGTCCTGCATTCTCTGGAAAAAGAGCCCGAACGCCGTTATCAGCATGCAAGTGAAGTTAAATCCGACGTTGAGATAATCTCCGCTGAATCCAAAGCCTCGATACAGTATCCCCCCAGGGTAGCCGCACCTGTTCAACCGCGATTTTCAAGAGCGGCTATCGTCGGGGCATGTTGGGCGGCATTGTTTCTACTCTTACCTTTACTGGCTGTAATGTTTTTTATGCACTCGCAAAGAATAAGTTTACTAAATCCTGGTCCTATGCGCTTGGAGATGACTGACCAGGTGCGAAGAATAATTCTTCCGGCTCCTCATTCTACCGGGGGTGTTAGTTTGTTGGGATTTTTGTTGTTGATATTGCTTCCCTCTATGCTGGCTGTTTCATCTGTTTTCGGAACAACTATACTCGGCTTTGTTGCGATTTCTCATATCCGCAATTCAGCCGGGCGTTTGTATGGGATGGGACTTGCACTGTTCGATGCATTGCTTTTCCCGCTTTTGTTACTCAACGCGGCAATTATTACTTGTTTCTGGTTAGTGTTTAGAATTCCAGTCCTACTTCCCCTGCCGGGAGTGTTCAAATTAGGATTTGCGCTTCTGTTGGCAGCAGCGATCTGCATTGTGATTGACTTCCTTATTGTCCGCTGGGCATGGCGAAAAGCAAACAAAGGACTCGAATCGTTTCAGCCTGATAGCTCTTTTATCGCTGCCGGCGCAATCCCCACAACCGCAGGGAAACAGCAGCAGTATCCTTACATGCAAACCGGCGTGAATACGGGTGCCGCGGCTGTTTGGCCGGGTGGAGGTTCTGTCCAATCTCAAAATGACTTCGGTAGTGCTTCACAGGTCAATCCGATGGAAAAGCATATAACAATTGTTGCTGTGCTCAACATCGTCTTTGGAATTATTGGAATGATTGTCGGCATTATAACCCTCGCTGCAATTAGCGGCGGAGGTTTAATATCAAGAGATCCGACCGCAATGAGAATCACCGGAATTGTAGGGCCGGCCGTTGGATTTTTCTTCTTCCTTACGTCCGTCCCGGAAGTGATAGGAGGCATAGGCCTCTTAAAACGAAGGGGCTGGGCAAAGATTTTAGTTATGATACTCGCAATTTTTGGCCTTATGGAAATACCTATTGGGACCGCAATCAGCATATATACTCTCTGGGTTTTGCTGAATGATAAGACAGCCCAATTGTTCACGCAGGCTGTGGCCGAAAGAAAAAAGTAATGTGCCGTTCAGGTAAAGAATGAGTAAAATAACTTTGGCCTTATACTGACGTAGGGTCGTTAAAGCGTAAGCTCTTTATCTTTTCTGCCGTAGTCGTCCTCATGCCGGCACTGGTCCTCGGCCTCCCACTTGCCGAACGACACCACGAGCATGCGAAATGGTTTGTCCTCTGCCCAGAACCTGTGCCTGACGCCGGGCTTAATAAGAAACTCATCGTGTGTTTTGGGATGATGGATTTGCCCGTCTAATTCCAGATGGGCGCCGTCATCGAGAAAATGAAAAAGCTCATATCTGATTTGGTGCGAATGCAGACTGGCACGCTCGCCGGGCCGGACAAATGTCAAATCCACCGAGCACTCCTGGTTGCGAACCACCATATAAACATCGCCCCAGGGACGCTCCGACTTGATTGTCTGTTGTCCTTGCCGTGGGTCGGCATCGGAAGTTTTCATAATATAGTGCTCTCGGTTGAAAATTCCTGTTTGTGCGCGGGTAAGTAGCTTTACAGTAATATTTTATGATTTTACTCGCGGTAATTTACTACCCTTCAAGGGTATATTATTCCAGTTGGTCGGAAATTGAGGTCGATTGCCTGGCAATATTCAGCAGCACACCGACCGCCGCCGCTGATAGAAGCATACTCGTCCCGCCCGCACTAACAAACGGCAGCGGCAGGCCCTTTGTCGGCAGAACAACCGTCACCACACCGATATTAAGCACCGCCTGAATCGCGATTGTCAGAACTATCCCGCCGGCCAGAAGCTGCCCGAAGCGGTCTCTGCAACGCGCGACCACTAAAATCCCCAGCCAGACAAACACGATGAACAATCCGATGACCGCTGCGTTTCCCATAAAGCCCAGCTCTTCACCGATAATGGCGAAGATAAAATCGGTCGTATCTTCCGGAAGATGGCCGTATTTACAGATTCCCTTGCCTAAGCCTTTTCCCCACAGCCCCCCCGAACCAAGAGCAATCAGCGACTGGCTCGGCTGATAATTAATCCCATCCACCCACTTATCAGGATTCAAAAAGGCTGTAATCCGCTCCCATCGCCCGGGAGAGTATTTGATTGCTATATAAAAAAGGATTCCCCCGAGCGGAAGAGGCGGCAGGATGTGCCGCAGTTTTACACCGGCGATGATGAGCATCAAAAAAGCCAGAAGCGATATAAGCGCCGCCGTGCCGAAATCCTCGACAATAATAAGGATTACTACCAGCCCGACGACCGAGCAGATGGGAACAAACCTTTTCCAGAACATTCTGATTTTATCGCCGAACTTATCACACACCGCGGCTAAAAAGAAAACAACCGCCCACTTCGCCATCTCGGAAGGCTGAAAACTCATCGATATTGGACCCAGTGGGATTTTTAGCCAGCGATAGTGCCGGTTAATCTCAGGAACTAATTGTGGGAAAAATCCGAAAAATTTCTGTGATAAAATGATTATCAGCAGCACAATGCTGATGACTAAAAAGTAGCAGGCCGGCGATTTAAACCAGCCGTCGGCAAGACTTAACCTGCGATAATTAAAGGAAGAGACCGTGAACATAATCAAACACGCCAGGGGGAAAAACAGCAACTGGCGCAGGCCCGGGTAGTCGTAGAATCTCTGCAAGTCAAACTCCTGGCCTATATTGGCGCTGGCCGAAAAGACAAAGACCGTACCGATGGCCATCAAAACAATGACAACCATTGCGATGCAGTCGGAGACCGGATTATCACTTGATGCTGTAATCATTGGACTTTGTTGTTCTCGAATGCTCAAATTTAGCCTGTTCAATTGTATATTCGGCTTTCTTAGGCGATTAACAATAAATTTTTTGTAATTAAAGGAGATAAGTTTGAAACAAAATTTTGACTGGCGGCCTTATGTGCCGTTTAGCCGCCCGAAAAGAAATTATCGCCGGCTTTGACAGACATTTCTTATTTACTATTTACGATTTATTATTTACTATTATTGTCCTTACAGCCAACCGCCGTTTTGTTATCAACGGCGTATGCCTTAGTCAAACGGAGAAAAAATAGTCGCTATCATGCACCCGCCTGTGGCGGATAATCGAAGGGAGCAATGATGGACAGAAGAACCAGAAGAGACTTTCTTAAAATGACGGGCTTTGCGGTCGCTTCACTTGGAGCGGCTTCACTGTTGCCGAGCTGCGCTTCTGAAAGCCGGACAGCCGGTATAAAAGGAAAACGCCCTAATATTATTTTTATACTTGCCGACGACCTGGGCTATGGAGACCTCGGCTGCTTTGGACAGCAGACTATCCAAACGCCGAATATTGACCGCTTGGCCGCCGAAGGTATGCGCTTTACCGACCACTACGCCGGAAGCACCGTCTGTGCGCCCTCACGCTGCTGCTTAATGACGGGACTGCACTCCGGACACGCCCTGGTTCGCGGTAACGCAAATGTACCGCTGCGGCCTTCCGACATTACCATTGCCGAGCTGCTCAAACAGGCCGGCTACACTTCCGGTATCATCGGAAAATGGGGTCTGGGTGAAGCTGACAGCACCGGCATCCCCAACAGGCAGGGCTTTGATTACTGGTTCGGGTATCTCAACCAGAGACATGCACATAACTATTACCCGAAGTACCTCTGGCGCAACGAACAAAAGTACGAGCTTGCAAATGAGGTCAATCACATTATCGGGGGCTCTGACCGAACTCCGGGCGGAGTCGCGATAAAGCGTGTTGACTATTCGCACGATTTATTTGCCGAAGAAGCTTTGAGCTTTGTCCAAAAGAACAAGGACAATACTTTCTTCTTATATTTACCTTTTACAATTCCCCACGCGAACAACGAGGCCGGAAATAAAGGCATGGAAGTGCCTTCACATGGGCCGTACACCAACAAAGATTGGCCCGAGCCCCAGAAGGGCCACGCCGCGATGATAACGCGAATGGACGGTGACATCGGCAGGCTGATGGCCAAAATTAAGGCGCTTGGGCTGGACGATAATACATTCGTGTTCTTTTCGAGCGACAACGGCCCGCACAAAGAAGGTGGAGCGGACCCGGCTTTCTTTAAGAGTGCCGGCCCCCTGCGAGGCTACAAACGAGCACTGTACGAAGGCGGAATTCGTGTCCCAACAATTGCACGCTGGACCGGCAAAATAAAGGCCGGCTCCGTTACCGGCCATATCTCGGCTTTCTGGGATTTCCTGCCGACTTGTTGCGACCTTGCTGGCATAAACACCCCGGAAGGTATCGATGGAATCTCTATGGTTCCAACCCTGCTCGGCCAAAGCTCAAAACAGAAAAAGCACGAATTTCTTTACTGGGAATTTCACGAGCAGGGCAAAAGGCAGGCTGTGCGCATGGGCGACTGGAAGGGAATTCGCCAGAACGTGGCAAAGAATCCGAACGGCCCCATAGAGCTTTACTATCTGAAAAACGATATCGGTGAGCAGAACAACGTGGCCAAACAGCATCCGCAAATCGTCGCAAAGATTGAAGATTTAATGCAGTCTGCCCGGACGCCGTCGGAGAACTGGCGCATGCCCGGAGAATAGATATATAATTCCAGGATAAAAAAGAAATGATTTCTAACCGGATAAACCGCAGACAATTTCTCAAGTCCACAGTATTTAGTGCCGCCGCATTAACACTGCCCGGATGCTCAGTCGGCTCATCAGGCTTTACTAAAGACGGTAATCAGAAGCCGAATTTTCTCTTTATCCTCGCCGATGATTATGGCTGGTCTCAATTGGGCTGTTATGGCAGTCAATACTATGAGACCCCCAACATAGACGGCTTAGCCGCAGAGGGTATGAAATTTACCGATGCCTATGCCGCCTGCCCGGTTTGCTCGCCGACCCGCGCCAGCATTATGACCGGAAAGTATCCCGCCCGTCTGCACCTGACCGATTTTATTGCAGGCGGCAGTTTCCCCTATGATAAATACAGACAGCCCGACTGGCAAAAATTTCTGCCGCTTGAAGAAATAACCTTTGCCGAGGTCCTCAAAACAGCCGGCTATACAACCGCCAGCTTCGGAAAATGGCATCTCAGCATTGATAAAAAACCGCCGAAGTCCCTGCCATACAATCCCGACAAGCAGGGTTTCGACGAATACTTTGTCACTTACAAACCGTCTTCGAGCCACGACCCCGAAACCGATGCCCACAACGTGGAAATAATTACGGAAAAATCGCTGGAGTTTCTTCAAAAAAATAAAGACAACCCCTTTTTCCTGTATGTCACCCACAACACAATACACTCGCCGATTCTCGCAAAGAAAAAACTGCTCGATAAATATAAAAACAAACCCGGCGCCAATTTACCTCAGAATAATCCAATAGTAGCAGCAATGATCGAGGACCTGGATAATAGTGTAGGCAGTTTACTTGCAAAGCTCGATGAGCTGAAAATAGCCGATAAGACTATTGTCGTCTTCTTCGGTGACAACGGCGGCCTGGAAAGCTCAGCCAAACAGACCCCTCTGCGCAGCGGCAAGGCGAATTTGTATGAAGGCGGCATAAGAGAACCCCTGATCGTGCGCTGGCCCGGCGTCGTGAAGCAGAGCAGCACTTGCAGTGAACCTGTAACAAGTGTGGATTTCTTCCCGACCTTTCTGGATATCCTCAACCTTAAGAACAAGGCCCCAAAGTCAATCGACGGACTAAGCCTGATGCCGCTTCTGCTACAAACCGGCCCCCTGAACGCCCGCGCGATTTACTGGCACTATCCCCATTATCATTCCAGCAGTATCGGCCCCGGCGGAGCGGTCCGTATGGGCGATTATAAACTGCTCGAATGGTTCGATGAAACCATCTGCGGCCCTTCAAACAGGTTCGAGCTTTACGATCTAAAACACGATATCTCAGAGCAAAACAACTTATCAAAAAAGATGCCGAAAAAGACCAAACAGCTCAAAGATCTATTGGCAAACTGGCGAATAAAAGTAGGCGCACAAACTATGACGCCGAATCCCGACTATGACCCACAAAAGGCTAAAAAATCAAAATCTTGAATTTTCGACCGGGAAATATTGAAAATAGGTAATTATTAAAGGACAATAAACACATTGTAATGATTGAAATTCGCAAAGGAAAATTGAGTGATATCGAAAATATCGTCGAGCTGCAACTCCAGATGGCCCACGAAACCGAAGGGCTTCAACTTGATAAAAAAACTGTAACAAAAGGTGTCTACGGCGTCTTTCAGCAGCCGGCACGAGGAGCCTATTGGGTGGCCGAAGAAAAAGACAAGATATTGGCGGTGTTCCTGGCAATACCGGAATGGAGCGACTGGAGGAATGCCACGGTAATGTGGATACATTCACTTTATGTAATCCCCCAGGCCCGCAAAAAGGGTGTATTTAGTAAGATGTTCCGGAATTTGAAAAAACAGGTGGAGCAGTCACCTGAGCTGGCCGGACTGCGCCTTTATGTGGATAAGCAGAACGAGCCCGCACAGAAAGTGTATGAAAAACTGGGCATGAACAAGCACCACTACGAGCTTTACGAATGGCTCAAGTGAACAACATTTTTGGAGACATAAAATGAATCGAGGAAAAGCTGTATCAATGGTCCTGCTAACGGCGATGGTTGTGTTTTTGAATTCTTGTGCCGAACCGAAAGCAAAACAACTAAAAGGTTCCCCACAGCATGTGCAAACTGCCAATTCGGCCCAGGTCAAAGCCCTGTTCGCCGACCCGCCCCGCGAGTACAGCTCCGCTCCGCTCTGGGTCTGGAACGATATGCTCACCGAAGAGCAAATCGTTTCTACCATGCGCGACCTGGCTGGACAAAATGTAAAGCAGGTCTTCGTACATCCGAGGCCGGGTCTTATGACGCCATACCTCTCGGACGACTGGTTTCGGCTCTGGAAGGTCGCCTTAAAAGAGGCCGAGCGTCTCGACATGAACGTATGGATATACGATGAAAACTCCTACCCATCCGGCTTCGCCGGCGGACTTGTGCCCGAGGCCATGCCTGAATCGCGGGGTCTCGGACTCCACTTTTCCGAGGTAAAAAGTCCCCCAAAGCCCGATGAAAACACTCTGGCCGTATATCGTTTGACCGACGGCGGCTTCGAGAACCTCACCGAAAAAGCTAAAGCAGGCCAGCCCCTGCCCGATGGGCGATACCTCGTAGGTTCGATTCGCCAGGCCCCAACCGGCGGGTGGTTTGGCGGAAAATATTACGTCGATCTCCTCGCCCCCGGCGTTACAGAAAAATTCATAGCGATAACCCTGGATGCATATCGCAGAGAGCTGGGCGAACATTTCGGAAAGCGCCTCCCCGGCGTCTTCACCGACGAGCCCCACCTGAGCCCCGCCGGAGGTATCCACTGGTCTCACCGGCTGCCCGGCGACTTCAAAAAACGATGGGGATACGACCTGATGGATCACCTGCCAAGCCTCATCCACCCGCTTGGCGACTACAAAAAAGTCCGCCACAACTTCTACCAGCTCCTGCTCGAACTCTTCATCGACCGCTGGGCAAAACCTTGTTACGAATATTGCGACCGGCACGATCTCGAATTCACCGGCCACTACTGGGAGCACGGCTGGCCCGGCGCAGGCCATGGCGGTGACAACATGGCAATGTATGCCTGGCACCACAGGCCGGCAATTGACACCCTTATGAATCAGTATAGCGAGAGCACGAATGCCCAGTTCGGCAACGTCCGCGCAGTCAAGGAGCTCTCCAGCGTAGCCAATCAGCTTGGTCGCACCCGAACTCTCTGTGAAGCATACGGCGCGGGCGGCTGGGACCTCCGATTCGAGGACATGAAGCGAATCGGGGACTGGCTCTATGTCCTGGGCGTCAATACACTCGACGAACACCTTTCCTATATCACGATTCGCGGCGCAAGAAAACGCGACCACCCACAATCCTTCTCATACCACGAACCCTGGTGGCAGGCCTACAATGTCATGGCCTCCTATTTTACACGCTTGTCCGCGGCACTATCGAGTGGCCAACAGATAAATACTATTCTGCTTATCGAACCGACGACTACGACCTGGATGTACCAGCCCGATTCGAGCCAGCGAGACAATCTCAATAAAATCGGAAACGAATTTCAGGAAATGGCCACGGCTTTGTCAAAAGCCCAGGTCGAATATGATATCGGCTGCGAGGATATTATCGCCCGAAATGGCTCGGTTGAAGGCGCACTGTTCAAGGTAGGCAAGCGCCAATACGAAATCGTGATTATAACGCCCTTGACGGAAAACCTGAACTCGAAGACGATGAATATGCTCGAAACATATATCCGAAACGGCGGCATTGTTCTTTGTTGTGACTCGCCGCCGAGCCTTATAGATGGAAAGACCTCTAATCGGGCTCAACTGATATCGCAAAATTCATCTTGGAAGCGAATCGACCCGGCCGCTGTCCCCGCAATCCTCACCGAACGATCGAAAGATAGCTTTGCCGTACATCGCGAAAATGAGGACAAGGGAATTCTGTTTCACCACCGCCGCCGGCTGGACGATGGTGAAATTCTCTTTTTGGTCAACACCAGTATTGATTCTTCAAGCTCCGGCTCAATAGAATCGACAATGAAAGGTGTTGAACAATGGGACCTTGAAAACGGCTCTATCAAATCCTATCCCTTTGTCACCGCTTCGGGAGGTATCATGGCAGACTTCAAACTTCCTCCTTGCGGCAGTCTTTTACTCTTTATGTCCAAACAGCGCGGCCGGCCAGCTACTCCGGATTTGCCCAAAACCTCGAAAGTCCAGCCCGACGGACAACTGAATACTAAATGCGTTGACTTGAACGTTCTGACAGTTGACTATGTTGATATTAAGGCTGGTGGACAAGCAAAAGAAGACCTATACGTCTATCAGGCGAATCAATTCGCCTTCCGGAACAATGGAATGGATCGCAATCCCTGGGACAGCGCAGTACAGTTTCGTGATGAATTGATAACTAAGAAGTTTGAATCCGATAGCGGTTTCGAAGCAACCTATCACTTTACTATTGAACAGCGCATACCGAATCCACTGTATATTGTTATCGAACGAGCTGACCTCTATACGATTACGTGTAACGGCAAAGAAGTTTCAGCCCCGAAAGGTTCGTGGTGGCTCGATAAGGCGTTCGGAAAAATAAACATCACCTCAGCCGCCAGAGTGGGCGAAAACGCCGTAACTATCAAGGCCTCGCCGATGACCATCTACCATGAGCTTGAGGCGGCCTATGTACTCGGTAACTTTGCACTCAAAGCCGCTGATTCCGGCTTCACTATCGTTCCGGAAAAATCGCTGAAGCTCGGAAAATGGAATCAGCAGGGCTTTCCCTTTTATGCCGCCGGTGTCTCATACAAACAGCGTTTCCGTATATCACGACCATCGGGACGATACTTTGTGTCCCTGCCCGAATGGTATGGCAGTGTCGCTGAAGTCCTCGTCAACGGCAAATCCGCCGGATACATTTACCGCCGGCCTTGGGAATGTGACCTCACCAAATCAATATCTGCAGGTGTAAATAATATCGAGGTCGTGGTCATCGGCACGCTGAAGAATACCCTCGGCCCTCATCACGGAAATCCGTCTCTGGGCACTGCCTGGCCGGGAATGTTCCAGAAAGCACCTGACCCGGGCCCGCCGCCGGGCGAACAGTATCACAACGTCGGATATGGATTGCTTAAACCCTTTGAGCTTCATCAGCGTTAATTGGAAATATAATCAGCGGCAATGTTAGAGTTAGAATATTTCAGGGACCGTGGGACTCTTAGAGATTTACAGCTATGTCCTTCTCTCTGAGATATTCTTTTATGTTTCGTATGGTGTAATTTCCGAAATGTGTGATTGAAGCCATAAGGACCGCGTCTGCACCGCCGTCAACAATGGCGTCATAAAGATGTTCGAGTGTACCCGCTCCGCCCGATGCGATTACCGGGATATTGACCGCGTCGGTAACAGCTTTGTTCAGTTCGTTATCGTAACCTGCTTTGGTCCCGTCGGCGTCCATACTGGTCAGCAATATTTCGCCGGCGCCTAATTCTTCACCTTTAGCGGCCCATTCGACCACGTCGATATCGGTGGGTTCCGAGCCGGCCTTGATGCATACTTGCCATTTGCCGGGCTTTTCTTTCGAACGCCGCGCGTCAATAGCAAGAACAACACACTGGTTCCCGAAACGCTGGGCCGATTCGCTAAGCAGCTCAGGATTAGCAACCGCGGCGGTGTTCACAGAAACCTTTTCGGCCCCGCTTCGCAGAAGCTCGTCGATTTGCTCGACCGTCTGTATCCCCCCGCCGACGGTAAAAGGTATAAAGACGTTTTCCGCAACCTTTTCGACAAGCTCGACAATCGTCTTCCGCGACCGGATAGTGGCCGTAATATCCAGAAACACCAGCTCATCGGCCCCCATGTCACTGTACCTTGCGCCTAACTCCACCGGGTCCCCCGCATCGCGGAGATTCAGAAAGTTGATACCCTTAACTACGCGGTTGTCTTTAACGTCCAGACAGGGAATAATTCTTCTTGTTAGCATGTAAGAGCTTCCCGTTTACAAATATCATAAAAATTCTGCAAAATCTTCAATCCGGCTTCCCCGCTCTTTTCAGGGTGAAACTGTGTACCGTATATATTCATCTTTTGGACCGATGCGGGCATATTAAATCCGTAGTCGGTATATGCGACCTTGGCATGCCGGTCCGACGTTTCAGCATAGAAAGAATGCGCAAAATAGAAATGTTTTTCACTTCCTATCCCCGCTAATAATTCCATATCCTCCGGCAGCTTCACCAGGTTCCACCCCATATGTGGTATCACCCGGCCAGCCGGTATTGGTACCACGCTTCCCTCGATTAATCCAAGACCGTTGTGCTGGCCGTATTCACTGCTTGTATCGAAAAGCATCTGATAGCCAACGCAAATACCCAAAAGCGGCTTGCCGCGCAAAGCAACCTCTTTTATCTGCTCGGCAAGAGCCCCTAAAGCGCTGACCGCATATCCGAAAGCCGCCACCCCGGGCAAAACAATTCCCGTCGCATTTTCAACCGCCTCCGGTGCGCAGCTAAGCTCCACATCGCAGCCGATATGCCTGAATGCGTTACATACGCTCTTGACATTCCCAACATTGTAGTCGATAACAACTATCATAATTTAATGTTTGACTATTTACTTTCGGAACAGGACAATAGATGACCATAAACAACATAGGCAACTATAATAAAGGATAAATTGTTAATAGTAAATAACGAATGTGTGGCATAGTAGCTTATATTGGTAAAAAACTCGCCCAGCCAATCCTCATAGAAGGTCTCAAGCGCCTGGAATATCGAGGCTATGATTCGGCCGGTGTTGCCCTGTTAGGCGGCGGCTCGATAAGAATCAAAAAAACCAGCGGCCGAATCAGCGCCCTCGAAGACGTACTCGATGAACCCAATGCCGCAGAAACTTTCGGCATAGGCCATACTCGCTGGGCAACACACGGACAGCCGAACACAGTTAATGCACATCCGCATCTGGACTGCACCGGAAAAATCGCGGTCGTTCATAACGGAATCATAGAAAATTACGGCACCTTAAAGACCTGGCTCCAGAATGAGGGCGCCCACTTTGCCAGCCAGACCGATACCGAAGTGATAGCAAATTTGATCGGTTATTTTTACGCCAAAGCCGACAGCCCTGAAGAACCAATGAATTCCGAGCCCCAGACAAAGTTCGAATGGGCCGTTCAGAGGGCCCTTCAGGAGCTTTCCGGCACCTTCGGCCTGGCGATTGTCTGCTCGGACTTTCCCGATATACTCATCGGAGCAAAAAAGGGCAGCCCCCTGATTTTAGGGGTCGGCGATAACGAATTCATTATGGCTTCGGATGCGTCCGCTATCATAGAGCATACCGCTCAGGCGATATACCTTGCCGACAATGAAATGGTGACAGTCACCCCGGATGGCTTCCATACGAAAACAATTGAAAATATCACAATCAGCAAAGAGCTAAGGCAGATTGAATTTTCGCTGGAACAGATCGAGCTGGGCACTTTCCCCCACCATATGCTCAAGGAAATATTTGAGCAGCCCAAAGCTCTCGCCACCTGTATGGGAGGTAGAATCGACCCTCAAAACAACAGGATTAAACTTGGCGGCATAGATTCTTACCTGCGAGATTTGACGCGCACCAAACGGCTCATCCTCACCGCATGTGGAACCGCCTTTCACGCCGGTTTGGTCGGAGAATTTTTGTTTGAACATTTGGCGCGTATCCCCGCCGAAACCGAATACGCCAGCGAATTTCGATATCGAAATCCAATCATCGAAGACGGCACTTTAGTTATAGCGATAAGTCAGTCCGGCGAGACTCTCGATACCCTCTCAGCCGTGGAGGAAGCAAAAGAGAGGGGAGCAACCGTCCTCGGTATCGTTAACGTCGTCGGCTCCTCAATCGCCAGGGCTACCGATGCAGGAGTATATTTGCACGCCGGGCCGGAAATCGGAGTCGCAAGCACAAAAGCATTTACCACCCAGGTTGCGGTCTTGACAATGCTCGCAATCGAATTAGGCAGAAGAAGACACATCCGCAGCGACCAGGCAGGCAAATACATCGAGGAGCTCTCACAAATACCGGACAAGATAAGCCAGATACTCTCACAGTCCGACCATATCAAACAAATCGCTTCGGAAAATATGGACCAGGAAAATTGGCTGTTCCTCGGCAGAGGCTTTAATTATCCCGTTGCTCTTGAAGGCGCGCTGAAGCTAAAAGAGATAAGCTATATTCACGCCGAGGGCCTGCCCGCCGCAGAGATGAAGCACGGCCCGATTGCCTTAATTGTTGACGGCATGCCCGCGGTTTTCATCGCAACCGCCGGGCCCCAGTATGACAAAATTATGGGCAATATCGCTGAAGTCAGGGCACGCGGCGGCAAAACTATCGTTGTCGCCACCGAAGGTGACGAAAACATAAAACAGCACGCCGACCATTTGATTACCGTCCCCTTTACCCCCGAGATCCTCCAGCCGATGCTCACCGTTGTACCGCTTCAGCTTTTGGCATATCACGCCGCCGTACTCCGCGGACACGATGTGGACAAACCGCGAAACCTTGCGAAAAGTGTTACCGTTGAATAGGGTGGAAGAGTGAAAGCCAAAATTCGAAAATCAAATCACCCCGGCTTTACCCTCGTTGAATTGCTCGTTGTCATAGCAATAATTGCACTCCTCCTTTCCATTCTAATGCCCTCGCTTAGAAAAGCCAGGTCTATGGCCGCCCGTCTTACCTGTGCCCACAACCTAAAGCAAATCAGCCTGGCCATGGACTTCTACCTCAATGAAAACGACCATTTTTATCCCAGCGCGCAGGACCCTGTATCCACAGAACCGGCCTACTGGCTGTGGATGGGTCGCGGCTGGCGCTTCCTTGTCGAACCGTATATAGGCGTCAAAATCGACCCGAATAATCCTTCAATCCTCTTCTGTTCACAAGACAGAACTTCCAAACAAAAATTCGAGTCCACCAGTTACGCCTACTCGATGGCATTATACCACAGCCCCGAGCAAATTGACGATATGAACAGCCCCGCCGACACCTACGCTAACCCCGTGCTCTCTATCCCCCAGCGAAACTTGGACGTCGCAAATCCCGCCGGAAAAATTCTCATCGGCGAATGGCTCAGCAGTCATGCCCCCATCGCCAACGACCCCGGCTGGTGGACCTGGGAAGGAAGCAGAAATTTTCTTTTCGCAGACGGCCATATCCTTTACCTCAAAGCCAAAAATATCCACCCCGCAAATGACCGACTCCCCGACGCAAACCTAACAATCCGCGGCATAAAAGGAACCGACTACCCACCATAAAAAAATCTCCTGATAATCAATCGTCAATCAAAAGGTAGGGTGTGCAACTTGTTTGCACACGCGGTTCTTGCTAAACACTCAAAACTTAATCCCCAGCACATCCGCCATCGAATACAGCCCCGGCCCTTTTCCCACAAGCCATTTTGCCGCCCGCAGCGCCCCCCTTACGAATGTGTCCCTGCTGTTGGCCGTATGATTGACGCTGACCGTCTCGCCCAATGTCCCGAATATTACCGAGTGATCGCCGACGATGTCACCTGCCCGCACCGCGTGCATCCCGATAGTGCCTTTTTTCCGCAGGCTCTCTCCGCTCCTGCCGTGTGTAAGTGTTGTATCGATGTCCCGTCCGGTCGCCTTGCAGATATTCTCAGCCAGCGTAAGGGCACTGCCGCTCGGGGCGTCTTTCTTAAAGCGATGATGCTGCTCGGTTATCTCTATATCGTATTCATCGCCGAGCATCGTTGCGACCTTGCCGACAAGATTGAAAAGAACATTCATCCCCACACTCATATTAGTCCCGTATATAATCGGGATTTCCTCAGATGCCGCCTTGAACTTTTCCCGCTGCGCACTGCTCAGCCCCGTAGTCCCCGAAACCAGGGCCAGCTTATTTTCCAGGCAGTAATCGAGCGTCTTGTCCGCCGCTTCAGCTAACGAAAAATCGATTGCCACCTCACCGCCTTTTGGAAAAGTATCGGCCAGTTTAATATCTATAGCCCCAGTCCCTGCTAAAAGACCTATGTCTTTACCGATATCCTGATGGCCCTTTATTTCTACAGCTCCAACTATATCGAACTGTCCGGCCTCGACCGCTAAAGCAATAATCCGCTTACCCATCCTCCCGGCCGCGCCGACAACCACAAGTTTAGTATTCATCTTTAAAAACTCCTTACAAATCCTGACTACCTGACATGACAAAAAATATACCCCCCAAATCCTATATTTACAAGCTTAAAGATAATATCATCGTCGGGGCGGACGCGCCAATCTCAATCTTTACAATGTGAAAAACGTTTGTTTTTTTAAATTGTAGGGTGGGGCCTGCCCCACCATTTTGTTATTCTCCAAAAGCCTCTACTGCTTTTTTAATAACGTCCTCGAAATCATTACTGTTGCCGTAAAATCCTTCTCTGACATATCGATGATACGTTGACCAAGGCCAATCTTCAACCCTGCCAACCAATTCATGCTTGATAGGATTATAATGGATATAATCCACATGCTGCTGCAGGTCATTCTCATCCCGGATTCTATGCTCCCAAAACCTCCTCTGCCATAAACAAACCTCTCCTTTGCGTCTTCTGGATTCTGGTACTTGTTTTTGACGTCCAACCAATTGTAAATATTCTTTGCTGAACAATCCTTTTATCGATAACCATCTTTTTGAAAAATCCGAATCATTTTCCGGAAGCTTCCATACACAATGCAAATGTTCCGGCAAAAGACAAAATGCGACAGTCTCATAAGGATGTTTTGATTGTGTTTCTCGAATTGCGTTTCTCAGGCACTGACGTGTAAGTTCCGAATGGAATAACTTCACACGCTTATAGGTAACAACAGTAAAAAAGTAAAACCCTCCCTCAAATTTGGCGCGTATGTAATTAGGCATAATGCCCTATCCTAACGGCATCTAATATATCATTCTCTAATATTTGTAAGGTGTAACTCTCATCATGTCTCATCAAAAATGGTAGGGTGGGGCCTGCCCCACCGTGTATTCTCATACGATATCATACTCGTTCCCTAACGCAGGTGGTCAGGGGTGTCTCTCTGGAACACCTTGTTAGATTTCAAGTGTATCTGTGGCAGCGTCCAAAACGAATAGCGAGTCGATCTTGATCCGCCTTTTAAACATCATTTTGGCTATTTTCGTCGGTTAAAGAAATTGGAATATTGATCTTTTTTCTTCACTAACAATGGAAGGATAGACCTCAGACTGTCCTGTGGCGAACTTCGCAAGTTAACTTCCATTGCATTTTTGTTTAGAACTACCGTTCCCTTGATTTTTGAAAGGAACTCTGCTTTAGCCAATTCAAAGCAATTGAAATCTTCTGAATTGCGAGAGAGCAGTAAATGGAAAAAGAATGAATTTACTGCGACAATGCGGGCCAGGACTGCATTCCCATTAGGCGTCATTAGGCCTGCCCGTATTGATCGGTACATCCATGGAAGAACTTCTTTGACTTTTACAACAGGGCCACTGCTGTCCTCTATGTAGCTTGGAGAAACGAGTTCCGCAATTAGAGCCACACCATCTGGGCAAGAGCCGCCGTGCAATATATAATCACATAATCGATGAAATGGCTCTGTCTCGCTTCCAGCACTACGAGCAGTGTTATATGCGATCTTTAGCATCGACCGGCAAAGCATATCATAATCATATTCTAACGTTACCGAACTGTTTGCACCAAATGGAGTAGACATATACCTGTCATACAATGCACAGAAATATTCATCAAGTGGAGATAGGTACACATTGTTGCATTCTTGGCAAACATCACGAACAATATAATCACCGCCATGCACCCTACCGCTCTTTGGCGAATAGTGAGCATGTCCTTTACCAATACGTTCTAGGAAACTGCTTGGCCATACGTGTTCTTTGGTAAGGGGATTTTCACCATCACAAAATGCACATGTTTTAGGCATTACATCTACTCTTGGCTAACAATGTATATATGGTTTCCGCATAACATCCCGAAATTCTTTTTGTTCAGAGTAATACCAGCCACTATTATACCCTAATAAAATACAAATAAACTTTAATCTGTCAAGGAAAACAACAACCAAATCTGACTTTTTCTCCCTCAGGATCGACAGTTTTGTAGGGTGGGGCAAGCCCCACCATTTTTTATAAAAAAAACATTCATTTTCAGCAAAAACCGCTTAGAACCAACCAAAAACCAACAAAAACCTGTCCTGAGCGAAGTCAAACGGATCAACCAATTTTCACCCAAAATCCCTATTAATCATCATAGTGATCCCTTAGAACAAAGATCCTTTTTTAGCTGGCTTCACTAATGGGGGCCCATTCTATTGGGAAACCGGCGGATAAGGCCGGGCCTTTTGCAGAAGCTTGCTTCGAGGAAAGGTAGGGCCAAAGACGCCAAAGCCAGCTTAAAACCGTCAATACTACGCAATACGCTTCACGAGATACGAGATACGAACGAAATTTCGATGAAATTTCGGTCAAAAACGCTCACACTCAAAAACAAAAATCTAAATTTTCAAAATTTTTTATCTCCTTTCTAAATAACAACTTACGAGCAACAAGCTAAAAAAATAGCCAAATTTTCGACTCAAAACAGCACACTCCTCTAATTATAGAGGCAGGCTTTTTTTGCCTTGAATTAGGAGTTTTGAATTTGAGTCATTTGGATTTCGAGTTTATGAGCATCAATTATCCAAATTTAGCTCACTTTAGGCACTTTAGTCACTTTAGGCACTCTTTCAATTATAACAT
>JACKQG010002859.1_pt1 | contig 20084 bp, 10 predicted proteins | sample 8237621 | NCBI WGS metagenome assembly JACKQG01 (sample SAMN15677084, study PRJNA649215) | marine metagenome | biome: marine; feature: Black Sea; material: saline water; isolation source: suspended particulate matter (SPM) from the Black Sea western gyre | collected 2013-06-09/2013-06-10 | depth... | reverse complement strand
AGGCTCTTGGCAGTCGAATCGGTCGGATTGGCAACCAGTTCGCAACCCACGGCACGGGCTCGCCACCATCTCTTCGCCGGTCCGTAGTGCTTATAAACCAACCACTGTTTCAGTCCATCGGAAAAGTCGGTGTGGGCCGCCGTTTGGATGATCCACTCCGGATCGACGAGGATAGGATTGCGACCTCCCGCGCCTTGTCCCGCCAGAACAACGATCTTGCCGTCCGAGGTATAGGCCCCCAGTGGATAAGCAGTCCCGCGATCTCCCGAACTGGCCGGGTTGTCGTTCCGGCGGTGATCGAGGTAGATCTCGCGAAACCCTCGCCACGTCTTTCCTTCGTCTTCCGACACCGCTATATGCAGTGCGTCACGTCCACCGTAAACGCCCTCGCCCTCATGACGTGGCGGCATTTCGCAGTTGTTCCAGCACACTACCAGCCAGCCGTTCTTGTGCCTCATGATGTTTGGCGGTCCGGTCGAAGTATTGAATCTGCTGGCAATCGCCTCGGACCAGGTCGTGCCGTTATCTTCCGAATACGACTCATAGAGGAATCCCGCCTGGGTCCGCATCAGCATCCAGATGCGTCCGTCGTCCAGTTGCTCGATGACCGGTTCGCACGCGCCCTCGTTCGACCCGTTGAACCCGGCGTAGCACGGCGATATCAGCTTCGATTTGCTCTCCTCCCACGTCCGCCCATCGTCGTCTGAATACTGGATGATGGTCTTGTGCCGACCGGTCGGAGGCACGGCCCTCGCATGCCGCTGAAAACTGCCGTATGGGACGATGATCCGCCCGCTGGGCAACTGCTGATACTCCATCTGCGAGCCGTTGTAACCTCGCCAGATCATCTTCGGTTCTGAGGCATCCGTGAGACTCGCCTGCTTGATCCAAACGTCCAGATAACGCGGCAGCCCCACTTTTGCAGCAGTCTCCCTATCCAGCTTTTCACCCTTCACGTAGACGCTCTTGACCTCTTTGCCCGGAGTCAAAATCACCTGGGTATTCGCGAGCACTTCACTCTCGATAATGGCATCACTCTCCACCAGTTCTCGTGGCAGCGGAGGCAGCAAAGTGTGCTTCCTGCCTTCACCATCAGGCAGGACCAGCGGGCCTGCCTGAGGACTGTACCGGTTGTAGAAAGCGAAACTCCCGTCAGGCATTCGCATTATGGCATAGCGGACGCGAGCCCCACTCGGCGCGCCTGGATCAGCAACGGATTCCTCTTGAAACAACATCCTGGGCGGCTCCGGAGACGCCTGCGCCAGCCAAACCACCGCAACAAACGAACCTAGGTACAACATTCTTCGGATACTCCATGCTTCGAATCGAAAGCCACAGTCGCTTGTCACCCGCGGTGACTCATGCCGGTGGCGGCCCACCTTCAGCGTTCGGATGCCTGGCCTTGCCCTCCTTGATCGCCCCAATCGCCGTGGCAAATCCATTGACCAGCAGCAAAGACACCGTCCCGACCCAAAGGAACGTGTAGCCTTCTGCGCTTAGCCTCACCGTGTCACAACCGATCCATACCTTTTTGCCCGCCACATCGGCCGCTTCCCTGATCCGCCCGATGGCGGCCTTATGTTCCGCGTTATCCGGATCCCAGCAGCAACCGAGGTCCGCCGAGAGGTCGTATGGGCCCAAACCAACGGCCGTTACCGATGGATGATTCACGATCGTTTCAACGTTTTCTACACCGACTCGAGTCTCGATTTGCGGGATGACGATGAAGTGTTCTTCGAATTCGTCCCGCCAGGTTGGGTAGTGAAAATCCTTCATCCAGTAGTTGCCCATGCCGCCCGGACGTCGCTTTCCACGAGGCGGCATCCGCACGGCATCACGAACCATGTCTAGTTGGCTCGTGCTTTCAACACACGGTAGAAGCAAACCGCACGGCCCAAGGTCCATCGCGCGCCCGAGTTCCGACATCTCACACGAGACCGTCCGCATCAGAACGGGAAACTCCGCCAGTCGAGCCACCTGACAAACGTGGGCCACAACCTCATCCGAATGGTACCCATGCTCGCGGTCAATAACGAGATAATCCAGGCCACCTTTCTGGCAGAGTTCTACCAGTAGCGGCCAGACGTGGTCCGTTGCCATCACGCCCACAACGAGATGGCCGGCTGCAAGTTTCTCCCTCAGTCGAATCGCGGGAGTTAGCATTGTGATTCCTTCCCAGGTGTATTCCTCGATGAATGGCAGAATCATGGGGGCAGAATCATGGAAGACTGACAAGAGAATCTTATCATTCTGCCCCCATGATTCTGCCGTCCACCTACGAACTCGGAAACGGGCCTTCCTTCAGGACCGCCTGGGCGTGCCGCGCGTAGTGGCCGCGCACGTCGCGGGCGTACTGTTCCAGGATCTTCTTGCCAAGCCCTTCGTGATCGCCGAGGCGGTAAAGAACGCGGGCGAAAGTTAGGTCACGCTGGCCTGACCGGTTGCGCTCGCCAGCCGTCAGGCCCGCTGTCTCGGTCACGGCCATCCCTTGGATACCAAGCTTCTTCATGGCTTCGCCCAGCGGCTTTGCTGCCGCCGGCTCACGCAGGGCCTCGAAAGCCAACGCGAGCGCGCGATAGTGCGAAACGCGGCTGCCTTTGCCCTCGCCGAGCAACGCCAGCTTCTCCAACAACGGCTGAAGGGCACGGGCATCGCGCGTGCGGCCGAGCGCGATTATGTAGCTATCGAGCCACGTGACCCAGGGGAAATAGGTATCGATGCGTTCTTCGTCGAAATCTCTTGCGTCTCGGATCTTGGCGACCAGTGTGTCGATGCCCGTCGCGTCGCCCAGCATGCCGAGCACATGTGCGCAGCGCAGCTTGCCCTCGACCGACGTGGCCGCGTCACGGTACGCCTCCTGGATCATTAGGATCGAACGGTTTTCCGAGGCCATGATGGCGCCCAAACCCGAGTAGTCCTTCTCGGCCAGCGTGCGTACGGCTGCTTGGACTTGGGAGTCCGGCAGCGGGAACGAGTCCTTGTGCTTCAGCACCTGGGGAGCGAGGCAGCCGTTGCTGACCAGATGGGCCCGGAGCGCCTTGAGGTCGATGTCGCGTGCGGGCACACCGGCCTTCGCGGCCATGGCCGCAGCCACGCCGCCCGCGTAGCCCAGGTTCTGCACGCCCGGCTGCATGCGGATCGACGGGATCGCGTCGCAGTGCGCGCTGAGGCCGATTCCGATGACGAGTATGCCATCGAGGCCCCTCGGCAAGAGGCAACGGTAGGGTGTGTACGTCATCCCGCCATGCCAGTTGTTGATCATGTAGAAGGGGTGAACTGTATATCCATGCTTGTCGAGCCGCCCGCCGTTGCTGATGCCGACGGTATCCGGAAATGTTCGCTTGTTGACAATGTCAAGCGGCGTCAGGATGTAGTCACCCACGATGCGCCGTCGCTCGCGTGTGTCGATCAGTTGGCCGAGGTCGTACGCGCTGGCGTACTTCTCTTTGGCCACGACATACGCGCTCCACACGTCGATCATGTCCGACTCGTCGATAAAGGTCCAATCGGTGTTGATGTACGTGGCGCCCGGTTCGGTCTGCGGCAACCCCGCCCCCTGCAACGCGATGTGCGCGCTGCCCGTGTACATGCACTCGGCGCCAGCCGCGGCTGCCACATCGGCATGGCCGGTTCCGTCAATGACGGTACGCGCGAGCACCACGCCGCGGCCTTGGGGTGTTGCGATGACCGCGCCTTTGACTTTCCCGTTCTCGACCATCGCGCCGCAGCCCAGCGTTCCGAACCAGATATCGCCGCCAGCCTCGCGAATCTCGCTGCGCCACCACTCCTTCTTGCCGATCACGTAAGACGGTGCGCCGATCTCCTTGATCCCCGCCTCCGTTTCCTCAGTGAAACCTTTGCGATACCCCGCGCAGTAGATGCCGATCAGGCCGGTGGTACCCACGCCGCCTAGGCCGTGCAGATACTCGACCACAAGAGTCCTCGCTCCCTGTCGTGCGGCGCCAATGCCCGCCGGAGCGCCGCCGGTGCCGCCACCAACCACGACCACGTCGTACTCGCCGAGAACAGGGATGCATCCGGCGTCGGCTGGGAGAGTTGGCACATGCTGCTCGGTGGGCCGCAGGCCGACCAACGACTCGCCCACATCGCCCGATACCGTGGGTAGCGAAGTCACACCAGGCACGCGGACACCGGCGAGCGCCGGGATGGCCTTGGCGTCCTTCGCTGCGACCTCGCCGATGCGGCGGCCCATGCTGATAGACTCCAGTGGGCGAATCAGCTTCGCCGCGGCCTCTCGCGACACGTCCGCACAAGCCCCGAGCACGAACATGCGTGCCACGCCCTTCGGCCGGAATGCGGCGACGTCTGCCCTCGTCGCGCCCGGCCACGCGCCCGACAGCGTCGTCTCGCCCTTCATCGGGTCCGGTGGGATTTGGAACAAGGTTTCGGACTCGTCGACTTGCAGCGGGTGGAACGTGCGGTCGCGGGCCACTTGCTCCGCTTCGGCGAACGAGGCGAAGGAGTCGTCCTTCATGGGGATAGTGAGCGTGTACTCGATGATCTCAGGATATGCCTCGGACATGGGCGTGTTGTACTTCGTCGCCCACCCGCCCGTGCCGTATGATATGGGCAGCTTGCCGCCGATGGGGATACGCAAGCGAATCCTGCGTGATTGGATGCCTGCACCGCTCCGCTCCGAGCCGCCCACCACAATACGCTTGAACGTCTGCGGGCCGGCCGGGTATGGTGTGAACGCAGCGTCGGTCATGCGAGCGATCCATGCGCGGTCAGTCGCGTCGATGATGACCTTTGCCTTCACCGCTTGCCTGCCCGCCCGGTTTGCCATGACAATCCCCGCGAGTTCGCCTTGCGCATCGCGCAGTAGTTCGGTGGCGTAGCAGGTGTAAAGGAACGGCACGCCCGCATCGAGCAACGCCTTGTCGAGCGTGCGTTTCACCTGCATTGGCGTCGTCACCCGCAGACCTTTGAGAGCGTCCTCCTGAGCCGGACCTTCGATCACGATCTCGCCGATCAGCATGCGCTCGGAGCCCGCAGTCTTCTTGGCCAAGCACCTCACATACCGCGCGCTGGCCGTGACCTCGCGGAACATGTGAATCGTCGAGTGCACGAAGGGCCCCTCGTCTAGCCTGTCGTTCTCGATTCCGGCGAGCGGCGTCCACTGCGTGCCGTCGTCACTCGCGTGGAAGGTCATGCTCTCGATCTCATAGGATCTTGGCCCCTGAAAGAACATGACGTGGAGCTTACGGATCTCCTGCTTCTTGCCAAGATCGATCGAGATGGTCACGTCCTTGTCGTACTGAACGCTCTCAGTAAACGCAGTACCCCATTCGCCGTCGGCGAGCATACCCGGCGGTTGCGTGTCCGGGTGTTTCTCAGCAGATGGCTGATCGGTTTGGTACGTGTATGGTATGCCTTCGAGGGGATCGGGGACTGTGAACAACTCCTTCGCCAGTGGATCGTTTGGCTGCTCATCGGCTTCCAGCCAAAGGCGATACGTCGCGCAGATATCCTCGCCCAAATAGGGCCGTGGCGCCGCGACAAACACGTTGGCGCCTTGCCCGGTCGCCGCGACTGCCGCCGCGACTGCCGCGGACGAACCGCCCACGACGACAACGTCGACATCGTACGCAACCGGGATGCTCCGCGCCGACTCGTTTGCCGTCTCACCGGCAGCGAAGATCGCGTGCGAGAGAGCGACGCACAACGACGCCAGAGACAATAGACGTGCAAACTTCATGGTGCTGTCCTCAAATCGAAGTCAAATCTGTTCTTGCCCTTCGTAACTTCAGCCCGTAATACGCTTTCAGCGTTGAACAGAGGCGGGACGATTGGAGAATCCGCCTGTTCATTACGTTCGTCTGAATCCCCTGCAAGCTGTGAAATCCGGACGGTATAGGTATCGGGAGGCGCGCCCTTCTGGTGACCCGCAAAGCGTAGTTCAAATTGTCCTTTGTCATCGGTGATTCCATAGGAAGACGGCCCTCGCGTCGGTTTGAACTCGATGCTCGCCCCGGTCAGAGGGCGTCCATCTAATGTGACGGCTCCTTCGACGGGACTTAGCGACTCGCGCTGCCACTGGAAGATTGACGGTACTTCGGGTTTCGGGCGCGGTGAATCGTTGTCGGACGGGAGACTCGCTGCGTCGGATACAACCTCGTTATCAGACTCCACCAGAGGCTCTGCCTTGCCCGCAATAATTGTGGCACCTTTGCCGAAAACGCGATTTTCGGAGATTTCGATGCCCGTACAATCGTCGCTGGCCAGCATCACCGCTGGCTGATCGGCTCGACGTAGCACGAAGACGTTGCCGCGAATGATGTGATCGAAAGAACAGGTCCGAGCATAGATACCTGGGCCTTTGTCGACGATAAACCGGTTGTGCAGTATCAACCAGTTTTCGTTCATGCCGCCCATCCACAGTCCCGATTTTGGTGCGCGGAAATCACAGTTGTAGACCACGTTTCTGGGGCCCTCGGGCCCGTGAGCCTTGTCCTCCGGCGGCGATGCCCATCCGCCGTGGCCATAAGTACCATGACTGCCCTCGGCATAGACGGTACAGTTTTCGTAGAGGTTCTCGTTAGTCCAGCCGGCATGCCATTGGGCGTCGCTGCCGTGGAAGGTACTATTGCGAATCACATTGCCCGACGACGACCACTGTACACACGGCGCGTGCCGCATGCGCCAAGTGGTTACGTTTTCCATCAGACAATCATACGACCGTTCCCAACCGACATACGCCGATCCGCCTCCGCCGACATACCAAGCTCCGTCGAACTGGCAATCGCGGATCTCGCACCACTTCCCACAACGCGAATACACAGGATGCCGGCCCGCCTTGATGACTTTGACCCCGCGCGCCCAGCATTCCCAGGCGTTGGCAAACAGCACTCCGGTCGTCCAGAGCTTCTGCGTCTGCTCCAAACACAAATCCTCCACGCCGCAGCGGCGGATGGGGAATACCTGTTTCGCGTAGCTTCCGTCGACTACGGGGAAGTCGATACGAAGCGGTTGATTCAAGCGGATCGTACAACCGTCCACTCGTCGGACACGAAACTCGCTCCGTCGATAGATACCCCACTGGCAAGCATTGCGCACCAGTCGATTCCAACGCTCGGTCGCCGGTGCCTCCAACGCGATCGCGTCGCCCGGTTCGAGGTCGGTCGCTTGCTGGAGCACGATCTGCTGGTCGCCGCGTTGGCCGTCTTCAGCCAATCGCCAACTTCGGCCGCTCCGTTGGTCACCTGCAAACAGAATCGCGGCGTCGCCCTTCGGCTCGGTGGGCGACCGCCGCCCGTCGCTCACCCTTCGATGTTTTGGATCAACGTCCACATTGATCGTCACCTCTCGGCGCCGACCATCCTCCCATTCGGCAATGCCTACCAACGTGTGCCGGCCAGACTTTGCGGCTCGCAACACTGCGCCGCCGGTCGCTCGCAACAGGTAGGTCCCACCCCAGTGGGCTTGCCGCTTGCGCTCGGCCGCCACTTTGCCGTCGACTACAAGGGCAATCCGTTGCAGCCCGTCGGGCGCGGCATGGATTTCCACCAGCGAATCAGGGCCAATCGTCGCTCCGTCCTTGGGTTGGAAGATAGCAACGCCCGGCTCCGAGACGCTGTATCGAAAGACAATCTTCGTGGTTTCCGGACCCTGGCCGCGAATCACCACATTGTCTTCGGTAATCATGACGGGTCGGTCCAGGTGATAAGTCCCGGCGCCAAGCACCAACGCTCCGCCCCCACGCCGAGCGACCGTTTGCGCCCCGGACTCCAAAGCCTGACTGTCGTCCAGGCCGTCATCGGCCTTGCCGCCGAATTCGTCGATCCGAGCACATTCCGGCACTTCCGGGATACCGCCGGGCACGCCGGCAAAACGCCAATCGGGATACACGATGCCGTCCGGCCCCACGACGTCTGCAGCGGTCAACCGACCCGACTCGTGCGGTTTGATCTTGTACGACGGATCCCACGGCGGTCCGTTTCCCTCGTCGGCGCGTACAGAAGGGGTCGACACGCCGCATAGGGCCAACACAAGGAGCATCGCATGGCGACGCGTAACAGTTGTCATGAGACTTGTCCTCGAAACCTGTTGTCGTGCAGTGAGTTCTTCGGCTGAGTCCAGATTGAGGTGTCGGGTGTCAGGGCGGCACCTTCAACAGGCCAGGGCCCGCTATCTTCCCGACACCCGACACCTGACACCCAAACATTCTCTCTGGGCTGAGGCTGTTGCTGACCAAGCTATTTGGCATCGTGGCAAACAACACGCCGTGGCGACCTGAATGTCTTGATGTCTCCACGCGACCGGCGTGACTTCCATCACAGCCTACGCGATCATCTTGAGCCTCCTGTATTCCGCAGTCAAGTCGACGAAATCGGCCGGTTGTCGTTTTGAAAGTAGTGCGGCTGAAGCAATACTTCTTTGGCGTGCTGCGGTTTCGCCCCGCTGAGTAGCGGCCGGATACCGCGATCGCCAAGAAGTCGGTCCCCCACGCAGGGCATTCCAAGTTGCGATTGCGTGGTTCGATTATAGGCGATGTAGGAAAGAACCCGGTTTTGAAGGCGTTCTCGACTGTTGCGTGGAAGACACACTGAGTCCCTTGTGAACACTCATCTTGACATTGCGATCCTCTCGCTCCTTGCGATTGCCCTGCTCGCGTGGATGGCGGTCTGCATGCGACGCCTACGAGAAGCCAAGCGGGCAGCCGAAGCCGCCGACCGCGCCAAGAACTCGCTGTTGGCCAACGTGAGTCATGAAATCCGTACGCCGCTCAATGCCATCCTCGGCATGACGGACGTGGTCCTGGAAACGCGGCTTGACCCGACCCAACGCGAGTACCTGGAAATCGCTCGCAATTCAGGAGAGGCCCTGCTGGAAATCGTCAACGACATCCTGGATTTTTCGAAGATCGAGGCCGGCAGACTCGAACTGGACCACGCGGCGTTTGACTTGCGCGAGGAACTGGGTGAGACGATGAAGACCCTCGCGTTTCGCGCGCACAGCAAGGGTCTGGAACTGGCCTGGAGTATCGACGCCGACATGCCCAATGCCATGGTGGGCGACCGAACGCGATTGCGACAGGTGATCATCAATCTGGTCGGCAATGCAATCAAATTCACGAACCAGGGCGAGGTGGTGTTGCGGGTACATTGCCAATCGTCGTCGGACGGCGAAATCGTAGCACGTTTCGCGGTCACCGACACCGGCATCGGCATCCCCGAGGAAAAACAGTCGCTGATCTTCGAGGCATTCTCGCAGGCCGATACCAGCACCGAGCGGCAGTTCGGCGGCACGGGTCTGGGATTGGCCATTTCGTCGCGATTGGTCGAATCAATGGGTGGTCGGATCGGAGTGGAAAGCCGAGTTGGCCGTGGCAGCAACTTCTACTTTACCGTCCGCTTCTCTCGATCGAACGACGATCAACGGCAGGCCTTGCCCACTTCGTTCCCGAAGAATGATGACGTGCGAATCCTGGTGGTCGACGACAACGACACGAATCGACGGATTCTGCAGCAGTTGCTGCACAGTTGGGGATTGCGGGTCACCACCGCTGCCGATACCGACGAGGGATGGCTGGTCCTACGCGAAGCGAATGTCGCCGGACAACCATTCCAAATCGTGATCGCCGACGTGGGCATGCCGGGCGAGAATGGCTTCTCCCTTGCTCAGCGGATCAAGCAGAATGCGGAACTGGCCGACACCGGCATCATCCTGTTGACCTCCGGCGATCGACTCTTGGACGTCAGGCAGTGCCGCGAGTCAGGTGTGTCCACCAGTCTATTGAAGCCGGTCAAGCATCGGGAGCTTCATGACGCAATCGACGAAGCATTGAACGATCGGCCGCGCCGCCCAAATGCTGACCAGTTTGCTGAGACTCAAACGCTATTCATCCGACCGCTTCGGATTTTGCTGGCCGAAGACAGCCCAGTGAATCAGAAGTTGGCTGTCACATATCTCGATATGCAAGGCCATCAGACAATCGTCGTCGACAACGGCCGAAAGGCTCTAAATGCATTGGAACACGACGACTTTGACTTGGTATTGATGGACGTGCAAATGCCCGAGATGGACGGACTGCGAGCAACGGAAGAGATCCGCAGACGCGAGTGGCAGACGGGCAAGCGCATCCCGATCATTGCCATGACCGCATTCGGCACAACGGAAGACCGCAAGCGATGCCTGCAGGCCGGCATGGATGGCTATATTTCGAAGCCGGTGCGCGCGTTAGCGCTCGAAGAAGTAATCGCCGCTTGTACCGCGCCGGTACAAGTGGTCTGAGTTCATCGTCCGGCACTAGTGCTTTGTCAATTCTCAGATTTAGGGTTCGCGTTCTCGTGGCGTGAGCTTCCAGCTTGCGATGAACGAGGGGGAGGCCTTGGCAAGCAGGATGCTTACCCCACGTTTTAGAATTGACAAAGCACTAGTGCGCGTCCGGCGTCTTGTCCAGCTCTTGACTCGCGGGCAAGCAGGTGCAAGCATAGCAACGTGTGCCGAAATAATTCCCCGGTTCTTCTGCAGTGTGCCACTGCTCGAAACGACGAGGGTCTGCCATGTCTGGTCGCTTTCCATCGTTTCGAGCAGTGTTGCGCTGGTGCGCGACGCAGCACTGCTGGGAATCGTGGTGGGTCAGGTACGGTGGATGCCGCGTCCGATTCCCAGCAGTGGCACACGTTGCTATCTCGCAGCCGGTTGAAGACGTGTCCGGTCTCCACACTACTTCCTCGCCCGAAAGAACCTGCCATGCATCGAATCCTCTGCACCGCCGTACTGCTCTGTGTCTTCTTGATGCCTAATGTGCACGCAGCCGATAGTCCGGTGCGTTTACCGCCGCGCGATCAGATCCTCAAGACGCTGCGGCCCGAACACCCACGTTTGCTCGTCGCCCCGGGCGATTTCGCCTCGCTCAAACGCCGCATTGCCGATACTCCAAGGCTTAGCGAGTGGTACGCCGAGGTGCAGAAGCAGGCAGAGGAAACACTGAAGAAGCCTACCAATACATATCGAATTCCCGACGGCAAGCGTCTGCTCGGCACCAGCCGCAGCGTGCTCGCTCGCGTCTACGAATGTGCCCTGGTCTACCGCCTGGAGAGCGATCGTCGATATCTCGATCGCGTCTGGAAGGAACTGCAGGCAGCCGCGGCGTTCAAAGACTGGAATCCGAGTCACTTCTTGGATACCGGCGAAATGACCCACGCTTTCGCGATCGGCTACGACTGGCTGTACCACGATTGGTCCGAAGAGCAAAGAAGAACAATTCGCGAAGCGATCATTCGGCATGGCCTCACGCCAGGTTTGAAGTCCTATCGTGGCGAAGAGCGCTACGGCTGGTTCATCCGGACCGTTTCCAACTGGAACCAAGTCTGTAACGGCGGTATGACAGCAGGTGCCTTGGCCGTTGCCGACGAGGAGCCGGAAATGGCTGCCGAGATTGTGCATTCGGCTATCGAGTCCCTGCCGCTGGCGATGCACGAGTACGCACCCGACGGCGCCTATCACGAAGGGCCCGGATACTGGGGCTACGGTAGCAGCTACAACGTTTTGATGATCGCCTTTCTGGAATCCGCGCTCGGCAGCGATTTTGGCTTGACCGAGTTCCCCGGCTTCGACAACACTGTGCGATTCCCCATGCAGATGACCGGGCCGACGGGTCGAGTGTTCAACTTTGCCGATGCTTCCGCCGGTCGCCCCGGTCGCACGTTCGCCATGTTCTGGTTGGCCAACCGATTCAAACATCCCGACGTAGTTCGCTTTACCGAGCCCTTTGTCAGGCCGACGGCGTTGGATCTGCTCTGGTATGACCCGCAGTCGCGCAGCGGCAGTCTCAAAACACCAAACGTTGCCACTTACTGGCGCGGTGTTGAAGCGGTGAGCCTGCGTACTAGCTGGAATGATCCGAATGCATCATGGATCGCCTTCAAGGGCGACACGCCGGGCGTGAATCACGGCCAGGCCGACTTGGGCACGTTCGTTCTGGAGATGCTTGGCGAGCGATGGGCCGTCGATCTCGGCGCGGACAACTACAATCTACCGGGCTACTTCGACGGGCGCACGCGTCGCTGGTACTTCTATCGAAATCGCGCCGAAGGTCACAACACGCTGGTGATCAATCCGGACGATGGACCGGATCAAGTGATCGACGGCAAAGCCAAGGTGATCCACTTCGATCCGAAGGACGCAACGCCCGCCGCATTTATGGACCTGACACCTGCGTACGCCAAGCATGCCACGCGCGTCCATCGAGCGATCGCGCTGTTGGATGGCACTTTTCCAGCCGTGCAGGATGAGATCGAACTCAGAGAAACCTCAGACGTGTGGTGGTTCATGCACACACCAGCGAAAGTGTCGATCAATTCAAACGACCGCCAGGCAACACTCTCACTCGGAGACAAACAGATCGTCGCGCACTTGGTGGCCCCCGAAGACGCGCAGTTCACCGTAGTAGACGCTGCCCCCCTACCGAGTTCACCAACAGTGGACGGCCAGAAGGAGAACCGTGGCATACGAAAGCTGGCTATTCATCTGAAGGACGTCAAGTCAAGCGACATCCTCATCGTGTTTACGCCTGCCGGGACAACGCCACCGGCTGACTTCCGGTCCTTGGATCGGAAATAGTCTGCGCGACTAAGCTTCGGTGAAAAAAATGAGGCCCACGGATGGCATGGCGGTCCCACGGATGAATCGCCAGTAGGTCCCGCTTGCCGAGCGGGACCTACCATCGGACGCGCCTCCCCGTTGATCGCATGCGTTTCGCATTCGTCGTCTCCTTCGATTCGTTGGATTCTGTCACTCTTTCACGGTCCCTGGCTTCATGACTTCGACCCAGTGCTTTGTTTCTACGTCGAGGACGTCGCGAAGCTGATGTCGACAACTGATCCCGCAAGCGATGATCGTCTTGTCGTCACGCATCGCCGCGCGAACGGCAGGAAACAGCCGGTCTTCGCCCACTGCGCGCGATACGTCGTAGTGTTCGTAGCCGAACGATCCCGCCATGCCACAGCAGCCCGAGTCGACCTCTTCGCACGTGACATCCGCCAGGCGTCCGAAGTGATTATGGATCGCCGCAGTGCCGAATTCGGCTTTCTGGTGGCAGTGGCCGTGCAGCAGGAACTTGCTCGCCGACGATGCCAGCGGCGGGATCTTGCCGGCGGCAACTTCATCATCCAGGAACACGTCAATCATCTTGACGCACGACGCGACGCGACGGCCCAATTCCTCGTCGTCGATCAAGTCGGGCAGGTCGTCGGCCAACGCCGAGGCGCACGACGGTTCCAGGCACAGGATCGGCAGTCCCTGACGCGCGAAAGCGTCCAAGTTTTCCATCGTCTTTGTGCCGTCACGTTTCGCAGCCCGTACAAGGCCCTTCGAAAGCCGCGGACGCTGACAGCAGCCTGCCTTAGCAAGTATCACCTCGTAACCGCACCCTTCGAGCAGTTCCACGGCCGAAAGGCCAACATGCGGCTCCATGTAGTTGGCGTAAGTGTCGTCGAACAATACGACTTTGCCCAAACGGCTGCCGCCGGCTCCGTTCGATGGAGTCCTCTTCCGTTCTCGGTCTCTTAGGAGTTTCGCAAGCGGACGTGTCGCGAATCCTGGCATCGGTCTGCGGCGATCAATGCCGGCGATCCTCTCCATCATCCACCCGTAGCCCGGCAGTTTCGCGGCTAGGTTCGCCAAGTGTGCCAGAGGTCCCGCGACTCGTCGCGCCGTATTCGGCATGTTGCCAACCAGCTTGTATCCCAGCGGCGTCCCGTGATCGTCGTGGTGCATTTGCAGGACGTCGCTCTTCAGACGCGCCATGTCAACAGCATTGGGGCATTCGCTCTTGCACGATTTGCAGGCCAGACAAAGCTCCAGGACTTGCTTCATGCGGTCGCTGCTCAAAGCGCCCTCATCCAGTTGTCCCGACATCGCCAAACGCAATGCGTTTGCCCGGCCTCGGGTGGTTGCCTCCTCGTCGCGCGTGGCCATATAGCTGGGACACATCGTGCCTTCGTCCAGTTTACGGCACGCGCCCACGCCATTGCACTGTTCGACGGCAAGCTGAAATCCGCCTTGGTCGCGATAGTGGAACAAAGCGGGTACGTCGGCCGGCCGGTATTGGTCGCCGTAACGCAGATGGCTGACCATCGACGGCGTATCGACAAGTTTGCCGGGATTCATCAGATTCTGCGGGTCGAACAGCCGCTTGGTCTGCCGAAACGCTTCGAGCAGCTTTTCCCCGAAAGAACGTGGGATGAATTCTCCGCGAACAAGCCCATCGCCGTGTTCGCCGGCAAATATGCCTTCGTACTCGCACACCATATCGAACGCATGATTGGCGATGTCCACCATCTTCTGGCGGTCTTCCGGCTTGTGCAGATCGAGCACCGGCCGGAAGTGGATCACGCCGACGCTGGCATGAGCGTACAAGCTGGTCGGTACGTTCAATTCGTCGCAAACCTTCTGCAATCGTTCGATGTACTCGGCTAATACCTCGACCGGCACGCAAGCATCCTCGACAAACGCTTGCCCTTTTGACGGGCCTTTGACGTTTGTGATCAGACCCAGTCCCAGCTTCCTCACGTTCCATACATCGGCCTGCCCTTTCTTGTCGGTTCGTACAGGCCACGCGTACCCGATGTTTTGTTCTTTCAGATCGTCAACCAGTTCGGTAATCCGTCGAGCGGCCTCCGCCTCATCATCGCCGAACACTTCGATCAACAACACCGCCTCTGGCTGACCATCGATAAAGGTGGCCATGTCGCGAGTCGTCGCGTTGACGACAGCTTCGCCGAGAACCGATTGGTCCAGCAACTCGACGGTGCTGGGATTGTGGCGAAGGATCTCCGGTACGTGGCGCAGCGAATCGATCACGTCGTCGAAATGGACCACGGCCAGCGCCGTCGCCGTGGGAAGCGGTGTCAAGCGGACCTTGGTTTCCAGCAGTACGGCCAGCGTCCCTTCGCTGCCCACGATCAAGTTGGACAGATTCCAGGTCTTGCGTCCCGACAAGTTGCGCCCGCCGATCGGACCCGTGTAGCCCGCTCCGTCGACGAATTCGTCCAGGTTGTAGCCAGAAACGCGGCGCATGACTTTCGGATAGCGTGCCAGGATTTCGTCACGATTCTTCTCGACAATCTCCTTCACACCGCGGTAGATCGACGCCTCGGATGAATCGCCCTCTGATCGGCGATCCCAGTCGTCATCGTCCACCGCCTCCAACTCCATCACGGTGCCGTCGGCCAGTACGACTTTCGAGGAGATTACGTGATCGATCGTTTTTCCGTACACGATGGATCGCGTGCCCGAAGCGTTATTGCCGATCATGCCGCCGACCGTGGCCCGATTGGCCGTTGCGGGATCCGGAGCCAAGTGCAGTCGATGCTGGGCAAGCTGCGCGTTCAGCCGGTCGCGAACGACGCCGGGCTGCACGCGAGCCCAGCCTTCGTCGACATTCACTTCCAGCACTTGATCCATGTACTTCGATACGTCGACGATCATACCCGTGCCGAACGTTTGGCCCGAAAGCGACGTAGCGCCACCGCGCGGCGTAATTGGCAGACCGAACTGTCCGGCTATCTTGACCGCCTGGACGCAATCCTCCTCGTCGCGAGGCACGACAACGCATGCGGGCATCATCTGATAGTGGCTTGCGTCGGTCGCGTGCAATCCGCGACTCATCTGGTCGAAGTACACCTCGCCGCGCACGGTCGATCGAAGGGTCTGTTCGAGTTTCGGGACGTCAATGGGGCCTTGGGGCTGGTCGAGGGGCATTATGTTGACTTTGGTTGGTAGTTCGATTCTTGTCGAGCGTGTGGCGGAGGATAGAACCACTGCGATGGAAACCACTTTTGTAGCAGATTGGCCCGGCGAGCGTTAGGATGGTCGGCGCTCAGAACTCAGTACAGAGTACTCAGTACCCAGTACACACCTGTTGTGTCGTGGTCTCACGACCGCGACACCCGCACGACCGTAGGTCTCCACGAATCAAGGGAGACCTGCGGTCAGGCCGGTGAGCCGGTCGGGAGACCGGCCCACAACCAGTACCCAGTACTCTGTACTCCGTACTCGCGATCCGGCCTCGCCCCTCAGTCCGTCGGCTCAATCACTCGCCACTCGAGAATGCCGCCGGAGAACTCTTCTTGGAGTTGGACCTCGATACGCAACTCCGAGGTTTCCACGGCATCGAACGTGACCTTGTTGAATTGGTCTTTCTCAACGCCGTACTCGCCGGCACCGCTGACCGGTTTCCATCCGCCGCCTTCTTTGTACAGAAGCTGCCACGAAACGGGCGTACGGCATTGGCCGCGGCCTGTGTCGTCGAACCAATAGACCTCGACGCCCGCGACGCGTTTCGGCTTGTCGAAGTCGTACTGGACCCATTCGGTCGTACCTCGGTGGTCCCACCAGGTGAGGCGGGGGATGCTGTGATCATTCGAGTTGCGCGGGAGCAAGTCGTCGCCGAGCGCCGTCACCGTATCACTGTGCCAAACGTGAGATGCCGTCGCTGGAATCGGCTCCTTCGGGCCAATCCACTCGTGTGCGTCGGGCCCATCGCCGATGGTTGGGAATGCCGATATCCGCAGGCGTGCGGCGCCCATCGGGATCAGAGTAACCGTCTCGATTGGCTCGTCCGATTTGGCCGGGCTCGGCTGGACCTTGCCGATCAGACCCAGATGGTCCAGCTTCCAGTCCGGGATGCGTTTGGCCTTCGTCCGTAACTGCACGGGTACAGCGCCCGCCTCGAAGGGCTGGTTCGATTCCGGCCATTCGGTTTTGGCAAAAACGAAGGAAGACGTCGGATCCTGCTCGTCGAGCACCAATCCATAGTTCCATGGCGTTGTCGGATGGATCTCCCAAGCCGGCCATTCTTCGGTGCCGCCGGACTGCACATAACGCTCGCCGATCTTCAGCGAATACGTCAGCGGCCCGCGGTCCACGGAAACGCTGCTCTGGTTCTTTTCCCACGTCCTTAACCGAACGGTCATCGGCAAGTGTAGACTAACCGTGTCACCGTCCTGCCAAACACGGTCGATCTTTAAGAACACGCACGGTATTGTCATTGCCTCGACCGTTTGCCCGTTGATTTCGAGTCTGGGTTCTTCGCACCAGCCGGGTATCCGCAGATACAGTGGGAACTGCACTTCCTTCGACATAGACAAGGAAAATGTGATTGCCTCGTCAAATGGGTACTTCGTGTCTTCAACGATCGTCACTTCGGTACCGTCGCCGACTTTCGCCGTGACCTTCGATTCGGCGTACAGCACCGCGGCCAAGCCGTTGCCCGGCGTCGCCAGCCAGAGGTGTTCGGCATAGTAGGGCCAACCGTGTCCGTAGTTGTGTTGGCAGCAGCGGTGAGCGTGTGGATTCATGTGCAGCATCGGGCCGCCGTTCTGGAAGCCGGGCGACTTGCTGCGCGCATCACTGAGCACCAGATTCGGTGCCGTCAGATATCGCAACCCTTTCGAATCGGGCATCAAGCAGGCTGGCAACGTGTTCAGTGCCGCGTCTTCACAGCGGTCGGCCCAGATCGGATCGCCGGTGATCGCCAGCAGCGTTTCGTCCGACAGCATCTCTTCCACGACGCCGCAAGTCTCGATGGCCTGACGGGGGCCGACGTAGCCGGGTCTTGCGTTTTCATCGGCGCCGAACACTCCGCCGGGGACCTGACCATAGATCGACCGCACGTGCTGATAGTTGCGTTCGGCTGCGATCAAGTGCTTCGGGTCTTTCGACTGCATGTAGAAAGTCGCCGGCCCGCCAAACGCCTGTCCGATGTTGACGTTGTGCCAGTTGATCACGCCGTCGCTCCAACGCGCCGTGTTGCGATGGACCTTCTCGGCCAGTTCCAACAGCCACTCGTCGCCCGTCCGGTTGTACAGCCAATAGACGCTGAACAGATTGTCGGCTGCTCGCATCTGCTGCCAGTACGGCGGCAGGAAATCCTCGTCCGCAACGGTCAGCTCCCAGCGGAAGTATCGCTTCATCAATTCCAGCACTCGTTCGTCGCCCGTGTACTCGTGGTACGACTGCAGGACGAACAGCATGACCATGTTGGGCCACAAGTCATACTTGCCGCTGGTGCTTCGGACCGTACTCTTTCCGCCCATGTTTCCAAGCGGACCGAACCAACCGTCTTCGCGCTGGCTCTTCAGGGCCGCTTCGATCCAGATTCTCGCTTCCTTGATGATGCGTTCGTCGCCCAGCAGGTAACCCGTGTCGCCGAAGCCTTTCAGCCAGTACGGCACCTCTTCCCAACCGTTGCGTCCGCCGCCTGTTGGGTCCAGCCACGCGTTGTCTTCCTTGACGAGAAACCGGCTGATTTCGGTCAGATGCCCGTGGAACCCGTCGGCTTGAAGCTGCAACTGCTTACGCACCCAGCCTCGCGGTTCGATGGCGCCAATCGGCAACTTCATCAACGGACTGGGCAGCAACGGCTCGCGATTGCCGACGTAGAAATCGTTCTTCGACGACGTGTCAGGAATCGGCATGACCGCGACTTCGCCGGCCAGCGACGAAGTCGTCGCAGCCAGAATCGCGACGAAAGAAAGGACCGTTAGAAAGGTTCTCATGGTGATTGTCTCCTTGTAATCCCAGCGGTTACACAATGATTTTGCCCAAAAATGATTTTGCCGTTTTCTTTTTCGGGCAAAATCATCTGTGGGCAAAATCATTGCGAATCACCCGTATTGGGTTTCTTCGGCAGGACGCGATTGGCTTTCGTCCGTCATGATCCAGCTCCTTGTGCAATACACTGGGCCAAAGCATACGATATCAAAAGGCCGCCCCAGTCGCCAGAATCATGTCGTCAACAAGGAAAGCTCATGGATCGGCGACAGCCGCGATCACTCGCTGCCACAGTTCCTTTCCGCCGATAGCATTAGTCATGATTACGATGCCGCGGCCTCGTTTGCGGTCGAATTCGCAATAGCAGCGAAAGCCGGTCCCGTTCGAGCCGCCGTGGTAGATACGGTCCCCGCTGGCAGTCTCGTTGATCGCCCACGCGAGGCCCCAGTAGACGGTATCACACACGGTCTTGCCGGATCGGGTGATCGGTTCGCGGCCGGTCGCCTTTGTGGTTCGCGTTAGCATGGCGTCGATGGAATCGCCGCTCAACGAATGATCGGCCGATCGGTCCTCCTTGACAATCTCGACGAGGTACTTCGCGTATTCCAACGGCGTGCAGTACAGCGAGTAGCCCGCGTTAGCGTGACGAAAAAGCGAACGATTCTCCTTGACTTTGCCGTCGCGGTCATGGCCGGCGGCGGCCAGCTTGTCGTAGCGATCCTCCCAAACGTAGCTGCTGATCGTGATTTCCAGCGGCTGGAACAGATTCTGATGGACGTATTCCCTCCAAGGCGTGCCGGTGATGTGCTCGACGACCCGCTGCAAATACAAGAAACCTTCGCCGGAATAGCTGAATTTCGTACCGGGCTCGAACTGAACCGGCAGCGGGCCGCCGCTTCGCCAACCGCCGTCGCGCCAATTCGGAAAGCCGCTGGTGTGCGAAACCACCATGCGAGCCGTGATGCGTTTGTGAAGCGGCTCGTCGGGCAGATAAGGTTCGTCGAGATACTCCGTAAGCGGCTTGTCCAAGTCCAGTTTGCCTTGCTCGACCAGCTTCAACGCAAGATAAGCCAACGGCGTCTTGCTCATCGAACACGCCTCGAACACGGTCGTCCGGTCCACCTTGTCCGTGCCTCCGGCACGCAGCACACCGTATTGACGGTCCCAGGCGATTTGACGATCGTCGATTACGGCTATCGACACGCCGGGAACGTGATACTCGGCCATCAACTCGGGGACAAGCTGATCCAGCGTTGCCTGGATCGAATCTGATCGCGACGGCGGGGGCGTCACGTGTTGACCCTGGGGCATAGCAGTGTCTTCGGCCGTGGTGTACGCTGGCAGCAGAGCCGCGAGCAGGAAGGAACCGAACAAAGCCCGGCTCGAGGTCACGAAGAGAGTCATCTACAACCTTCCTCCCATTTTTCGAACGTTCTGTGACAGTGGCACCAGTATACAGCATTTCACAAACCTTCTTGTCAGAATCGGAGAGTCTACGATGAACGCGATCGACGTCATCAGAATGTCACTCGACCAAAGCACGGCCTGGGTGATGGAACTGA
>JACKQG010003267.1_pt1 | contig 20087 bp, 22 predicted proteins | sample 8237621 | NCBI WGS metagenome assembly JACKQG01 (sample SAMN15677084, study PRJNA649215) | marine metagenome | biome: marine; feature: Black Sea; material: saline water; isolation source: suspended particulate matter (SPM) from the Black Sea western gyre | collected 2013-06-09/2013-06-10 | depth... | reverse complement strand
TGAGGTTGATATGCAACCTGTAAATGCAGTGTGTACATTATTTTCATCATCATCAAAACTTGAAACACTGTCACCAAACAATGTTACCTTTGTTACAGAGTGTTCGCCTATAAACGTTGTTTGCAAAACTGACGAATTAAGAGGTGAGCATGGAGTAATGAATGACTTAGGTAATTCAAAAACGAATGGCTTTATTATTAATACTGGCATAGGTTATATTTTTGACAGAGCCGTTGATACAATAACACCTTTAGGTACTTTGATGAATTTTACCAGTAGTTCTAATGAGGAATGTTCTGTCCCACAAAAAATTACTATTGTGTTAGAGTAAAAAGCTCGGTATTGTAAATATATGATACTTGGATTTATAGGTTTTGTTTTTTTTGGAGCTGTAGGCTATTTTGCTTACAACTTTGGCCAATGTTTGTCTAATTTTACAAGGTTGAGCAATTTCATAAACAAAAAAATAGTTGGGACCGCAGCTGTGATTGCATATGTATACCTCATCTATGCAAATCAAACATTAGTAGTCGATTCTTTTATGAAGTCTATGGGCGGTTAGTTTATTTATTCTTCTTTTCTAAGGATAATAGTAAATCTTTGTGTACCATCCCTCCAAAAGAAGAAAAACCACCATTTTTTTTAGATTTTGAAATAATTCTATGACATGGGATTATTAATAAACATTTATTTGCACCACATGCATTGCCAACTGCTCGTGGAGAGGTTTTAATCTTTTTTGCTATAGTTGAGTAATATTGTGTTTTACCATATTTAACTTTTACAAGCTCCCTCCAGACCCTTTTTTGAAAAACTGTTCCAGCAGGGTTTATTTTTAAGTTAAAAGTTTTTCTTTTATTTTTTAGGTATTCTAAGATTTGAAGACGTGTTTTTAAAAGATAAGGATTATTGGTGTTTTTAATTTTCTTTTTTGTAAATTTAATTTCAATAATTTGTCTATTTTTTTCCTGAATTAAGATGTTTGCGAGGCTTGTTTTAAATATACATTCTTCCATTTAGATAATATTTAGAACATTCATTGCCCAATAAACTACTACTGCCAGCATAAAAGTTATTGCCAAAAAATTTATTATTGATGTAACTAACCTAAATTCCATAGTGTCTTTTTTATTTTCTTCATTTATAAACTCACCCTTTATCCATTTTCCGGTATAGGTTCTCCCATCACTGTATGTCCATTGTCCGTCACCAAAAGGCTTGCCCTTTCTATATTCGCCTCTATAAATTTTTCCATTAGGGAAGGTATTCATGCCATATCCATGTGGAAGATCATCCTCCCAGTCACCATCATAAGTTCTTTTGGTAGGCGTTTTTAATAATCCATGGCCATGTTTTTTTCCATCGAGAAAATCTCCAGTATAGATATCTCCATTATCAAATGTTTGAATACCAGATGTTTTTTCGTCATTTGTATATTCGATAGACATAATTTTAATTAAGCTTTCTTGATTTGTGCAAGGACAGTATAAAAAATAGGTCCGTCACCCATATCAGTTACATCTTGGGTATTAAGGGCATTTGCGTTTACACCATTCTTCACAAGAGACCCTTTATATTGCTTTTGAGTTGACGCCACCCCATCCAACATAGAATCCATAATGACAGCATGAGCATAGGTTTCTCCGACATCATTGTAGATTCTACAAAGATCCCCATCCTTAATTTTTCTTTTGGCCGAATCCTTTCTAGACATTTCAATCGTTGGTCGAGATGCCATATCCCTCAACCTCTTTACTGGTACGAATGAGTTGCCGATAAACTGGTGAGTTGCAGGACTTAAAATCTGAATTGGATATTTCTTTTTAAGCTTCTTATCGGTAAACTCTTCATGATGTTCTGGGTATGGGCCTAGGCCTATTTTTTCAGTGTCCTCAGAATAAATTTGAATTTTACCATCTTTGGTAGGCCATCCTTTTTTTAAATAATCTCTTCTTTTATTATTTACATCCCCTTTCATCCATCCTTTCTTTTTTAGCTTTTCATAGGTGATGCCTGTAAAGAGTGGATTGTGCTTTGGATCAATCATGTTTCTAATCATGCTTTCATCACTTTCAGTAAAGCATTTTTCTTTATACCCCATATATTTAGCAAGGGCGCGGAAAGTGTCTTGATTAGATTTACTTTCCCCAAGAGGATTTATAGCGGGTTGGGAAAGACTAAAATAATAATGACCATAAGGGGCATTTAAATCGAGATGTTCAAGTGCGGTATCTGCTGGAAGTACCACATCTGCATAATCACAGCTATCGGTCCAAAAAGTTTCATGAACGACTGTAAATAAATCCTGTCTTTTTAATCCTTTTCTCACGTCTTTTGTGTCTGGAGCACAATTTGCAATATCTGAATTCCATACAAACAAAGCTTTAATTGGTGGGTTTAGTTTTTTATCATTTAGCGCATTCCCTATTTGGATCATGTTGATTGATCTAGGTTCTCTCTTTTTAAGTAAAGCCGGTTTTTGTAGTTTATTTAAATCTACATTCCACATCTCCTCAATGGAGCCAACAAAAACGCCAGAACTTTTATTCCTCCAAGCACCTGTGATTGCTGGTAGAAGCATAATAGCTCTTACCATCATTCCACCATTGCGGTGTCGGTTAAGTCCATAGTTTGGTCTGATGTAGGATTTTTTAGTTGAGCTATATTCAGTTGCAAGTTTTATTATAGCCTCTTTTTTTATTCCAGTAATTCTTGCTACTTTTTCAGGAGTATATTTTGGGAGGATTTTTTTAAGAAATTCTTCATGGCCTCTCGTATATTTTTTTAAAAAAGTTTTGTCATGTTTATTCTTTTTAACGATAACATGCATCATACCAAGAGCTAATGCTGCATCGGTTCCTGGTTTAGGTTGTATATGCCAATCACATAATGCAGAAGTTCTTGTCTCTCTTGGGTCAATACATACAATTTTAGCCCCTCTCTTTTTTGCCTCTTCTACAAAAGGAACCATATGCACATGAGTTGAAACAATGTTAGTCCCCCAAAGAATAATGTATTCATTATTAGGAACCTCATCAATAGCTGGGCCACAAGCAGCGCCATAAGTATAAATGCCAGCAGTTGAGGCAGCCGCTATACAAATTGTTCTACCTAATCTTGCCGCCCCCATCTTATTCCAAAATCTTTCACTCATTCCCCAATATCCAAGCATTCCAAGAGTTCCCGAATAACTATAAGGTTGAATGGCTTCACCCCCATATTGTTTTTCAACATTTTTTAATTTTTTTGCAATTAATTTCAACGCATAATCCCAAGAGACTCTTTTAAGCTTTCCTTTTTTTCCTTTGGACCCAATTCTTACATGAGGGTAGAGAACCCTATTTTCGTTGTAAACTAAATCAAGATAGTGATTTACTTTATTACATAAGAAACCTTTTGTAATTGGGTGGCTTGCATCGCCTTTTAGTGCTACAGCTTTTTTCATAGCAGTATCAACAGTTACATTTAAGCTACATGTGTCTGGACAGTCATGAGGGCATGTGACATTTATCGTTTTAAATTTAGATTTTAACATTTACTTTTTTCTCAACTTTTTGTATTGATATGGCATTGGTTGGGCATACTCGTTCACATTCCCCACATCTGATACATTTTTTATGATCAATGTATAATTTCCCATGATAAATACCATTTGTTTTTAGCGCATTAACCTTAGAATAACTAACATCTCCCAAATCATCTGTTATGGTTTTATGTGTTTCCACAATACATCCTTTCACTGGTTTTACTAAAAGACATTCATCACATAAAACACAAAGATTGTCATTTATTTCAAATTTGTAATGGCAAAGATAACACCTAGATGCTTCGTTGATTGAATTTGATTTGTTATAACCAAGCTCAACCTCTCTATTGAAATTTCTTAGTTTAAAATTTAGTGTAGGTATCTTATTGATAGGAACATAATTAAGTTCTAAATTACGATGTGTGGTGGTTGCATTCTCAATATGTATATTCTTTTTTAATATTTTTCTTTTCATTAAAAACTCATCAACTTTATTAGCAGTATTTTTTGCATGAGCAATTGCATCAATAAGTGTGGTAGCACCAAGCGCATAATCACCAGCTGCAAATATATTTTTTGTTATGAGATATTTCTCTTTAGCGTTTTTCAGTTTCTTCTTATAGGAAGAGAGAATTTGTAATTCTTGTTTTTGTCCAATTGCCAGAATTATGTGATCAGTTTTTATAGAAAAATTTGACCCCCTAACATCTGTTAATTTATATTTGCCATTTTTTTTAATAATTTTTGTTTCAATAAGCTCCAAAGCCACAAGCTTATCTTTTTTCATTATTAATTTATGAGGACGAGCATTAAAAATCATTTTACCTTTTTCATTTACTAACTCATCAAGCTCCCCAGGCAATATCATAAGGTCATCTGTTTTTCTTCTATAAAAAGTTTTTACAGATTTTGCTCCAAGCCTCAAAGCAGTCCTTGCACAATCCATGCTTGTATAACCACCGCCAATGACAATCACATTTTTACCAATCTGTTTTTGATTATATTCATTAACTCTTAGTAAAAATTCTAATCCATCTTCTACATTGTTATTATTTGTAAAAGATTTGTTAATTTTATTAGTTTTTAATGTTCCAGTTGCAAGAATAACTGCATCATATGTTTTCGATAAAGAGACTAATTCTTTATGGGTATTTACATTTTTATTATAAAAAATTTTTATACCCATTTTAAGTATCTGATCAATCTCATGGTTTATAATATCTCTTGGTAATCTGAAAACTGGAATGCCCTGATTTAGCATCCCCCCTGGCGTCTTATGTTTTTCAAATACATCAACTTGATGTCCATAACGTTTTAATTCACGTGCTGCAGCTAAACCAGCAACTCCTGCTCCAATTATTAAAATTTTTTTATTAGTTTTTGTCGAGTATGGCTTTACTGTAAATTTTTTACGCCCACTCTTGAAATCACCAGCAGCTCTTTTTGAAAAACATATTGACAGAGAGTCACCGTTATCATCATCATTATGCCTGCAACTGTCTTCACATGGTCTTGAGCAGACTCTACCTAAAATTTCTGGAAAAATATTATCTTCAAGGTTTATCTTATATGCCTTATCAAAATCTTTTTTATAGATAGCCTCCAGATAACCTGGTATATCAGTATCAGCTGGGCAGGAGGTTCTACAAGGCACACTTTTCTCATACCATTTAAAATCTTTTTTATCTTCAGATAACCCTTTATTAATATTTAATGCAGACTCATGTCCTTTAAAAAAACTTTTTTTCATTTCTCCCCCTATGCCACTTTATCAAATTTTTATATATAAGTGGTTTAAAAATATTATTTAATGGAAACTCCATAAGAGTTTTCTTATTTGCTAAAGTACTTTTTTTTTGAACTCATAGATTTTTATACATAATTATGTGATTATTATACTGTTAATAAATAGGAGATTATAATGAGTTGGAGTCTTAAAGGGGAATATGCTGAGTCGTGTAATTGCGATTTAATGTGCCCATGTCTGTATCTTCAAAGTCCTACAAAAGGGTTTTGTGAAGCAATGCTTGTATGGGACATCAGTAAAGGAAATTTAGGAGATGTGAAACTTGATGGGTTAAAAGTTTCAGCATGGTTGCATGCACCTGGCCCAAATTTAACAGATGGGGGTTTCCAGTTAGCTCTATACATCGATGAAAATGCTGATGATGCGCAAGCTAAAGCTATTGAAGAGCTTTGGGGAGGCAAGCATGGTGGGCATCTTGGTGTAATAGCAAGCTTGGTTGGCGATGTTATTGGTGTTAAAAAAGCGGCTATTGAATATAAAATGGATGGAAACAGCAAAACACTAAATGTTAGTGGAGCAGGTGGTTGGAATATGGGTGGCGTTGAGAGTGGCGACGGTAAAGTTGCACAATGTCATTATCATCCGCTAGCTATTAATCCTGGTTATCCAGTTGATGTGAATTTGACAACTAGTCAAGAATATTCTGATCATGGAAGAACATGGAATACTACAGCATCTAGAGTAGGATTATCTGGTCCATTTGCTTATCAACCATAAACAAATGTAATTAGTAAAAGGGGGCTATTCAGCCCTCTTTTTTTATTAACTAACATATCAACTTGTCTATATGAAAAAAACTAAAATAGAAAAACCTGAAATAACACAAGCAATAAATGCTTTTAGTCAGAAAAAATTTTCCGAAGCTGAAAAAATATGTCTTGAGGTGTTATCAAAATCCGATGATGCGGATGCTAATCATATAATTGGTTGTATTAGAATGGGAGAGAAAAAGTTTGATGAAAGTATTGAATACATCAATAAATCATTAGCTAAAGATCCGGATAATTTAGGCACGCTGATTTCACTTGGATGTGCTCAAAGTTCCAGTAAAGATTATAAAAGTGCTATAACCTCTTTTAATAAAGTTGTTAAAAAAAAATCAGACATATCTCAAGTTCATTTTTATCTTGGTGAGGCTTATAGACAACTTGGAAAATACGAAAAATCTTTAGAGTCTTTCAAAGAATGTTTAAAGTTAACGCCTGATCATATTGGCTGTCAGATGATGGTAGGCATTGTTTACGAGGAATTAAAACGCTTTAATCAAGCAATTGATTTTTATAAATCTTGCATTGATACCTATCCTGAATATATAGCTCCTCATGTCAATCTAGGAATGTGTTTGTTACTCACAGGTAATTATGAGGAAGGTTGGGGTGAGTATGAATGGAGGCTAAGATTATCTAGGGATATATACCAGAAAGAATTTAAAAAACCAAAATGGAATGGAGAGGATCTAGATAATAAGAAACTATTGATTATTTGTGAACAAGGCTTTGGTGATTCAGTGCAATTTATAAGATTTGCTGAGTCACTCTCTAAAGAAGGAGCTACAATTTTTGTAATGTCACCAGATGAATTGAAATCGCTCCTAGTCAACCAAAAAGGTGTAAATAAAGTTTTTGGTTATGATGATGTATTGCCGGAATATGACTTTTATACTTTTATGCTATCCATTCCAAAAATTTTGAAATGGGAACCAAAAATGGATACCCAGCATTTCCCTTATTTAAAAGTTGAAGAAAAAAATCACCCCTTTGTAGTTAAAGATAAAATGAATATTGGCATCCTAACGCAGACTAGAACAGGAACAAACGATGAAAAATTTAGGAGTATAGAATTAAATAAGTTTTCTAATGTTTTTGAGAAACAAAAACACAATATAATTTCTTTAGACTATTTTATTAATGAAGATACTTCAAATAAAGGAATTATTGATGTCTTTCCTGAAATAAATGATGTTGCCGATACTGCCAATATAATTAAAAATTTAGATTTAGTTATTTGTGTGGATACATTAGTAGCACATATTGCTGGAGCATTAAATATAAAAACATGGTTGATGTTAGCAATTGTTCCAGGTTGGAGGTGGGATTTAAATTATCCTGTTTCAACACCATGGTATCCATCAATAGAGATATTTAGACAACAAACTAATAATGATTGGGATACAATGATAAAGGATATAGGAAATAAATTAAATAATGTCTAAATTTATTATACGACAAGCATTTGCCGAAGCAATGGATCTTCAAAAGAGAGGTCAGTTTGAAGATGCCAAAGAAATATATAAAAAAATTTTGAAAACTGACTCGTCAGAACCAAATGCGAATCACCTTATATCACTAATCTACATGGCAGAAAGAGATTTTTCTCTAGCTAAAGAACATATAGAAAAGGCTATATTAAAAGCTCCAGAGCAAGCTGTCTTTCATAGTAATTATGGCGCATTATTACACTCTATGGGAGATATCCAGGCATCCATCAAGGCCTATAAGCAATCACTTAAAATTGATAAAAAACTTTTTCAATCACATTATGCTCTAGGCATCGTTTATACTGATAAACAAGAATTTGATAAAGCAATAGAGTCATACAACAAGGCATTAGGAATTAATAAAGATTCTTCAGAAGCACATAATAATTTAGCAAATTTATTTAATAGTTTAAATAATCCAGAAGCTGAATATCATTACCAAAAAACCATTGATCTTGTATCTCAGGAAATATACCCAAGACTCAATATGTCGAATTATTTAATAAAAGAAGGCAAGTTCAAAGAAGCAGAAAAACACTTAATTGATCTTATTGACCTAGATTTAACTTCGCCAGAAGTATTTAATAGTTTAGGGGTCACATATAAGGGATTAGATCAGGATTCTAAAGCAGCTGAAATGTTTAAAAAAGCTTTAGCTCTAGACCCAGAATTCGTTTTGTCTCAAAAAAATTTAGACAGTCTTTAGATATTTCCATTAGGCTTTCATTGTATTGAATCATTTTATTTTTTTTACAATCATGTTATGTTGAATGGACGTAGTATTTGAGGGGGTATTATGCTGAGACACTATAGCGTAGCACTGAGTGCATTATTTTTAATAGCAATCTTGCCATTACAGGCTTTTTCTGGTGAACCTATCAATAGAGCTGTAGATGCTGCTTCAAGCAGTATTGATTCAGCTATAGAATCTTGGGCATCAGAAAACATACCCAATCTAAGATTAATTGAAATTGATACTAAAATCAGAAATGCTTCAGAAACAGATTATAGAATACTTACCATACTTGAGTTATCAGATAGTGAATTAGAAAAATATTTGTCTCAGATTTCTTTCTCATCCTACGATAATAGAGAAACATTTAATCTTGGCCTGGTCTGGAGAGCAATGAATAAAAATAAAACCCTTATCTATGGGGTTAATGCTTTTTATGATAGAGAAATTAATTCAAATCATTCACGTCTTGGATTGGGTTTTGAATTAAAGTCTTCTGTATATGATGTAAATTTAAACCTCTATGAAGCTTTAACTGGAAGACATAGTTATGCTGGTGCAATTGAAGAGGCGGCTGATGGTTATGACCTAGAGGTTGCGATGTATCTTCCATATATGCCATGGGCAAAAGTTTATTATAAAGGCTACGAATGGGACTCTAGCATCTATGATGTCAAAAACGGTGAATCGCTAAGTTTGCATTTGCAACCTACAAGTAGAGTTGCTATAGAAATTGGAAGACAACAAGATAATACTATGAGCACAGGATTATCTTTTTTAAGAGTAGATTATATTATTTGCTGTAATAATCAAACTACCAACAGACCGGTTGTATTTTTGTCACCAACAGCTTATTCATATCAATCTATAGAATCAAGATTTTTTGAAAAAGTGAGAAGGCAAAATAACGTTGTTAAAGGTATAAAAGGTGCCGTTAATGTAGGCAGAGGAACATAATGATTAAATTTTATAAACTAAATATTTATAGTTTTTTATTAAGCTTTGTTTTCTGCACATCATTATTTGCAGCTACTGCTACACCGACTTCATATAAACCCACGGTGACCAAGGTGGAATTGTGTACCTCATCATCGTGTTCTGACCCGGTAGTTCTAGGGTCAACTTCAAAAGAATTTGATATCGCGTCTGCGAGTGTTGGAGCAGACGTGGGAACATACCTTTCTGATTTTACAATTACTTTAGGAAAAACTTACACACATATGAGGTCTACAATTAGTTCTACATTTAAAGTAACTGGCACGGTAACGGTTGGTAGTGAAACTTGTAATACTGTAGCATCGCCTTCTGTAGCTTCAACTGCCACCCTAACTGCAAAAAATGCGACGGACGGCACATTGGCTGAGATGGAGTGGATAATACCTAATACAAATGGAGGCGGAGATTACTCTGATCTAACATCATCTTTTGCTGCTAGCGGCACTGCTAAAGTAGATGGAGCATCAACTTTCACATTTACAATCGCATTAGCTGTTCCATATACTCCAAAATCAACGGATGTTCCAAAAATTAGAATGGCTTTTAATGTGGCAGATACTTTAACTGCTACTGAATCAGGTGGGACATGTGTTATGTATTTAACTCCACCAATTCAAACTGTCACTATTTCACGATAATAAACCTACTCACTTAATATTCAAAAATAATAATTAACCCTTGTATTCTTAGACCCTAACTGATACAAAGTACCCACAGTTACATAGAATATATGTACCTTGGAAGACTCTCAACAAATTGTTATAGAATAACAGCTAGTAGAAATCTTCAACTAACTATTTATTTAACTATAACAAAGAGAAATTAATGAACAATTTTGAAAGTTTTGGGCTTTCCAAAAATTTGAGTAAAGCATTACTTAATATGGATTTTTCCATACCAACTCCAATACAACAAAAAGCTATCCCAGTAGCTCTAAAAGGATTAGATATCCTTGGTTCTGCGCAGACAGGAACTGGCAAAACAGTTGCCTTTTGTATACCGATGATAGAAATATTATCTAAAAATGAAAATATGACCGCTTTAATAATGACGCCCACAAGAGAATTAGCTAGACAAGTGTTAGGAGTTGTAAATCAACTTTTAGGAAGATCAAACACAATAAGGTCAGCATGTTTAATTGGTGGAGAGGCGATGGGGAAACAGTTGAACCAACTGCGAAAAGGACCAAGAATAATTGTTGGAACCCCAGGTCGCATAAATGATCATTTAGAAAGCGAGACTTTAGATTTAATGGATTGTGGTTATTTAGTTTTAGATGAAACTGATAGAATGCTTGACATGGGTTTCGGTATTCAAATTGATCAAACATTGCAATACCTTCCTTCAGAAAAACAAACTTTACTTTTTTCAGCCACTTTGCCGGAAAAGATAATGAAGCTTTCAAAAAAATATTTATATAATCCAGAGAGAGTTGCTGTAGAGACTGACAATATATTACTAACAAATATTAAACATGATATTTTAAATATTGATCACAATAAAAAATATAAAGAATTATTATTGCAGTTATCTAAACGCAATGGGTCTGTATTAATTTTTGCAAAGACAAAGCATGGAACAAAAAGAATGGCAAAGAATCTATCAAATGATGGATTTAAAGCAGATGCGTTGAATGGAAATTTAAATCAAAATAAAAGAGATAAGGTTATGAAAAACTTTAGACTTAAAAAATTTAAAGTACTTGTAGCCACAGATATTGCGTCAAGAGGGCTAGATGTTGATCACATTGAGCATGTAGTTAACTATGATTTACCTCAAGTTGCAGAGGATTATATACATCGTATTGGTAGAACAGGGCGAGCAGGATCTAAGGGATCAACAATCTGTTTTGTTTCTCCAGAAGAACAACCTTTATGGGATCAAATTAATTATTTATTAAACCCTGGAAGTGTAAGTAAACCAAAAACTATTGGTAAAAATAGTCGATCTGCTAGAAAAAAAAGCAAGAGCTTTAACTTAGAATCAAAGCCAAGCAGAAGTTTTTCTAAAAGTAGCAGGACAAGAAGAAGCACTAAGGGCAAATCTCTTTCAAAATTTTCTAAACATAGGGGAACTAGAAATAGCAGTGAAGATAATATTGAAAAAAGGAAGTCTAGAAGGAACTCTTCTGGAAATATAGACTCAAGACCATCTAAGAAAAGAACACCAAAAAGAAATACAAAAGGTAATTCTTCATTTAAAAGTTCTAGAAAAAGAAATAATACATCAAGAACTAAAGGCAAAACTCTTGGTTTAAGGCAAAGGAGTAAACGCTAATGGAAAATCTCAGGAATATTGCAATCATAGCTCATGTTGATCATGGGAAGACTACATTGATTGACTCCATAATGAAACAAAGTGGAATGTTTAGAGATAATCAAAATGTTGATGAAAGGATTATGGATTCTGGTGATTTAGAAAAAGAAAGAGGTATAACAATACTTGCTAAACCAACCTCTATCCAATGGAAAGATACGAGAATAAATATTATTGATACACCTGGGCATGCTGATTTTGGAGGTGAGGTAGAAAGAGTTTTAAGTATGACGGATGGCGTAATTCTGCTTATTGATGCCGCAGAAGGCCCTATGCCTCAAACTAAATTTGTTTTATCCAAAGCCCTGGCTCAAGGTCTCAAACCTATCGTAATAATTAATAAAATTGATAAACCTGATAGCAGGCCTAATGTAGTGATTGACGAAGTTTTTGACCTATTTGTAGCATTAGATGCCAGCGATGAACAATTAGATTTTCCTATTTTATATGCAGCTGGGCGTGATGGTTGGTGTGTAAAAGAGCTTGATGATACAAAAGAAAATTTGAGTCCATTACTAAATTTAATATTAGAATATGTTGTGCCACCTGTAGTAGAAGAAAATAAGCCCTTCGCTATGCTAGCAACACTTTTAGATTCTGACGCTTATCTTGGTAGATGTCTTATTGGCAGAGTTGAACAAGGTTCCGCTCATGTCAATGACACTGTTAAGGTAATAGATTTAAAAGGAAATCAAATTGAGACTGGCAGATTAACAAAACTTTTAAAATTTGAAGGAACCCATCGTACGCCAGTTGACAAAGTTCAACCAGGAGACATAATTTGTATAGCTGGTTTAACCAAAGCATCTGTAGCTGATACAATCTGCAACCCTTCCGTAAATATTCCGTTAACATCAACACCTATCGACCCACCAACGATGTCAATTACGATTACAGTAAATGATTCTCCTTTAGCTGGTTTAGAAGGTAAGAAGGTTACATCAACATCTATTCGTGAAAGATTATTAGCAGAGGCTGAAACTAATGTTGCAATATCTTTTTCAGAAAATGCTAACAAAGATGCATTTGAGATTGGAGGAAGAGGTGAATTACAATTAGGGGTTCTTGTTGAAACAATGAGAAGGGAAGGTTTTGAATTAACTGTTTCAAGACCACATGTAGTTTTTAAAATCGATGAAGATGGAAAAAAATTAGAACCGATTGAAGAAGTTATTGTTGATGTAGATGAAGAATATGCAAGTGCGGTTATAGATGGGATGAATAAAAGAAAAGCAGAAATGATTGATATGAGAAATGCTGAAGCTGGCAAAACACGTTTAGTTTTTAAGGCTCCATCAAGAGCTTTAATAGGATACCAAAGTAGATTCTTGACTGATACAAGAGGGACAGGTGTCATTAATCGTCTTTTTAATTCTTATGGTCCTTATAAAGGAGATATTTCTTCAAGGAGAAATGGGGCTTTGATTTCAACGCAAACAGGAACATCTGTTGCTTACGCAATTTTCAATTTACAGGACCGTGGGGTTATGTTTCTAGACCCTCAAACAAAAGTTTATCAAGGTATGATTGTAGGTGAGCACAATAGGACTAATGATTTAGAAATTAATGTCCTAAAAGGGAAACAGTTAACTAATGTCAGGGCCTCTGGAACAGATGTAGCTGTCACTTTAACGCCACCGCGAAAGATGTCTTTAGAGCAGATGATGGCATATATTAATGAGGATGAAGTTTTAGAAGTAACACCAAAAAATTTAAGACTTCGTAAACAATTTCTAGATCCCCATGAAAGGAAAAGAGCTGCTAAAGAACAAATATAGATAAATTTTTAAATGTAATTTAAGTTAGTTATTTTTGTGTGTGCAGCCAGCTTTTTGGCATAGAATAAAATTTGTGAAATGACTAACTACTAGAAACAAACTCCCGGTCAATGTAACTAATTCTAATACCCCATGGAGTGATTCATGATGGAGTGTTGCATATAAAAGAATAGTTATTCCTGTAACAGCAAGTAAAGCTACACGATAGTCTTTATGTTTTCTACAACCCATAGTAATTGCAATTAGAGCTGATGGGAGAATAAAATATAAAATAGCTTCATGAAATATTTCAATATCTAAAATACTAACTCCAAATAATGGAACCAAAATTAAAGATATAGGAGCATATAGACAATGGATTGAACATATTCCTGAAGATGTGAGCCCTATTGTGTCAAAAATTTTTTGCATTTGAGTATCTAATGTAACAATATAATATCTAAAATCAAGCTTTTATTAATATGTCTAGAAATATACGGCATGATATTATGAAGATATGAATTCAGATACTCACTATGATTTAATTCTTAAAAATGGCAAAGTGGTTCTTCCAGAAGGAACTACTGAAGTTAATATAGGAATAAAAAATGAAAAAATCCAAGAGATTGGAAGCTTAGCTAACAGCAGTGCAGAAGAAATTGTTGATTGTAAAGATTTACATGTTTTGCCAGGCGTTATTGATTCACAGGTACACTTCAGAGAACCAGGGCTTGAGAACAAGGAAAACCTAGAGTCTGGAATGATGGCAGCAGCGTTTGGAGGAGTAACAGCAGTATTTGAAATGCCTAACACAAATCCATTAACAATAACGCCTGAAACAATTACTGATAAGTTAAATCGAGCAAGTAGAGCAGCTTGGACAGATTATGCTTTTTATCTTGGCGGCACAGGAAAAACTGGGCCTAATCTAACAAATTGGGAAAATGCCCCTGGTATCTGTGGTATTAAAATATTTATGGGGGCAAGCACGGGTGATTTGCTTTCAGCAAGCGATGAAGAGGTAGAATCAGTTTTATCACATGGGAAAAGAGTTGTAGCTGTTCATGCTGAAGACCAATATATCATGGAAGAAAATAAGGAGATTATTCTAGGTGATAGCAATGATGTTTCGCTACATAATGAGTGGCGCTCACCGGAGAGTTGTTTATCTGCGACAACAAGGTTAGTTAATATTGCAAAAAAATTTGGAAGGCGCGTTCATATTTTACATATAACAACCAGCGAAGAAATGGACTTTCTTAGAGATAATAAAGATATTGCCAGCGTAGAATTGCTAGCAAATCATTTAACTTTGCATGCACCTGATTGTTATGAAAGACTTGGAACGCATGCTCAGCAAAATCCTCCTATACGGGAATTACATCATCAGGAAGCATTATGGAAAGCTTTAAATGATGGAACGGTTGATATACTTGCATCCGATCATGCGCCTCATACTTTGGAGGAAAAAGCATTAGCTTATCCAAAATCACCAAGCGGAACTCCAGGTGTTCAAACTTTAGTGCCTATCATGTTAAACCATGTGAATGAGGGTAAATTGTCTCTTGAGAAATTAGTTGAGCTTTGGTCTTATGGTCCAGAAAGAATACACAAGCTTGTTGGCAAAGGAAGAATTGCTAAGGGCTATGATGCGGATTTTACCATCATTGATTTAAACAAAAAAAAGACTATTACAAATGCCCAACAAAAATCAAAAGCAAAATGGACCCCATATGATGGCATGAAAGTAACTGGTTGGCCTATAGCTACCATCATACGTGGCAATATTGTGATGATAGAAGATGAATTATCATCTGCTCCAATTGGTAAACCAGTTTTGTTTCAAGAAACTATAACTAATTAATGACTTCTTCATTTGATAATAAAGAGACACAGGCACATTTGCTTTTTATGGGTTTAGCGCTAGAGTTGGCTCAAACAGCATATTCCAATGATGAGGTTCCTGTGGGCGCGGTCATTGTTTTGCGGCGTAATTCAGAAGTTCTTGCTGCATTTTCAAATCAGATGAGAGAGTTGAAATCATCCATTGCGCATGCAGAAATGTTGGCAATTCAAAAGGCAACAAATGTTTTACAGAATGAACGTTTAGTTGGATGCGACATGTATGTAAGTTTAGAACCATGTCCTATGTGTGCACATGCTATTAGTACTGCAAGACTAGATAGGCTTTTTTTTTCAGCTGATGATCCTAAAAGCGGAGGAGTCAATCATGGGCCTAAAATCTTTGAATCAAGCTCTTGTCATCATAAGTCTGAAATTCATGCAGGTCTGCTCAAAGAAGAATCATCTAAACTATTAAAAAAATTCTTTCAGTCTAAAAGATAATGGCTAAATTCTTTTTAATACTTGGTTTAGTCTTTATATTAATTGGCTTACTTTACCCCTATTTAGTTAATTTGGGATTAGGGAGATTGCCTGGTGACATTGTTATAGAGAGAAAAAATTATAATTTTTATTTTCCTATCACTACGTCCATAATCATCAGTATAGTTCTCAGTATCCTATTTAAGGTTTTTTTAAAATGATTAAAAAGCAATGAAAAGTTTTATATTTTTTATATTAATTCTGTTTATACCTATTTCTGTCCATTCTGAAGAAGTTAAGTTGATAGAAGTGGCAAAAAGATTGACAGAGCCATGGGGAATGACGTTTGTTGACGATAATAATTTACTTATAACTGAAAAAACAGGTGACATAATTAGGGTTGACATGAAGACCGGAAAAAAATATCCAATCAAACATGAATTAGATTTTTATTATTATGGACAAGGTGGTCTTTTAGATATCCTCTATAAAGATGGTTATGTTTATGTGAGTTATTCAGAGGATAGAGGGGAAGGAAGTACATCTACCTCAATAGCAAGAGGATTGTATGACGAAAAAGAAATTATTTTTAAAAATATATTTAGAGCCAAACCTCCGATTAGCAGTGGTTATCATTTTGGATCAAGGATTGTGATAAAAGATGATTATTTATTTGCATCAGTTGGTGAACGTGGAGGAGGTATGATCGCACAAGATGGGAGCAAACATCCGGGTAGTATTATAAGAATTCATACAGATGGCTCTATTCCAGATGATAATCCAAAATTTATCAATCAACCTGATTGGCTTCCTGAAATTTATCAAATTGGAATCCGAAATCCGCAAGGTATGTATATCTCACCTTTTGATGGAAAAATTTATATATCAAATCATGGAGCAAAAGGAGGTGATTTTTTTGGAGAGGTAAAGTTCGGAGAAAATTATGGATGGAAGGTTATAGGATGGGGTGGTACAAATTATTCAGGAACTAAAATAGGAGATGGAAGTGCTTGGAAGCCAGGATTTACTAAACCCTTATGGACTTGGACGCCATCAATTGCTGTCTGTAATATTTTAATTTATGACGGTGGAACCTATCCAGAGTGGAAAGGAGATGTGCTTGTGACATCTCTTAAATACAGGACGCTTTACAGACTTGATTTTGAAAATGGCAAGGTAATCAATCAACATGTAGTTTTTGAAGATAAGATTGGGAGGATTCGTGACATAGAAGTTAACAGTAAAGGAGAAATATTTTTAATCAATGCAAGCGGTTATGCAAGCTTGTGGATGCTACAAAAGCATCAGTAATCATGGTTAAAACCCCAATTTAAGGTTATAAATACTCATAAGTATCTAGTAAATCTCTAAATTATTGATTTATACTGTTATCAGGGGAAATAACTATATGAAGGTTGCTGAACTATTTTTAGTTCTTATCCAATTCCTGTCTCATTTTTTTGATGAGGGGTTATGTTATGGAATTAATTGAAAACTTAAATTTTATTGAAGTCTGGGTTAAAGCAGGTACCACAAAAAATGAAGTAATACGGCTTAGTGCTAGTTCATTTAAGATTTACGTTACAGCAACACCCCAGGATGGCAAAGCAAACAAAAAAGCAATATTACTTTTAGCAAAGTTTTTAAGAGTCGATAAAAAAAGAATTTCTATAATAAAAGGAGAAGATCTTAAAAATAAGGTATTTAAAATTGCCCCCTAGCCATTAAACATCTAATAGCTAGTTCTTTTATGTTGTATTTGTATGAACTGTAATACAATTAATATTTATGAGTAATGATAAAAAAGAATTAAGCGATATACATTCTGATTGTGGCGCATCTGAACCTTATGCTCTTCAAGTAACAGATGATAGTATGGAGCCTGAATTTCCAAAAGATTGCGTTATTATAATTGACCCTGTTGGGAATTGTGACAATGGGCAATATGTTTTTATTGAATTTGATGGAGTACGCTGGTTTAGAAGATATGAAGAACGCAATTCTGGGAAATATCTGATAGCTTTAAATGATATTTATCCAGAAATTACATTAGACAATTCTTTTGATGTTATTGGAATAATCATCCAAAAGAATGATAATAGAAAAATAACCCACTATAAATAAATGATAGGTTGACTGAAAAAACGTAATGAAAAAAGTAGTTATATATAGCACAAGAATTTGTCCTTACTGTATGAGAGCAAAGAATTTTTTTGAGAAGAAAAATATTACTTTTGATGAAATTAGAATAGATCAGGATCCGGCGCAAATGCAAAAAATGATGGAGATGTCTAAAAGGCAATCTGTCCCGCAAATTTTTATTGGAGATTATCATGTTGGAGGTTTTGATGATTTAATTGAACATGATATGGATGGGAAGCTTGAAGGTTTGCTAGAGGATTAAAATGGATAAATATGAAAATAGAGCTATGGAGCTCGAAAGCGGTATTGCAGCATTCGAAACAAAAAATTTTGCCCATGCAATAAAACTACTTTCTCCTATTGCTGAAGAAGGAAATAATGAAGCCTTATATCGAATGGCAATCATGTTACAAAATGGTCTTGGGTGTCAAACGAATACGGAGCAAGCATTCAACTATATGAATAAAGCTGCTGAAAACAACTATGCATTAGCACAACATGCATTGGGTTTTATGTTTTTTGAAGGAGAATGTGCTAATCAAAATATTGAAAAAAGTATAGAGTGGTTTACTAAAGCTGCCGAACAAGGATTAATGGGTTCCGCAACAACTTTAGCTATGATTTATGAAGAAGGTAAGCTTGTGCCTCAAGATATTGATAAGGCACAATTCTGGTATAAAAAAGCAGGCATTGAAAAAACATAATGAAATATTTTCCTTTTTTCATGGAACTCAGCAAACAATCTGTTCTTATCATAGGTGGTGGAGAAGTTGCAGAGAGAAAATTAGATTTATTAATCAAGGCTAATGCAAATGTTACTTTAGTTTCTCCAGAGTTTACTGAAAATATAAAAAACCTATCTAAACAAAATTTTTTTAAATGTATTACGGATGAATATTCAGACAAATATCTTGATAATAATAACTATACATTTGTTATTGTTGCTACGAATAATGAAAAACTCAATGAAAAAATAGCCAGTGACGCTAAACAAAAAAAAATATTAGTTAATGTAGTTGATAAGCCAGATATATGTGATTTTATTTTTCCATCTATATTGGAAAGAGGGCCTATTACAGTCGCGGTTTCTTCTGGCGGCTCATCTCCTGTTTTGGCACGAATGCTTAGGACAAAACTAGAAACAATGATACCGGGTGCATACGGAAGATTAGCTAAAATTATCTCCAATAATCGTGTTTCGGTAAGAAAGAAACTTAAAAATTCTAAATCAAATAGAATTTTTTGGGAACAAATGCTCAATGGTAAATTTGTTGAATTGATTCTAAGTGGGCAAGACGAACAAGCAATAGCTTTTTTAGAATCTGAGATACAAACTTTTGATGAAGATAAAAAAGGGGAAGGAGAGGTTTATTTAGTTGGGGCAGGCCCCGGCGATCCTGATTTACTAACCTTTAGAGCTTTACGTTTGATGCAACAAGCTGATATTGCATTATATGACCGATTGGTCCATCCATCTATTATTGATTTAATAAGACGTGATGCTAACAAAATATATGTAGGCAAGCAGAGAGATAATCATGAATTAAGGCAGGAAGAAATAAATGATTTATTGGTTAAATATGCAAGAGAAGGATATAGAGTATTAAGGCTTAAAGGAGGGGATCCATTTATTTTTGGTCGAGGGGGAGAGGAAATAGACTCCTTGGTTGACGAAAATATTTCTTTTCAAGTAGTCCCTGGCATTACTAGTGCCAGCGGTTGTTCTGCTTATAGTGGCATACCACTTACACATAGAGATTATGCTCAATCTTGTATTTTTGTAACAGGGCATTTAAGAAAAGGGAAGCTCGAGCTTAATTGGGAAAAACTTATACAACCAAATCAAACAATAGTATTTTATATGGGCCTTGTATCCATTGATATAATTTGCAATGAACTAATTAAGCACGGTTTAAATTCATCAACGCCATGCGCATTAATTCAGCAAGGTACAACGCCAGATCAAAAAGTATACATTTCAACATTAGAAGGTATGGCGGACGTTGTTAAAAAAGAAAAACCTTCTGCTCCAACTATTTTTATTATTGGGAATGTCGTTACATTACGAAGCAAACTTAACTGGTTTCAATCCGGTTAATATTCGTTCAGTGTACAATTAATTGGAATTGTCAGAGTAATGCCTGTCTTGCTTATAGAGGCTGGTACAGCTGGGAATGGAGAAGGCACTGCAATCATTCGTCCAGCTTCCCGATCAAGACTACGATAAC
>JACKQG010003265.1_pt1 | contig 20093 bp, 24 predicted proteins | sample 8237621 | NCBI WGS metagenome assembly JACKQG01 (sample SAMN15677084, study PRJNA649215) | marine metagenome | biome: marine; feature: Black Sea; material: saline water; isolation source: suspended particulate matter (SPM) from the Black Sea western gyre | collected 2013-06-09/2013-06-10 | depth... | reverse complement strand
GACACTCTTTTTTATCCAATTATTTGAAGTTAGGGTAATGCGATTTCTGGCGGAATCGCCGGTTCTTCGGGAATATTTTCGCTCCAGGTTTCGTTGATCACAACTTCCGAGATAGCGCGTTGTTCAGTCACCCAGTTTTGGAAAGTTTGTTCCTTGAGGGTTGCCAGACGCTGCTCAGAAATTGAACGCACTTCACGCCCTAAAAGTTGAATAACATGCCAGCCGAAATTGGATTCTACCGGGGCGCTGATTTCGCCAATCTCAAGCTCAAATACAGCCAGATCAAAGGCTGCCACCATTTGTTCATGGCCAAACCAGCCCAAGTCGCCGCCCAATGGAGCGCTGCCAGTATCCGTAGAAAGTTCTTGGGCCAGGGTGATGAAGTCTTCGCCGTTTTTGATGCGTTCAATCACCTCAAGCGCGGTTTCTTCATCGGCTACTAAAATATGGCGCGCCCAGGCTTGTTCTTCTTCGGTTTCAAGAGCATCGGTCAGCGCCTTGATGAGTTTTTCCTGATAAATATCGGCCTCGATCATCCAGCGCAAATCATCTTCTGTGATATCGGCATAGATTGCAATATAGTCGAGATATTCAGTGAGTTGCGTTTGAAAGGCGTCTTCGGTGTAGGGGGTTGCGGTGGGTAGCTCCGCGGTGGTTTCAGATTCTACCGGGGTCTCTTCGGCAGCAGCTTCCTCCGGGGTAGCCGTTGGCTCCTGGGGTACCAGTGTCAACTGTTCGGGGGAGAGGGTCGAAGTGGGGTGCAGTTCGCGTGTTGGCTCAGGGGTGGGAGTCCCGTTCGGAAAATACATGAAGAAATTTTCCGCGATAAATTGGTTGACTTCATCATCGCTTACGGTGATGTCGTGATTTTTGGCTTCCTGTTGAACCAGTAAATCGGCAACGATGTCATCAATCACAGTGGTGCCGAGAATAATCGGTTCGAGTTGAAACTGGATTTGCCGCAGATTGTTTTCCAATAGCGATTGGGTATTTGCATCACCAAAACTCTGCAAGAAATTATAGTAACTGGCGTATTGGTTAACAAGTTGGAAGCGCTGGTAACGTACCCGTGCCTGGAATTGGGCCAGAGTTACTTCGTAATCGCCTACGGTGACTACAGGCTTCTGAGGATCAATTACGCCTTCCTTGATTGTGCCAAAAACTGCAATCAGCACAACAAGGCTGACGATAATAACCGTTGCGATAGTGATGATGCGCTTTTGAATATTTTCGCGTTCGACGCGAGCCAAGCGTTTGCGGCTGTGTGGGGCCGGTTTTTGTGTCTGTTTTGCCATAGCTTACTCGATTATTATTCTGGTATGCAGCTAATAAAGTAGCCCCTGGAATTTGGGTCGATGATCTTATTGCTGCGAAGGGTTGGATAAAGAATCAGGGCATAGAGTGGAATACTCTATGCCCCATATGTCATGCTATTTTTTAGCGTAAAACTTCGCCAACAAACGGCAATAGCGCAATATGTCGGGAACGCTTTACCGCTTTTGTGATGGCGCGTTGGTGTTTGGCGCAGGTGCCGGTTTGGCGACGAGGACGGATTTTTCCGTCCTCATGCACATATTGGCGTAACAGATCAGTCTCTTTATAATCAATCTTGACTTTGCTGTCTGCGCAAAACCGGCAGTTCTTTGGCTTGAAATAACGCCTCTGTTGGTATGCACTCACAGTTATTACTCCTGATTAGTGATGGTTTCGTTATGGCTGATTGTGCTGTAGCTAAAAGGGAAATTCATCCTCGATGGGTTCATCATCATCAATCTCATCGCTGCCACGACGATCACCGAGGATAGTCATTTCATTTGCGACAACTTCAACCGATGTGTGGCGGGTGCCATTTGAGTCTTCCCACCGGCGAGTTTGTAAACGCCCTTCGATATAGACTTGCTGTCCTTTGGTTAGATATTGATTGCAAATTTCGGCAAGTTTATTCCAGGCGACAACGTTGAACCATTCGGTATCTGTGCGTCGTTCACCATCGGCGGTTGACCAACTTCGGTTTGTGGCGACGCTAAAAGTAGTCACCGGACGACCCGATGGCGTATAGCGCATCTCAGGATCGCGTCCCAGATGACCAATGATCATGACTTTGTTTAAGCCTCGGCTCATATCAGCCTCCTAATGCTTATTCTTCAATCGAAGTGACCATAAAGCGCATTACAGGTTCTTGGAACCGTAAATTGCGCTCTAACTCGGTTACAAAGCTAGGGGCGATCTGAATATTGAGCAGAAAATACTGGCCGCTATTCTGTTTGCGAATTGGGTAAGCCAACTTGCGTTTTCCCCAGGGGTCAACTTTGTTGACAGACCCCCCTGCTTCGGTAATCCAACCTTTAACCTTTTCTAATACGTCATTGCTGGCGGTATCATCCAGGTCGGGATGAATAATGAAGATGAGTTCGTAATCGCGCATAATTACCTCCTTTCCATGGGATTTGCCCCTGACGCCGCGAATGCGTCTAGGAGCGGAAAGCCGTGCAAGGATAACATAAAGGATTTGATTTGTGAAGTACAAATTCCATCAAAGCAAAGCGGGGGCGGCAATGACGCCCCCGCTTTGCTTTGAGAATAGTTTTTTGATCTTTAGAATAGACCCCAATCCGCGCCGACGCCGTCTTCCATATAGCTGGGGTCCCAGTATTCCATACCCATCTCGATGGTGGTTTCCCGTTCGAGAGCTTCGGCAGCCTTTGAGCGTGCATTTTCGAGCAATGCCGGTGCGTAGGGACAGAATGGAGTTGTCATAATCATGACCACATGGGCCAGATTTTCTTCATTGATGCTGACATCGCGGATCAAGCCTAGTTCCATAATGTTGAGGCCAATTTCAGGGTCCATAACCTCTCGGAAGGCAGCATCAACGGGTTGAAACAAATCTGGGTGCGTATCTTCGATAAGCCATTTTGGGCGTGGGCGTATTGCGCTCATATTAACTCTTAATTTCCTCTGCGTTAATGCTGTTTTTGGGGACGATATAAGTACATAACGAATCCCCCTGTAAGATGCATTTTACTTTTTCAATGGGGACAGCCAACATATTTGAGATCAGGGTTTCATCAACCGCACAAACCTCGGGATGCGACTGGCCGACATGCAGATAAGGACAACTTACCTCGCGGATGTGGTAACTATCTGCCTTTTGCTCCCATTCCATATTGAAGCCTTCAGTACTCAAGAGGTCTTTGACTAAATCCAGGCGTTCTTCCATGGGGAGTTCTGCCAGATTCATTTCAGCAGTGTAATCAGCAGCCAAATCATCGGCCATCTGACTGAAGAGTTCTCCCACCATCGCGGCGGGCAGAGTCTCTTTGAGTTGCTGAAGCAACCTCACAGTAAGTTTGAGATAGCGACTGGGGAATTTCTCCATCCCTTTCTCAGTCAGAAAATATACCAGGCGCGGACGACCTACACCATGCCGCTCTTCTTCCGAAGCCACCAGCCCGGTGGCTTCTAGCTTATTGACATGGTGACGCACCGATATTGGGTTAATCTCCACAGCCTCTGCCAGATCATTGATCGTGCAGCGTTGGCGGGTGAGCAGGGTTTTGAGAACTTTGTCGCGTGTAGTAGACATTTAATGCTATTCCTCAGTAAAGGCAGTATATCATCCGTTAATTCGAATGTCAATAATATATATGAAATTTATCTGAAATATTGACCTAAATCATGCTGCATGCTATAATACCGCCCGTTCAACCAATAGAAATTTCCGACATCGATGGTGTTTTTGTCATGTCGACTAAGGAGTATTTTTCATGTCTGAGTTGGTCATTAAAGATCTGCACGTTAACGTTGCAGGGAATGAAATTCTAAAAGGGCTGAACCTGACGGTACGTCAGGGCGAAATTCATGCCATTATGGGTCCGAATGGCACCGGTAAATCTACCCTGGCCTATGCGTTGATGGGACATCCTAACTATGATGTTACTGGTGGGGAAGTTTGGTTTAAGGGCGAAAATATTCTGGAATTAGAGCCGGACGAGCGGTCTCACTTGGGGTTGTTCCTGGCCTTTCAGTATCCGGTTTCCATCCCAGGGGTGACCGTGGCAAATTTCTTGCGCACAGCGATCAACGCCCACCGCAAGGCAGCCGATCCAGAAGATAAGGGCATCAAAATCCCCCAGTTTCGCACCATGCTCAAAGAGCGTATGGATATGTTGAAAATGGATCATGCTTTTGCCGGACGTTATCTCAACGAAGGTTTTTCAGGCGGCGAAAAGAAACGTGCTGAAATTCTGCAAATGGCAACACTGCAACCTGAGATTGCCATTCTTGACGAAACCGACTCTGGCCTGGATATTGATGCCTTGCGAATTGTTTCCGAAGGCGTGAACGCCTTGCGTAACAGCGAATTTGGCGCTTTGGTGATTACCCACTACCAACGGATTTTGAATTATATCCAGCCTGATTATGTGCATGTTATGCTCGATGGACGTGTGGTCGAATCGGGCGGCCCCGAATTGGCGCTTCAGCTTGAGGAACAGGGTTACGATTGGGTACGCGAAAAACATAGTTCGGTAGTGGCATAGTTTTTGAATATTCAATATCAACAATCCAATTAATAACTACCCAGCTATCTAACTGGAGAAATTATGAGTTCAGATAATCAACTTTTAGAAGGTATTGGCGATTACAAGTATGGGTTTAGTGATCCCGATGTTTCTGTGTATAACACCGGCAAAGGGTTGAGTCGAGATGTTGTCGAACAAATATCGGCAATGAAAGGCGAGCCACAGTGGATGTTGGATTTTCGCTTGCGCGCTTTAGCGCATTACGAACAACGTCCAATGCCCACCTGGGGGGGCGATATTGCCAAGCTTGACCTGGAAAATATTTATTACTACGTACGACCTTCAGATGGTGAAGGAAAATCCTGGGATGATATCCCCGACAGTATTAAAGACACGTTTGACAAATTGGGCATTCCTGAAGCCGAGCAAAAATTCTTGGCTGGCGTGGGTGCGCAATACGAATCCGAAATGGTCTATCACAGCATTCAGGAGCACCTTGAAAAAAAGGGTGTCATTTTCCTGAGCATCGAAGAAGGCTTGCGTCAGCATCCCGAACTTTTTCGAGAATATTTTAGTACCGTTATTCCGATCGAAGATAATAAACTGGCGGCCCTCAACAGTGCGGTATGGTCGGGTGGTTCTTTTGTATATATTCCTCCGGGCGTGAAAGTTGATTTGCCCTTGCAGGCTTATTTTCGTTTGAATATCGCCAATATCGGCCAATTTGAGCGCAGTCTGATTATTGCAGATGAAGGCGCGCAGGTTCACTATGTGGAGGGTTGTACCGCTCCGCAATATACAACCGATTCATTCCACAGCGGCGTGATCGAGATTGTGGTCAAGAAGAATGCCCGTGTGCGCTATACTACCATTCAGAACTGGTCAAATAATGTATATAACCTGGTGACCCAACGCGCTATCGTAGAAGAAGGTGGCACCATGGAATGGGTAGATGCCAACCTGGGCTCCAAACTGACCATGAAATACCCTTCCTGCTATTTGATGGGGCCGGGTGCGCATGGCGAAATTCTTTCGATGGCATTCGCCGGGAAAGGCCAGCATCAGGATACCGGCGGGAAAGTGATCCATTTTGCGCCGCATACCAGCAGCAAGATCGTATCGAAGTCGATCAGCAAAGATGGCGGGCGAGCTTCGTACCGCGGTTTGCTCAAAGTACACGAAGGGATGGGGGATGTGCGTTCCAATGTGGTTTGTGATGCCCTACTGCTAGACCCGGGTTCGCGTTCCGATACCTATCCGTATATCGAAATCGATGACGAAGATGTCAATATTGGGCACGAAGCCTCGGTATCCAAAATTGGTGAGGAGCAAATGTTTTACCTGATGAGCCGCGGTTTGTCTGAAGAAGAAGCTACCACGATGATCGTTTCGGGCTTTATCGAACCGCTAGTCAAAGAATTGCCAATGGAATATGCTATCGAAATGAACCGGCTGATTCAATTGCAAATGGAAGGCTCGATCGGATAGTTGCGTCAGATTCCCGACGCTATGATGGAAATATTATGACAACAAAGAAAGTAGTTACACGAACACAGCGAACACGCCGACGCACTCAATTTGAAGGTTTTAACTTCACCCGAGAGATGGTTGTGCCCGGCGATGGCAGCGGTATTTTGGCCGATTTTCACGCCCGTGCCTGGGATGCGTTTGAGAAATTGTCTTACCCGACTACGAAAGATGAACCCTGGCGTCGCACCGATATTCGCGGCCTGGACAGCGATTTTCAATTGCCCGCGCTGGATGCGTATCTGGATTTACCGGCTATCCCCTCGCGGTTGTTAAAACCGCTCGTCGGGGATCAACACGGGGGCCAGATCACGTTGCTCCCGGGCGGGATGGAGAAAAACTTCGAGCCAGAATCCGTTCCGAAAGGTGTCATCTTCACAGATTTTGAAACCGCATCCCGCGCGTATCCCAAAGAATTTGGAAAAGCGTTGGGGCAAATCGTTGATCCGGCGGAAGGAAAATTTGCCGCCCTGACGGCAGCCTTAGCACCTAATGGCGTTTTTGTTTATGTGCCGCGGGGTGTACAGGTGAAAGAGCCTTTGCACAGCCTGGTGTGGGCGGCTGGTGAAAGCTTAGCCCATTTTTCTCATTTGGTTATCTGGCTGGAAGAAGGCGCTGAGCTAACCTATGTTCACGAAGTGGCCTCGCCAAATGGTGCCCAGGCACAAACGTTGCATGGAGGCATTGTTGAGTTGTATGTGGGCGCAGGTGCAAATTTGCGTTTTGTTGAGTTGCAATCGCTGGGCGATGCCGTGTGGAATTTCACCCATGAGCGCGCCCGTGTGGAACAAGACGGCAATGTCGATTGGATTTTTGGCGCCATTGGCACTCGCTTGACCAAGAATTTTTCAGACTTAGATTTAGCCGGGAAAGGCGCCAATGGCCGCATGTCGGGCTTTTATTTTACCGATGGACAGCAGCTTCTCGACCATGATACCCAGCAAAATCATTTTGCCCCGCATACCACCAGCGACCTGTTATTTAAGGGTGCGCTGAAAGGCGAGAGCCGTTCCGTATGGCAGGGAATGATTTATGTGGCCCCTGACGCGCAACAAACCGATGGTTATCAGGCTAATCGTAACCTGATCCTCAGCAACAACGCCCGCGCCGATTCGATCCCTGGCCTTGAAATTTTGGCGGATGATGTGCGCTGCACGCATGGCGCTACCGTGGGGAAGATCGACCCCGATCTGGTATTTTATCTCCGCAGCCGCGGCATCCCGAATGAGCAGGCTGAGCGCCTGGTAGTGGAAGGCTTCTTCGACCCCATTATGCAGCGAATCCCCTTCGATGGTGTGCGCAATCGGTTCCAGGAAGCAATTCAAGAAAAAATGGACGCACAATAAGCAAGTTTTGCCTTATAATAGGTTGTTTTAATCTTATGCACTTCTCAGCGAAAAGCTTGTAAATAGGGGGTGTATTTCCCCGATTTCGGCGCAAGTATTTTTGAACTGCGTAAGCCCCGGTATTATTTGGTGAGATTTTCTTATTTGGAGGTTAAATTGGCAGGTTTACCTTTTTCCGCTCCTCCCGAAGCAAGGCGTGAGTATGAAGTTGGCGATATGGTTGAAGTTCTATGCGACCACGACAACGACAAAAAAGACCGCGTGCGCGATTGGCTTACTGGTGTTGTCGTTCAGGTGGATGACAAGATGGTTGCTATCCAGTTTCGTGAGAATGTATATTTGACAAATGGCTGGATGGTCCCCGATCATGTTTTATGGTGCCCCAAAGAGGCCGAAAATATCCGCCGTCCGAAAACGCGCCGCCGCGGGTGATTAAAAGCACAAGAATGTGGCTGAGAAAAGCCACATTCTTTGTATATTGGATACAATACGTATGGCTATAACGGATTATTCGATAGCAGCATTCGATATTCAAAAAATTTGGGCTGATTTCCCAATCCTGAGTCGAGAAGTACATCCTGGTGTGCCGTTGATCTACCTCGACTCGACCGCAACCAGCCAGAAACCACTTCAGGTGATCGCGGCGATGGATGAGTTCTATCGGCGTTCAAATGCCAATATTCACCGCGGGATTCACGCGCTGGCGGAAGAATCGACTGCGGCCTATGAATCGGCCCGCGAGAGAATTGCCGCGTTCATTGGTGCGGCTACCCCCCGAGAGGTGATCTTCACCCGCAACACCACAGAATCGATCAACCTGGTGACGCAATCCTGGGGGCGCGCTAATCTCAACCCGGGTGATGTCGTCATCCTTACCGAGATGGAGCATCACTCGAACCTGGTACCCTGGCAGATGTTGGCCCAGGAGCGCAGCCTGCGCCTTGAGTTTATCCCTGTGACCGGGGATGGCCTGCTCGATCTGGATGAATATGCCCGCCTGCTTACGCTGGATCCCAAAATGGTTGCCTTCACACATATGTCGAATGTATTGGGCACGATCAACCCCGCAACCGAGATAATCCGCATGGCGCATGAAATCGGCGCGCTGACATTGGTAGATGGCGCCCAGTCGGTGCCGCATTTGCCGGTGGATGTGCAGGCGCTGGATGCCGATTTCGTGGCTTTTTCGGCCCACAAGATGCTTGGCCCCAGCGGGATTGGTATCCTATACGGGCGCAAAGCCTTGCTTGAAGCCATGCCGCCTTTTCTGGGTGGTGGCGATATGATTAAGCGTGTGGAGTTGCGTTCTTTCCAAAGCAATGCTTTGCCCTACAAATTTGAAGCTGGAACCCCGGCGATCGCCGAAGCGATAGGCTTTGGCTCAGCGGTGGATTATCTTGCCGATTTGGGCATGGAAGCCGTAGAGCAGCACGAGCGCCAGATCATCACCTATGCGCTGGAACGCCTGGAAGAAATCCCTGGTGTGAAGGTCTTTGGCCCGGCGGCAGAACACAGAGGTGGGGTGGCATCGTTTACCTTGCCTGAAGCGCACGCACACGACATCTCCCAAATTCTGGATGCCGATGGTATCGCCGTGCGAGCGGGTCATCATTGTGCCATGCCCCTGCATACAAAATTCGGCATCCCGGCGACTGCCAGAGCCAGTTTTTATATTTATAACACCCTCGAAGAAGTTGATCGGCTGGTGGATGGCATTTATAAAGTTAAGCAATTATTTGCGTAGAAAGGATATTGGAAATCGGCAATCGGGCATTCGGAATTTAGGGGCGAATCTGAAAACCTGATCTCTATTTCCTGATTTACTGATCTATGGACGATTTATACCGAGAACTGATTATTGACCGCTATAAAAACCCGCAATTTCGTGGTGAGCTTGATCCGCATAACTTCACCTTTGAAGATGATAATCCTTATTGCGGCGATCATATTCGCGTGGATGTGCGCGTGGACGATAACGACGTTGTTATCGAAGCTGCTTACAGCGGTGAGGGTTGCTCGATTTCGCAGGCTTCTGCCGACTTGCTGATTGAATTTATCCACGGGAAAACGCTGGATGAAGTCAAGGCGCTAACTAAAGATGATTTGCTCGAATTGTTGGGTATTGATCTCGGCCCGGTGCGTCTCAAATGTGCTCTGCTCTCGCTGAAAGTACTCAAAGCCGGAGCCTATGGCTTGGGCAAAGACGAAGTCAGCGACGACCTGGTGGAGTAGCTATGCATTACCAATCGCTTGATCCCGTGGAATGTGAATTTGTCGTCGTTGCCGCGTTGGAGGAACTTCCGAATGGGGAGCGCATATTCATCGAAATTGACGACCTGTATATGGTGGTTTTTAATATCGCCGGGGAAATTTATGCGATTGCCGATCTTTGTTCGCATGATGATGGCCCGCTGGGGGATGGCGAACTAAACGGCTGTGAGATCGCTTGCCCGCGGCATGGGGCGCGTTTTGATGTACGCACTGGCGAAGCGTTGACATTGCCCGCTGTCGAGTCAATTCCCGCGTATCCGGTGCGAATCCAGAATGAACAGATTGAAGTCGGATTGCCGAAAGCGTAGCCATAACCTGCTTGTATGACATTTCTTAAAAAGGTATGTTGAAATCATGTTTTACTATCAAGAATTAGTCATCGAGCATTTTGTAAAAAACCTTAAAGCAGCCTATCAGCAAATGTATTCTGCTTTAGAGCCGCAATTTGCCAATATTATTGAATGGACAGGCCGATTAGCGCTCGAAAATATTGCCAACTCCGATTCGCTCTATCATAATGTGGAACATACCATTCTAGTTACGCTGGCTGGTCAATCGATCCTAAAAGGCAAACATATCTTGCGGGGCGGAGTTACACCGCACGATTGGCTGCATGTCATGATGGCTTTATTGTGTCACGATATTGGCTATGTACGCGGCGTGTGCCGGGCTGATAAACGGGGAGAATATGCCACGGGCATTGCCGATCAAACTGTGCAGATTTCTAGTGATGGCACCGATGCAGCCCTGTCTCCGTACCATGTGGATCGCAGCAAACTTTTTGTTCAGGAGCGTTTTGGGGCCCATAAATTAACCGCGGAAGTGGATGCGGAATTAATTTGCGCTTATATTGAACGTACGCGTTTCCCCGTTCCGGGCGATGAAGTTTATCAGGCGACAGGCGATTATGCAGGTCTGGTGCGGGCAGCCGATCTAATTGGTCAGCTTGGCGATCTGAATTATTTACGCAAAACTCCAGCGTTATTTTATGAATTTGAAGAGATCGGGATGAATCAGAAGCTTGGTTATCAAAGTCCGGGAAACCTGCGCAGCAATTTCATAAAATTCTACTGGGAAGTGGCGTATCCTTATTTGTCAGATGCCATGAGCTATCTGGATGTGACACAAGAAGGCAAAATATGGCTGGCGAATCTTTATGCCCATGTGCATGAAGTAGAGCATGATTTATAGCTATTTGACCCAACCTATCGCGTAAAATGTGGGCACAAAGAGTACCCGCAGACCGCCTGCCCACGCATCCGCATCGATTTGCTTCAAGACGTCCGAGTTTACTGAGAACTCGGACGTTTGCGCGATATCTGATTCCAATACACCCCACTCACTTTTCCATGCATCATCTGTCGGCGCGCCGCGCCATTGCCCGCCCAAAATCCCCGTTTCGATATTTTCAAATCCAACATGGTGAAATAGCCCAGAGAGTTTACGCCCGATCAGTGGGTCTGCGCCCTGATGTTTGAGCGACTCGGTTTGCCATGCCCCAAGTTGTTCCAGTTCCGGGGGGTAGTCAATCCGCCCGCCGTAGTCGGGTTCGGCCAGAGCCAGCACCACGCCACCGGGACGCGTCACACGCGCCATCTCGCTTAGCGCCTTCGTCGGGTCAGCGACCCACAGGAGCAGGAAATGACACAGGGTGATATCAAATACCCCGTTGGCGTAAGGCATTTGGAGGGCATCCCCCTGCGAGAGTAGCGCATCTTTGTGGGCACGCGCCAGCCTCAGGTGTTGGCGCTGAATATCCACGCCGAAAATGGCCGCATCGCTTTGGGCCAGTATTTCCCCAAATAGCGCGCCGGTACCACAGCCCACATCTAGAATTCGTTGCGCAATATTTAATCCCGTTCGTGGAAACAGTTGCGCGCGCAGGGCGCGCGTCCATTGGGCTTGTTGGCTATAACGGGCGTGCCAGTCTTGTGGGGTAAGGCTCATGCGTGATTGCGGCGCAACATTTGACGTAGCAAACCCCAGGCGAACAGGGCGCTGATCACGATCCAGGCCAGATCGGCGGGGCGCGGCTGATTGGTTTCGGGCGCGGTTTCGAGTTCGATGCGCATCAGGGGCGAGCGACGCGCCAGCGCGCGGATGGTTTCTTCGGGTGCAGTTTTTGGATTCAAGCCTTCAAAAAGTGGCGCGGCGAAACCGCTGTTGATGAGTACTCGACGGTAGATATCCAGATGATTTTCAAAATCATCCACCTGATGAGCCAGGCCAGCGATGCGCTGCACGCCGATCCAGACATTTACCCGCGGGTTGTGTTGAATGTTGCGGTACCACTGAGATGCGCTGCCAAATCCGCTCAGACAGTAGACTGCATTGCCTTCGGCCGCGACTGCATAATTGACCGGAGCCTGACGGATGAGGCCGCTTTTGCGTCCCACGTTTTCGATGACCATGATTTTTCCGGCAAATGTTTGTCGGGTGAAAAATGGCCCGTAGCCAGCGCGGAAGACGAAGACGATCCAGCGATTTAGTACTTTGAAGATTTTTTTGATTTGTGTGGCTTGAGATGGAGAATAGGGGGTTTGCATGATGTCCTCACAATCTTGCGGGTCAGCAAGGAAAACACGGTAAAATGGGGATTGCTGAGATGAGTGGATTGAGTTTACATTGTATCAGTTTTCAAGAGGTGCTTAAATGAATCTTTTTCGATCGTTGCGAGAACGCTTTGGCGCCCTGATTGGGGTAGGGATCGGCGCAGTTGTGCTGCTGAGTTGCGGCCTATTATTTGTGTTTTATCTCGCCCCCCGGCAGAAGCTGGAAGCGCGGCGCATTGAGCAATTGCCGCTAATGGATGCTGCCACCGTCACAGGCGCGACCCCGGGCGATGAGTTATTGGTCACCGGGCGTTTGCAGGGTGATGCGCTACCCGATGCAAACAATTTTATTGCTTATAAGGTGGATAAGTGGGAGGTGCGACAAGATACATCAGAAGATGGCGACAGCCAGCCCAGTGGCTCCTGGAGCAGGATTGAAACCCGGGTGCCTGATTTGCGCCTGGATGTGGGCGGGCAGTGGGTGGATGTGTTGGCGGCATCGGGCGCCAATTTGAGCGGGCCGCTGCACGAAGTGTTGATTCCATCCAGTTCGCGTGAGACAGCCCCCTATGATTCACAATCGCTGCCCGATGGCTCCTTACGCTACCTGGGCTTCTACGATGGCGATCTGGTGACCACTTTGGGGAAGAAAGCTGCGTCGGGGGGCATCTTGCCCGATGAGTTATTTGCTGGCGACCGGGTGGCCTTTGTGGAGAGTCAACACGCTGCTGCGCAGGGCTTACTTATCGCCGGGGTTATCATGCTGGTATGTTCGCCAGTCGTGCTGTTTGGGGGCGGCCTGGCGGCTATATTTGGTAGGCGAAAGCGCTAAAAAAGAACCGGTCAACGAAGTTGACCGGTTCTTTTTTAGCGGTAAATCTGCTCCCATTCATCTCGCAACAGGTTGCCCAATATTTTGTTTACACCCTGCGTGGGCAGCACATCGCCGTCAGGTTCGACGTAGAGCCAGGCGCGCCCGGCTCCTTGTGGCGGGGCATCCTCTTCGATTTCAAGAGTTACGGGGTTCCGTTCAGAGTACGGCACGGGTACATCCCATACCAGCGAGAGTCCCAATTCGGCGGCCAACGCGCTGGCGGATTGAAGCGTTTCGTTGAGATCGGAGCTGGATTCGCTAAGCGAAATCGCATTGGCGCCCATTTCGGCGAGACGTTCCAGTAAAGCGGGGATGGCACTGGCATTCTCAGGGGTGATGCTCAGATGTACAGTGGTATGCAAATCTTCAGGGAGAATCTTTTCAAGCGCGGCCCAGGCAGCCTCGTCTTCGGGGCGCAGTATCATCAGCAGGTGATCGAGCCCGGTTTGCAGCAATGCATTGAGATAATCTTTATCAGCAAGGCGCAGCCCATCGCTGAGTAATCCCGTCACCTGCCCGTTGGCTTCGGCGTGGGCGATCAATTCGGGCAGATCGTCGCGCAGGGTGGGTTCGCCGCCCGTGAAGACAATGTGCGGGATTCCGACTTGCCAGGCTTTGTCGATAATCGTCTGCCACTCGGTAGTGGTCAGTTCGCGATCGACGCGTTTGGTCGGGGCAACTTCGGGGTTTACGCCTTTGGGCAGGCGGTAGGTCAGGGCGCAGTCCAGGCGGTAGGGCGCAGCAATCTCGCCGCCGTAAGGATCGTCCCGCTCAAACCCCAGAAATGATACCGGGTCGAGATCGGGCATATCGATCATTGTCAGTAGGCGTTCTTTTAGATCGGCGAAATCTTGCTGCGCTTGTTTGGCAGGCACGCGATAACGGCGGGCGATCTGGCGGGCGGCTTGTTCGATGGGGGTTTTCTGTACGAGATGGTAAGCATATTCGGCAGCCGTCTGGTTGAGGTGCAGCACCGTGGCGGCGTTGACGATCAGAATGCCTTCACCGTTGGCATCCAGGCGCAGATGCAACCGGTAGGGATTCTCGGCCTCGGGCGGGGCTTGATAGTGAAATACACCCACAGGGAGGGGTTCTTTTTGCACAAAAAGTTCTCGGATCGAATTGACAAGGTTGCTCATGGCGGCCTCCTAAAGAATTGCAAATTGCAAATTGGCAAGCATCAATTGAAGTATTCCTGCGCCGAGGATGCCCAGCCCGGCTCCAGCCAGCACATCGAGGGGGAAGTGAACACCCAGGGCCACACGTCCCAGGCTGACGGTCAGCGCCAAGAGGCAGGCCCCCACCCCGATGAACAGGGGCAGCCCAAAAGTCGTCGGCAGTGCCAGCGCCATAAACCATATGCGCATGGCATCTCCGCTGGGGAAAGATGCATCCTGTGGCTGACACGGTTGTCCCATTTCCACATTGGGCAAAACTGTGAAGGGGCGCGCCCGTTGCAGCGTGCGTTTGACGCCCCATTCGATGGAAGCGATCAAGGCGAAAACGATGGCGGTTTGCACGCCGCTTTGCAGATTGAATAACGTGGCAACGAGCAGGCATAGGATTGTAAAAGGCGTGCGTCCCAGATGCCACAGAATTTGAAAGGTTTTCACCCAACGCCGCAGCGGGGGGTGCAGGACAAGAAGCAGGCGCGCATCCCACAGGGCAACAGCAGGATACAGGTGCAATGAGCTGATCAAAAATAATACCGCGCCGAGATAAATGCTGAATGACAAATTGTAATTCACAAATTCTGCATTCATTCTGCACCATTCAAAAAGACATCCGGCCAAACCGGGTAGTACATCAGCCATTGATCGGGGGTCTGGCGGATATAGCCCTCGATGACCTTCAATACCGCCTCGGCGTGCAGACGCAAGGCTTCAGCCGGGTCAGCGTGTGGCTGGATATAGATCGGTTCTGACATCCGCAGGTGATACGTGCCATCGGGAATGAACTGTGGCGCTACCACAATAACCGGCACTTCGGCCGCGAGCGCCATGCGGATATGCCCTGCCGGGAGTGGGCTGGGTCGCCCGAAGAAGGTCAGCGTGTGGGTTTTATTGCGGATTGGACGATCTATAGCAGTGAGTACGATGCCGCCGCTGCGCATATATTCGATGACTTCGATTTCAGTTTCATGGCCGCGCACGGGGGTGATCTCCAATCCGGTGGCCGCTCGCAGATCATTTTGCAATTTATAACCGCCGGTTGGGTTGCCGTAGGTCAGCACTTTTCCATTCATGCCATGATAAGCCAGCGTCAGCAAGACCAGGTCGAAGGCGCTGGTATGCGGCGCGACGATGAATGCGCCGGGAGTGTCGAATTGGCTGTGTGCGATCAAAGCACGGATGCTCTCTGTCAGCGGAAACAACGCTTTCAGACCAGCGGGATTGGTGAGGTTGTGATACAGGTCGACGAAACAGCGTCCGGCATGACATAAAACTTCACGGACAGCTTGATCGAGTTCGACGGGCGTGGAATTTTCGCCGCGTGCCACCCACTGATTGCTGCGTACGGCGCGGGTGATACTGTTATCGCGGCGCGCAATCTTCTTGGCAAACCAATCAGCCAGTCGGTAGGCCGCGCCTAGAGGCAGAGTTTTGCCGATCCACAGCGTTAGTCCTACGGCAGCGCGGCTGTTGGTGATGGATTGGAAGTTTAATTTCATAAAAATACTTTTATCACGGAGACACGGAGTTCACTAAGCTTTCTTTTTGACTATCTTTCCTACGATGTTTCTTTCAATAGTTCATTGCCTTCGATTAGCACCGGCAAGCCACGGGCAATGGTCATGCTGACTGCCAGCCAGGTGAGGATCAGGGCGGTGGTGTGAATTGCCGGACTCCACGGTGACGCGGCGGTATTCAGGCCGAGATCAAGCGTTAGAAAAGCAAACGCAAATCCTTTGGCGATACCATAACTACTGCGCATGAAGCGCGAAGATACCAGAAAACGGCTGATGGGGTGCTTGACCTGCTCAAAAGCGCTCAGGCTTTTTTGCATGCCTACCGAGCGCACCGCGTCTACGGTGGTACCACGGGTGATGACGATCAGCGGAATGAAGATCGGGATCAGCCCCAAGTGAGCGAAGACGACCCACATCACAATTTCGAGCGTGCGATCGGTGGCAATATCGAGCACGCTGCCCAACAGGCTCGTCTCTTTGAGGGCGCGGGCGATCATGCCATCGAAGGTATCCATCAAAACAATCACAACGATGAAAGGAACACACCATAATTGAATCGTGGCATTCTCGGAATACAACAGGGCGACGTATAAAAAAAGTAGTGGGAAACGTAATAAGGTAATCAGATTAGCCATGAATTTTTTAAATAGTTGGGTAGTTGGTTCCTTTGAAGCTCTTGGAATCTGTATTTCTTTTCTACAAAACAGTTAGCTGTTCTAAATTCTCCGTCAAAGCAGCAATGGAATCGAAGGGGATCAGCGCCGATTGGTTTGCGTCTAGCGAAAGCGGGCAACCTGCCCCACATTCGGGCAGCAATATGCAATTGTGGCAGGCCTCGGGGGCATAGCTGCGCTCCCGAATGCCAGTCGCCAACTCGTGGTTCCAGATCGAATCCCATGTATCGTGCAGGATATTCCCCAGGGGATGATAATACGACTGGCAGGGCAACACGCCGCCATCCGGCTCCACACACATATTATAGAGCGCCGCTGTGCAGCCCTTGACGCCGAGATCGTACTGCATGGGGTCAAAATGGCAGTACTGCGTGGGTGTGTACCAGATCAGGCGCTGGCCGCGGGCCTGGGTTTTCTGGATGGCAGTCTCCAATAGTGGGTGCAGTTCGTTTTCGTGCAGACCAGTGCCTACATCCAGGCCGCGCCCGGCGTAGATCAACGCGTTCAACCCGATGGTTGGCACGCCCAAATCGGCGAGGAAATCGAGCGTTTCGCCGATACCGGCATAATTGGCTTGCAACATAGTGGTATTCGTCATTACGAAAAATGGGCTTGCGAGTACATTTTTCAGTCCGGCAATGGTCTGACGCCAGGCGCCAGTTTTCCGCACCATTTGATCGTGGATGCTTTCGTTGTGGGATTCAACTGTAATCTGAATGTGATCAAGCCCGGCCCTGGTGAGGGCTGCCACAAAATCAGGATCGCTCAACCGACGGGCGTTGGTATTCATCCCGGTGATCTGCCCATTGGCCTCGGCGTGAGCGATCAGGTCGGGGAGATCATCCCTAAGGCTGGGTTCGCCGCCGGTGAAAACAATATGCGGTATACCCAGTTCCCAGGTGCGGTCAATAACGCGTTTCCAGTCGGCGGTATTCATTTCTGGGAAGTCGCGCGGGCGGGCATTGTAGCAGTGCGCGCAGTCGTCGTTGCAGCGATAAGTGAGCGCCAAATCCATGCGATAGGGGGCCAGCGGACGAGTACTGAAGGGCATAGCGATTTCCAACTCGTCCAGTGAACATGCAAGGCAGCCGCCGGGTTGCACGATGACCTCAAATTCACTTACAAAGTGAGCATAATCGCGCTGCGCTTCAGCACTGGAAATCTTGTAATTGCGCTGAATCATGCGGATAGCCTGTTCGTTGGGGGTTTCTTCGAGGAATAAAAAAGCCATCAACGTCGCGGATGGATTGAGATGCACCACCTGGTTGGCATTGATCATCAGCGTGCCGTGCCCGTCCGGGTCTACACGCAGATGGACGCGCGTGCGCTCGCCAGGCGCTTCGCGCAGGTAGTGATGCAGGCCTGGGGGCGGGGTGTGTCCATTAACCATCGACCGCAGGTCGCCGAATAACGAGCGGCGGTCTGCGGCTATCTGTCCACCGTCTTCTGTCTTCCGTCTTCTCACCGTCCTCCTCCCGCGCAGGCGCAGGCGCAACCGGCACAGGCGCAGGCACAGGCGCAACTCCCGCCACTGCTGCGGCTACCACTACTGGTTGGTTTGGGAACCGGATTGGTTTTGTTGGTGACACGGTTGGTAAAGTCCGTCACATTGCCGACCACATCACTGGCGAAACCTTGCATTCCGGTGACCATCGAGGCAGCAAACTCGCCGCCCGGTAAACTTGGCATGGATGAAGCAGAGCGTCCGCTGCCGCTGCCGGGCATACTGCTGGTCGATACAGGCCGTGAGATGGTTTTGCGGCTCCAGGTGGGATCGTAGCGATTCCACCAGATGGGTACGAATACCGGCCCACTGCGGAAGACATCCTGTGTGCGCTGGTCGAAATCTTTATCAAGCATGGTCCAGCCCATATGCTCATCGTAGCGTTCGCTGCGCACTTCGGGCGTATCGGATTGCTCGATTTGTTGCCAGGCTTTTTGCATAATATGCTTATAATAGGCTACCGATTCCTTGTGGCTGAAACCTTTCATCTTCGTGCTGACACTCTTGATGAGATCAATCATCAGGTCTTGTAACTTTTTGCGTCGCTGGGCGGCTTTTGATTCGCGGAAAGCTTCCAGGAATTTTTGTTCATAAGAACGCAATTTGGAATCAATCGGATGTTGAATATCTAATTTCAGGGGGTCTTGCGAAATTACGCTGGCGGCCTCTTTTTTCAATACGGCGAAAAGAATCATCGTCAGCACTTTATCGGCAGGATGTTCCATTAAAATTGCTGCTTCCACCGCGGTCAGGCCGCGCTTGATGCCATGCCCCTCGATCCGAATTTTTGGTGGCAGATACTTCATTTTGCGTTTCTTGGCGCTGCGGTTGCCGACCCAACTCAGGAAGACGAAAAATAGCCCAAACCCGCCGCAACACATGAGGCCGATTATCGCATCCGGGTCAATACCCAGGCGTTCGAGCAGGCCGGGCGCGTAAATGGCGCTTTCAGGCACGTAGCTTTTTGGGAAAGATGCGCCAAATTTATACTGCGTATAACCGTTGGCATTTGGATTTTGCCAGGTATACATAACCCTACCCTGATTGTCGATTGCCGTTTGGGGCTGATCTGGGAACCCCGAAGGTGAGGCGTGCCAACGGGGTTCTTCGGAGGTGACACCCGGCGGTAAATGATAAATCACTGTAATATCGGTGGAACCGTACACATACTCCGAACCGAACCAGGTTGGACTAAAAACAGCACTGGCATACGCGCTGTCCGTCGAGTCGGTATACAATACATTGCGAATGCCTGCAACTGCCACGCGCACGCGTCCGCTTTGCCCCGGCTGGATAGCATTGCTGCCCAAGCCGAGCGCCACGCCGTTATCCACGTAGGGAGACGATTCAATATCGAGAATGGGGTGCCCATCGACATCGGCGGTGATGTTTGAGATGCTGTAATTATTATTGGGTATGCCCACATCCACAAAATCAATTGGCGAAACGCCAGTGCCATTGGTAAAAAAGAGCACATATTCCAGCGCCAGTGTGCCATCTTCCTGCCAGTACACATTGACAATCTCCTGGTCAAGACTGAAATAATAGGTCTGCGCCAGCGCGATAATAGGGATGGAACATAGAATCGCGAGAACGAAAAGAAAAGAAATCAGATTTTTCTTCATTGTTTCTCCTTTGCGTCAGACGTCAAGACGTCGTGACGTTAGGACGCATTTGCGTCACCACTTCGGTTCTTCGGTAAGTTGGTAGCTGGAATTGCAAAATGGGCAGTTGACCACCGGCGCTCCAGCCAACATCTGGATATTATCTGCGGTCAACGCGCCGCCGCAGGATTGGCATTTCATTGTTTCCAGATTAACATCACCAGAGAGTTCGATGTTGAGAGTCACATTTTCGCCCTGACTAGCGGATGTTACTTTGCTGCGCCCGGCAAACCAGATTACTCCAAACCCGATGGCGACACTGATTATACCCACTACGAGCCATCCGATTTGCCCCTCTGGGCTGAATGTGGCCCAGATAAACAGCACACCAAAGAAGATCAGAATAGCGGCGAAGATATACGCAATAATTTTTCCAGCGGACATAGCGAGACCTCCATAACGGATAAGGGATGATGCTTCATGTAGTGTAGCATTATCTGGATTTGAAAGCAATTGGAAATTCATCACC
>JACKQG010003263.1_pt1 | contig 20099 bp, 13 predicted proteins | sample 8237621 | NCBI WGS metagenome assembly JACKQG01 (sample SAMN15677084, study PRJNA649215) | marine metagenome | biome: marine; feature: Black Sea; material: saline water; isolation source: suspended particulate matter (SPM) from the Black Sea western gyre | collected 2013-06-09/2013-06-10 | depth... | reverse complement strand
CACCTCCCGGACTGATCGCGATTCCAATCCACATACGGCTACTCAGTGTACCGAACGGCCCCCTCTCGTCAAGAAATTGACTTCATCGCCATACGTACTCTTGATCCTCCGTGATCGGGTTTCCGCGACAGAGAAGTCGCGGTCGTGCCGAGTTAAGTCGGTAACTGTTGGGAAATCCTCAGGTCCGGATCTGTGGGGGGCTTGGCCGAGCAATCGCCGAGCCTACCCGGACCCCATTGAAGCCGACAGCCTCATGTCTTTGGCCAGCCACCCCCGATCTTTCCGCGGCTGAGAAGTGGGGCCAAATTGAAGCGCATGAGCGGCCTTGCGTAGCGGCGGCATGAGCGTAAATCTATTTGCCGGTTAGCGTCGAATACGACTCATCTGAAAGAGGCTGAAGGTCTTGTTATCGACGTTCTATCGGTGCGTCCACCCACGACGCGGTCGCTGTGTCATTTCTCCGTGGCCGCCGTGGCGGCTTTCGTGGTTGGCGCCCGATCCGCACGAACCGAAGCGAGCAGTTGTTCGGAATCGCGGCCGAGCCGTTCGCAGATTGCGGCCGTCTCGTTGAAGTCGACATCCAGCGATTGAATCCGATCGGACTCGACGAGAACCAACGAACCTATCCAAGGATCCGGCGATCCCGGTAGGTAGACAATGACAAGTCCCCGCTCGGTGCGCCCCGCCTCGTAGCCAATTCGAATCGCATCGTCGAATTGGATCGTCACAGGAACGAGGGACGGCGCGAGCGCGTCGCCGCCGACATTGCCAGCCACGATGTCCTTGTAGATCGCGTACTTCGGGTAGACCATCACGAGATGCTTCTCGAGTGTTCTCGAAAACCTGCGGGCGATCGCGCGCCGCGCCGCGAGGCCACACAAGAAGCAAAGCAAAACGAGAATCCCGACCGCGATCAGGAACAGGATCGCCGTGCCAGCGGCACTGCTAACGGGCAAATGTTCCTTCAGTGGCTCGTAAATCAGCAGCACCACACTGAAGACATAACCCAGCAATCCTCCAACCACTGCCAGCGGCAACAGGAAGATCACACCGCCGATCGCGGTCGTCTTCAGAAAACCAAACGTCTTGGTCACACGCTCTTTCATCGAAGAATCACCAGTAACAAATCAGCAGCAAGGTACTCGATCGGAGCTGGCATGAGCGTCTGCCTGTCCGCTTCAAAATGCCGTTCGCTCTCCACCTGGACCCGATCCGGTTCACTAATGCTTCCGTCGGTGTTTGGCGGCGGCGCCCTTTCGGCCTTCGACGGCCTCCAACTCCTGCCTCTGGCCCCATAGGTAAAAGACGAAGCCTGCTATCGCTCCGACGGCGGTGGCTGAGAGGACTGCGGCGGCGCTGCTTGTGAAACTGGAGTTCTCGGCGGCGGCTTGAGTGGTGAGGACCAGGCCCACCAGACTTACTGTCAGACCGAGCGCATCGGATAGTATCTCGGCGAGGCTGAAGCCAGCCCTGACCAGGACCACCAGCTTACCGAGGGTGAGTTGCAGGGCGAAGCTTACCACGCCCGCTACCATCACGGCGAACGCAATCCAGTGGAATGCGGAGAATGAAAACGCCTCAGCCAGTCGATAGATCGGCTTTAGAATGCCGGCTGATACCTCTTGCGCCTGCTCGTCCTTGTCAACGGATTCTGCAACCGCGTCTGCCGTCTCCAGCGCGCTTTCCAGGGTCTGCTGTGCCTTCGCCTCTACATCGACATCGGGCTCCTGGGACCAAACCGGTGCGACAATTGCCAACACGGCAGCAAGAGTCAAGTTCACGCTAGTTGTGCCCGTCATTTTTCCATCCTTTTCCACAGAGACTGTCGGAATTCGTTCCACATGTATATTCGCCGCGGACCGACGTATCTTACCCCAGCCGCGGTCAAGATTGCGGACGTTGGGACGTCAATCACTTTCCACCCACGTGGCCCCACGTTCGCCCGTGTGGCGATCCTGTCCGGAAGGCCATCGTGGAACCGGGGTGGGTCTGTTGGCGAAAACGTGGCCCGTGTCGAAGCGCTGTAGCGTACAAGACGGGACAAAACTATCGTTTCCGCGACGGGTTCCTTTCGGGGTCCGAACCCAACCAGGTTGTAAACCTTGGCCCACACCGCCTGCAATTAGCTTCCTGCGTCCGAGATCGCTAGTTGCACCTCGGGCTCTTCAATTCGAAGGTGAAATCCTCCAACTCGGACTCTCGCGTTGTCTTCTTTGAGGGCGAGAAGGTTCTTACTTGCACCGTCTCACCATCGGGCAAGAATTCCAACACCCGCATGTAGCCCAGGCCACCACGGGGCAGCTTCTGATAGCAGGTCATCATCTGATGCACGACGTTGCCGTGATCGCCTTCGCTGGCCAGATAAGACCCCGTCGGGCCGCCCGTACGCACGTGGCCGCTGATCACGACCATCACGTTCTTGTGTTTGCGAATCAGTTTCTGCCAGAGTTCTTCACCGTCATTGCCGTCGCCGGTAAAGCCGTGGGGGCTGGCCCGTTGGCTGCCTTTCGTATAGTCGTAACGTTGGTTGTCACGGAACAGATAGGCATGGGTTACCACGGCTGCATAACGATCGGCGTGCTGGTCGAGTACGCTGTTGGCCCACTCCACCACCGCTTGTCGAGGTCCGCACTCCAGTCCCAACGCAATCCAGTCCTGATCGCCGATGCGGAATAGGTGATAGTTGTTGTCGAGCTTCTTTTCGTGAAAGACCCCGCCGAATGTGGGCCGATGCTTCATCTTGTCGACAGGAAAGTACTCGCTCAATCGCGAGCTGCGCACTGCATCGCCGCTGTAGTCATGGTTGCCCGGCACGAGCAGGTAGGGTACGTTGCCCTCGATTACGTCAAAGCAGCTCTTGGCGACCTCCCACTGGGCAGGCGTGTCGTCTTGCGTTATGTCGCCCAGATGCCAGACATAGGCGATATTGCGTTTCTCGCGATTCTCGCGATTCTCCGCAATCCACTTCGTCTGCGATTGGAAATTGTCCGGATACTTGGTGGTATAGTATTGGGTGTCGGGTAGCACAGCGATCGTTGTACTCCCTTCGACCCACGGAAGCTCCTGCCCACACAAGTGATCTGCGTAAGACGCGCTGGTGGCCAACAAGATTAGCCCAAGAGCGATGCGTTTGAGAGAACGTCTCATTCGTGCGCCTCCTCCGGTAGATGCAACATGAGCATCTCGATCATGCGGGCAACCTGATCGGGCGGCATCTTCTCGACCAGGTAGGCATGATCGCGCTGTGGCTGGTCTCGCCACTGAACGTACGCCGTCTCCTGGTCGAAATGGATGGAGCCTTTGTTGTGCAATTTCCACACATCGCTCAATCCGCCTTCAAGGCCGCGAACTGCGTAAAGCACAGCGGTTTGATCCCAACTTGCCCGGTTCGTCAGCCCGTTAAAGAGTTGATACGCCCGACGGACAGGGCTGTCAGCCGGGAGCTTCCTGAGTCCTGCGCCGGTTTGGATCTGGATGCCAAGTTCCCCACCGCTGAAAACGATCCGAGAGGGCCAGTGTTCAATCGCATAGGCTGCAGCGTGGGAGTCCCTACGCAAGTTGCATGCCTCGGGCCCCTCGGGAAACTGGCCGCCCATGCAGACCCATGCCTTCACTTTCTTGGCAACCAATTCACGTCCGTCCAGCGGGCTAACATCATCGGGTTTTGTCAGCAGCAGGTTTCTCAGGTTGCTCAGGAAGCCGACGCTTACCATGACAACGCTTTTATCTGCTTGAGCTGCTAGTACCCGTCGGTAGAGCATGGCGGCATCGGGTGCATCGTCGAGTGACTTCAGATTCCGAGGAAACTCTTCGGCGATCTGCCGGGCATACCTCGATCGCTTGGAGGAACCCGGACCTTTGAGTACGCCCAGCGGAATATTCCCCCGGCCGAAATACGTGTTGAGCGCGCTTAGGCAGAGTGGACTCCACGGGTTCTTTGACGAGACGCCCATCGCAAGAACCTCGGCCTCAGCCGAATCGACCAGTGAGTGAAGCACGGCAACGGTCCCCACGTCATCCGCATCGCCCTGGATGTCGGTGTCGAAGATCAGCCGCACCGGCGTCGGTGCGGGGGTGGCGGCAGATGCGTTCGCAGCTATCCATGCCGCCAGGCCAATCATCACAATTGTCCTCATGAGACCGATCCTTTTGCTCACCTATTCGAGAACTGCTTCGGTGGCGAGATACTCGTATCCAAAGCTGGCCGACTCCGGCATTGTTGCCGGGGTCAGTGATCCGGTGAAGAACGCACCGGTTTTGTTTTCTTCACATCTGTCTATTAGAACATTCTGGACTTTTCTACGCGAGTTGTCGTATCCGTAGTGGCCAGATCCCGCGACGGAGCGAATCCGTAAACGCGTCGGTCCGCCCCACCACCGATTGCAGTTACCACTCGACATTCCGCGAAGGGTTGCTTTCGGGTCCGAACCCAACCAGGCGCTACCGCATTGCCACACACGTGGCCACAGGATCGCCCCTGTCGCGTGAGTTGGTCACCCTGGCGTCCGTTGGCCAAGCAATCGCGACGGTGACCACGTCGGCGAAACGTGGCGACACACGCGGTCGCCGCCTGCAGATCGCAACCATCGCCACGAGTTCCACATCTGGCCGCGGTGGCAGCCTGCCACTGTCGGTGGGGATGGGGGCATGACACCGGCCAGGTGACGATGGCAATGCCCCTGCGTCTCAGCTTCCAGGTTACATGTACGAGGCTTCTTGCGACGAAAGTCGGGGTGCCATTTCACCGAGCGTGTATCAGCGTTGAGCTCTGCAGTGTCTCCCGCCGGTGATGCTGGCGCTATTTGGCCACAACCGCATTGCACTCGTTATTTGCTTGGTCTCACCGTGTAGACGATCTCCACCTTTTCGATAAGGCCTCTTTGTTTCAGCTCTGGGAGCAGGACCTTTTTCCAGGCGTCGCTTTGATAAAAGGCGGCCCGTTCTTTCGCCATGTTGGCCTTGCTGGAAAACTGACGGTTCCATACAAACAAGTTCTCGGCTTCCAGAGTTCGGTAGGCACTGAGGATCTTTATCCCGGCTTTTTCCTGGGGCTCGACCAATTTGTCGTGAAAGAAGCGCTCCCATTCATCCATTTTTCCCTCAGCCACTTTGTAAACACGTACTTCAATTACGGGTTCTTTTTGATCGGCTGCTAAAGGATTGGAAAAGCTGCCAAATGCAAGGGTGATGCCCAAAAGAAGGAGTAGACTTTTTCGAGGGGAATGTATCATGGCTTGTCTCCTTTGTGGTTAATAACGAATAGCGATCTATCCTGCCAGTTCCCGCGAGTGGTGACTGCGCCGGTCGATTGACGTCAACGGGGACAGCCTGGATAGATCTGGCGCTGAACAAAGCCGACTTCGCGTGAATGGCGTCAATGCGAATTCCATTCGAAGCAAAGCCTGCGATGGATCAGTGTAGCCTGTGGCGAGAGCGGGAAGCAACCGGTCTCAGCCTGGCAGTAGGCCGCGGTGGCCGCCTGCCGCTGTCGGTTGCGATGGGCCCACCCGCCTACAGATCGCAACCATCGCCACGCCAGGCTGATACTTCCCACACGTGGCCTCTGGATCACCCGTGTCGCGTACCCGGGCGAATTTCCCTTGGTTGCGGAATGCAGGCTGCTGCACACGCTTGAATTGGGAGCGCATACGCAGTTCGTCGGAGAGATCCTCGACGACAAGGCTGACGAAGCGGTGCTTGGCGAAGATGGATTTCCCATCATGGAAAAGATGAGACCCATGTCCTTCTCACCGGGAGCCAACACGTACTATGGCGATGGAGTTGGCCAGCTTGTCGGGAAAGCATTCTCGATCGGCAAAGGGCTGATGTAGACGCTGATGTTCAGCCGTATGTATCGCGACAGTGCCGACAGCAGGCCCTTCAACGTGGTCGCCTCGTACCTGGGAGACGACGCCGGGAGGTTCGTCGCCGAAGTCGAGTCGATCGAGCTGTAAGTGAGACGGCCCCCGGCTTGAGGAATCGGGCTGGGGGCGTCCCTTTTGGGCCGAGTAGGCTGGCAGTTCCGGTCTGATGGACGTACGCGTGGCTGCGATCAGACAGAACACGTTGGCTGAACGCCAACCTGATGAAATAACGATTCCGTCACGCGTGTCACATAAACGATAATAGAGCACGCACGCCGGACATTGTGTCCGGCGATGGCATCAGACGATGGAGCGCGGGCGCAAACGAGAATGGAGTGCGTGCGTCACTGTTACGCACTTGAGGGGAAGACGCGGGGCCACTCGGGAGACAGCATCTACTGGCACTTCCTGTCTGTCAGGCTCGTCCGAAGCAACGGAGAGGCAGACAGGCAGATGTCTTTCTTGGAAGCCACAAGAAGCCCTCAGATGCCTCAGGGCGAACGTTGGCCACCAATTCGATCGAACAGAGCCATGCGACACAACAACCGGCAGACAGCGTTCTTGGGCTTTTCAGGGGCTAGCTCACCTGGGGGTGGCGATAATGGCGAGCGTCGATCCCAGGAGATGTACCACCGTCATAGCCGGCGTTTTGCCAAGACGAATCCGCTGACATGGATTTCACTGGCGCCTTCTTCCATCAGTTGCAATTCAGTGCGTCACCGTTGCGCACTTGCCCGCTGATTCGACCAACCGAAAACTGGCGGGAGGTGGCGGGAGGGCAACTGCGCAATCGCTCCGTGGGCGTCCAAGCCGATCGAACCGAGCCGTCATAGTTGAACGACAATAGCGGGCAGCCTTTTCCAGCCGGGTTCGGCTTCCTCCATACCGTCGTGGTAGGGTTCCCGTTGATCCCAGGCACTGGTGGTTTCAGCTGCCCGAATCGGAACAGAGGCGCCGTCATCCGTGTTACATTATCGCAATTGGACCACGCCGGACATTGTGTCCGGCGATTGTGTGAACGGAAGGGGAGCTAGCTGGCGTCAGCAGGAATGCTGCAAGTGCGTATCCGACACGCATTCCGGGGAAGATACGGGGGACACGCGAACCACGATGGGAACTTGCTACCGCCGTAATAGAATCAGCTCTGTTTGCCGCTAGTTGACGTCGCCGAAACTTCGAATTCGGTTCCCAGCCAGGCAATTGCCTCATCAAATAGCGTCTGCGGAGCCAACGTATAGTGCTTGTCCGACATTCGCCGGGGGGCATGTCCCAGGAATAGATCTTCAAGGCTGGCGTATTTCTGACTGTTGCGGAGCAACGATGCGGATGTCTTCTTCAGTGATTTCAACGGCTTGTTGATGCCCGTCTTTTGCCGGAGGCGATGATAGGCACTCCTCACGCTGTCAATCTTCTTCAGCTTGCCGTTGTCTCCAGCCTCTTCGTAGCACAAAGGTCTACCCCTCTCGTTCAGCAGCACTCTTCCGGATCTTTTGTTGCTGCGTGCCTGGCGAAGGAGACGCAGCGTCTCGGGCCAAAGCCGATAGCTGACTAGGGGCACGTTGTCAAAACCTCTGGTCTTTGAACGCCTGCGGGTGATCCGCCCCGCTTCCCAGTCCACCTCGGCCAAGTCCAGATCGGAGATGTCCTTTTGCGTCATCCCGCAGTTTAGCATCAAGAGGATGTGCAGCTTCGTTCGATCGATGGCTTCTTGCAGCAGCGTCGCGATTTCCTGCTTGGTATAGACGACGACAGTGGGCGAGTTTTCGCTGATCGTCAGTGCCTTCGATTTGCCATCCATGATTCGGGGCAAGGTAGGGATTGCTTCAATCTGCCACAACCACCGAATGAACGACTTCACGGATTTGAGTCGATCCGACGCCGTCGTCCGAGTCCATTTCTTGGCATCGACGTCTGCGAGTAATGCGACGCGGTAGCCGTTGAGATGCTTGCCGTTGATGTCGACGACGTTGGTTTCGCTCCCAATCCAATCTCGAAAGTGAGTCACGTGGAGCCGAAGTAAGTAGTTGCGTCCCGCCGAAAGCTCACCTGCCGCGACAGCCGCCGTCTTCTCTTCGAGGAATTGTTCCGAGTAGGTTCGTACCATCTGATCCTCTGACTCGGCCGATCGATGCATCACGTCCAAGCGATCTTGCCAAATCCTGAAGCGATCTTGGAGCAGATTGAAAGGCCCCTGAAGGAAGGCGAATTCCCTTGGATCGATCACCTGGCTGAACCCAGGGACGCTGCCTTCGGCGTTTTCCATGAACTCCCGAGTAGCCGCCATGTATTTCTCGTAGCCGGGCAACTGCTGGACCCAATCGGGCGGCTCAGGTTCCCTATCCAGTGCCTCGATGGCCTCGGTAAGCCCAGGCGGCCAATCGGCACGATCAAACTGGCCCTCGAAGGTATCCTCGCGAGTGATGGGCTTTGGCTTGGAGGCGGCGAAGCGGTTTCGCAGGCGTTGGAGCTTTGCCAGGGCCGTATCGGCCATCTGTTCCTCGCCGGGGTGTTTGCGGCACCAAGTCAGAACCGATTCCCATTCACGGATGGCCCGCTCATACTCAGCCTGATGGGGTTTCGGCAACGCAGCATCGATCCGCAGCTTTTTCTTCTCCCAAGCGGCCCACGCTGCCTCGTAGGCATCGCGGTCGCTCTTGCCTCTGCCTGCTGAGAAGTAGTAGGATTTCCCTTTGTATTTCTTTTTCCAGCGACCGGGGCGATTGCCCGATCCGGGCTGCCAAGTTAGTTTGAATTTACGTGGCATTGCGGGGCTCCTGGGTGTGGTCGGCGATACCGCTAGTGATACTTATTCTACCAAATAATGGCAAAAAATCGGTATCACATCGGAGAATTGAGCCCTGTTTACCTAAGTTTTTTGCTAGTACGCTACACTGGCAGCGTGCAGTACGAATCGTCCGGAATCGTGATCAGTCAAGCGGGAGCCACTCGATTCCCGATGGCGTTGCCCGGAATCGCTTGCCCCGGATGCTGGAACCGCTGCCCTCTTCGTAGTAGACGATCAATACCGTTCCGTCTTTCAGGTTCACCATCGAAGGGTACGCGCCTCCGACTGTGTCGACCTGGACGTTCTCGCTCCATGTCTTGCACTCGTCCAGACTGTAATGCAGGCTGGTCGACGGTACGCGGTGGGCCAGCAGGATGATGTTGTCGCGCGTGCGCAGGAAGTAGGGGCAATGGCCGGCAAAACCGATCGGCTCCGAGACGCTCCACGTCTTGCCGCGGTCTTTCGAAATGGTGAAGCACATATGGGGCCGTTGGGCGGCGTACAGGGTTCCGTCTTTCAACTCGATAACGTCCGTTTCGGCGTCCAGTCGAATTCCCCCGTTGTCGATGTCGATCACATCGCTCCACGTTTTGCCCTCGTCGTCGCTGATCGCGACCGCGCCGGCGGCCGACTGCTTCGTTTCCCGATACAGTCCCAGAATCAACCGACCGTCCGACAGTTCGCGGATCGGAGCGCTACAGTACGCGCCTTCTGCGATCTGTCGCGGCTCGGACCAGGTCTTGCCCAAATCATCAGAGGTGACCATCCAACTGCCTAGGCCGATCCAACGCTTCCCCGGCTCGTCGGTCTTTCGCAACGAGAAGAAGTTGCAGATCAATTGACCGTTGCTCAATTGCACAATTGACGGATCGCGGTCGTCATCCGGGCCATCGTACAGCACCTTCGCATCGCTCCACGTCCGGCCTTCGTCGCTGGACAGGCAATAGCTGACACGGCCGCCTTTGGGCAATTGCTCGTTCGGTAGCGCCACGTGGCCGTAGCCGGCATAGAACACGGCCATCAGCCGCCCGTCGCTTAACCGGCATACGTCGGGAAACGCTTCATAAGCACCGGCTCCTGCGTCCGTGCAAACGTGGACATACGGCTTTGGCGGGATTCGCAGCTCGCTGGTCGTCGCCCGCCCCTGCCCCGTTACGACGATGTCCTTGACGTGTGCCAGACCTTGATTTGCATAGAAGCCGATTCGTCCGCCCTTCAGCGTCGGTTCTTTCGCCTCGTAGAGCAACTGCCCATTCAATGAGACCTTCAGCGTATCGCCGACGCATTCGAGTTGTCCCTCGTGCCATTCTCCCGCCGGTTTCTTCAGACCACCGACTCGTTTGATTTCGGTCCACGAGACGCTCGGGTCGGACCGAACGAGGATGGCCTGAGCTCGATCGAAATGGACGTAGCAATAGGTCGCGGCGTCCACGGCGCGCACGATAAACCCACACGCCAGCACCCCGCGCTCTGCAGGTTCCACCAGGAATTTCGCCCGCAGTGCCACGTCATCCCATTCCATCGGCTTGAAGATCGCCCGTGACATCTTCTGCCGACCGTCGAAAACCAGCTCGCCGTCACAAATTGAGGCTGTGTTTTCCAGGAACACCCAATTGTCGGCCGCTCCTTCTGCCGACAAGTCGATGGACACTTCTTCCGCAAAGGCGTGTTCCGGCTGAAGACACGTGGAAGCGACGGGTAAACAACATAGCATGAAGAGACAGGTTGACTTCATTGAACGTCCTCCGTTGGATCAAGACAATCATGTTTGGCAGGTAATGCGTAGGCCTCCTTCGTTCAGTCGACAGCGAATGGTTGGCTGGTTTTTAGCTTTCCGAGTTGCACAGGAGTCCCTTTCGCTTCGTAGTTGACGATCGCGTTGAACGACGTCCCGTCGGTCCGAGTCACTCTTACGCCGACGGCATTTGCAGTATCGCCATTAGCCTTGCGCACTGCCATTTGTTCGATCTGTCGAACATCGGGCGAGAAAGCGGCAACGAAGTCGGTCTGCTTCACGTCCTTACGGCGGACCATCAGGACCGGTACGCCGGTCTTCCGCTCTTTTGCCGAGGCAGAAAAGGCAGCACGCACCGCGAACACCATCACCTCGGTGCCGCGTTCGCCAGCCATGAGCATTTCGCCTTTTGCCTGCCGCCATGTCTTTTCGGTATCTGCCACGTAGTAGCCCGTGGACTTCAGATCGCGGCCGAAGTTGACTCCGTGCGCCGAATCGCCGGGCTTGTTTGTGAACGAGCCGGTTCGGTGCTTGAGGGGCAGGTCGACGGCATCGGCCACATTTTTTTCGGTCTGGTTGCCGCCGGCATAGCGAAGGCACCAGTCGACAGTACGCGACTCGTTGCTTTCGACGCGGTCGATTGCCAGAACCGTTTCGTCAACCAGGGCAAATGTTCGTGTAATCGTCGAGCCTGGATAGTGCCCGTCGCTGCGTGTTTGGACAAACTGTGCCGGACCTTCGACGTCGTGAGCGATCACGTCGGCCGGTACGGGTTTCTGCAGTCCTTCGTTAACAATGATGATGCTCTGGCCGAGCGAGCTGTGCGAGTAGTTGCCGCCTCCGATGCGGTGCAACGGGTTGCGCTCGCGAGCGTTGATGCGGAAACAGCAGCGATCCGGTGCGCCGCGATGAATCTGCTTGCCCCAGTTCATCGACACTTCGAGTTCTTTCCAGCGGAGCGAGGTAACACCGGTACTCAGATGCACGCCGTCGGTCTTCCGTGCGACGCCGCCCGCCGCTCTTCCCTTGAAGCGGTGTTCGTCGATGTAGCCGCGGATCGAATCGCGAAACGGCTTGCCGATGGCGTCGGCCGCCGGACTGCGCGTGATCAAGTACAGGCGATCGTCGTAGAGGTCGACGCCCACCTGGTGGAGTAATTCGGTGGCGTAGAGCACCGGTCGAAGGGCCGGAGTGTGGTAGTGACCTTCGCCGGCCAAGCCGTCGTCGTCGAAGTCCCATTTGATCTCGTTCAGTAGCCCGTAGTCCGACGAGTAGGCAAACGATACTAGCGGCCAGTTTCTCGCTGCCAGGCCGCCATAGAGGATCGCATAATTGACCACGTCTTGCTGATTGCCAAGGCCAAATGTGTGATTCCGCATGTGAATAGCAGCCGGCAAGATGAAATCGTCGATAATCTGTTGACGGTCCTGCGACTTCATATCGGCGGCCAATAGGTCGAAATCGTTGAACATGCCGTGTCGCTGGTACAGATACGGCGGTCGCATGCCGCCCGTGCTCCAGCCGAGCCTGAGCGTGTTGACCGCGAACAGTCCGTGCGAAATGGTAGTAATCTCTTCCCGCTCCCATTTCTCCCTCATGCGCGGGAAATGGCCTGCGGCTGCTTTGAGTAATGCAGTTCCTTTGTCCAGGTACTGTGCGTCACGCGTGAAGTCGTACAGGAAGGCGGCCGCCGTCAGGCCCGCAATGTATCGTTGGCCGGGTTCGTTATCCCCCCACGCATATAGACCGACGCCACGGCGTATTTCCAGTTCGTTGCCGACGCTATCTTGCAGGTCTCGCGGACGAACCGTCGCGGCCGACCGCCTGGCGGCTTCTCGGTGCCGCTCTTGAAACCCAGTCACCGTTTCCGGCAGATCCTTGCGTCGCGGCAGCAGTGGAAAACGGAGCTTGTTGTCGGGGATGGGAACCGTCACCGTCAGCGGGATGGGGTCCGAACTGCGTAAGATCGTCACTTGCGAGTCGTCATGCCCCGCGGCCTCGGCCAGAGCTAGAAACCGCTCGCAATACAGCGGTGGGCTCTTGGCCGCCACCGCGGCAGGCAGGCCGATCGTCGCTTCGACCACTCTGGTCTCGCCCGGCCCCAGGTCAACTGTGTCCGCTGCAAGCTCTCCTGTTGCGTGCGTCACGTCCATTGGCACCAACTTCAGTGTGGCCGCGATCGGCTCGCGAAGGCGATTGGTTACGCGCAACGGATAGCGAAACGCAAGCCCCTCGCGTCGGTTCGATGTGTATGGCGATTCGCGTTGATCCCAGTCCAAATCAACGGCCTTCTTCACGAAGCGAATCGGTCCGATCCAAGTCCGACGGCCGGGCGGCTGAATCTTGCGATGCGATTCCGACACGAAGCTCGCAATCCGCAGACCGCGCAGCGTGGGATCGGCTTCATCGAGACCCTTGTAGGCACCGGCTTCTTTGATCTCCTCGGGACGCTGCAAATCCATCCAAGCGCTCTCCCAGTCGAACGCGTCTCGCGACTTGCAGTACAAGTACCAGTGAGACAGAAGGCCTGGCTTGGGATAGTTCTCCAGTGAGACCTGCAACGTCGAGCGGCCATCCGCTCGGACGTCAATCTTGATCAAATCAAACTGGTGGGGTTCGATGCCCATTTTCTTCAGATTGATTCTCCCCGAGAACCGTACGTCCGCCCGAAACGCCGTTGCATTGTCACGCCCTTCGGGAACCGTTCGCAGATCGCCTTCCGTAGTCTCGAATACGCCGGGATCACTGGCGTCGGAAACCAGGCGCGAGAGCGATTGGCCGACGAGCGGGCGCTGTGTCACAGCCACCGTAGCACAAATCAGCACCAATCCGCTGACACACTTCCTGATCGAATTCCGCCAAGACATCATGGTCACCTTTGCAGAGTCATGGTACCTTGCCGCGTACGGGTCTAAAGCTGATGATAACCGCGATCCTATCCGCCATGCTACATAGGAGCGACCAAAAGATGAGCCGATACGTAATCTTTGCCGTGATAGCGTCAACGATCGTCTGGGGCGCAATATCCGCATGGTGTGGCGAGCCGGCACCTATGGCGGATGACCAACCTGACGATCCCCATGTATTTGTCAACGTACGTAACTTCGCCCATTTGGTGAACGACGACGACTGGTCGCTGGCAATCCAGGCGGCGATCGACCATGTGTGCAAAGACAATGGTTTCGATGCCGGCGGCACTGTGCTGCTTCCTGCTGGGACGTATCGAATTGATCGACCGATCGTTGTGGGCAACAAACCCGCGCACTGGGGTTTGCGGCTGTCGGGCTACGGCGCAACGATGGTGGGGACTCCCGAGTTGGACAAGCAGCCGTTGCCCGATCCCGAGCCGGAAGCGAAGGACAAAGGCGTACCGATGCTGGTGCTGAAGGCGCCGGAAGGAATCGAAGGGGCCGGGTACTGCATCGAGGGCTTGCGGCTGACGCGCGAGCGCGAGCCTGGATCCTCGGTCACGGGTGTGGGGATTTCCGTCCCGTACAAGGAAGTGCCAAAAGGCACCACGATCCGCAACGTGAAGGTCCACGGCCAGAAGGTCGGCGTTCACGTCAAGTTCGCCTGGCAGATCTATTTCACGGACTGCATCTTTCGCGGCAACGAAACGGGCATGATCATCCAGTGCCACGGCAATAACATCGGCATCACGAACTGCATTTTCCGCCGCAACCACCATCACGGCTTGGTGATCGGCCCGGACCGCGGGCAGACTGCGTCGAATGCGCAGCACATCTTGAACTCCATCTTCGAGGCTAACAAGGGCTACGGCATTCTACTGCTCACCAGTGGGCAGACCATGATCACGGGCAACTACTTCGAGGCGAACGGAAACGATATCGGCGCGATGAGTGCTTGGCAAACGACGATCGACACTAATTTTTTCTGGGGCAGCTACGGCCATGGATGGGAAGTCAATCCGTACTCCGACAGCGCGAACATTGTCGTGGGAAAGGCGCGCAGCCTGCAACTTCGCAACAACCAGTACAGCCAAGTCACCGCTTGGTTCTGCCGCAAAGAAGGTACGAAACGGTGGGAATATGCACCGCGAGCAAGAGGCCCGCATGGCGTCAGCGAGCACAAGCCAAGGCTGCCTGAGAAGCAGCCAGGGTACGAGTATCGAGAACTGCCTTGCCCCATCCTGGTTGTCGGCACGGTCTGGGACGACGGCAATGTGTTCGACGCGCTGCCGCTGGTCCACCACAAAGCCGCCATCCGCCAGCCGCGAGTGGTCAGGGATAGTGGGCTGCAATACTACGAGTACGATGCCGACACGAACGAGTTTGTGGTCAAGAGTCTGCTGCCAAAGTTAGGCAAGGAAGAAACGCCCGAACCGCGTTGAGGTAGAAAATGAAACATCCGCTCGTCCAGATACTATTGATCATAGCCCTGCCGCTCGCGTCTGCTTGGCCCGCAAACGCGTCGGTGCCCGTCTCCGTCAAGTCGGTCAGCGGCCGCGCGGTTGTTTTGTCCGATCTGACGGAGGTGGAACTTGGTACGGTGCTGGAAGTTCGCAGCGGCGAGGATCTGCTTGGCTTTCTGTCGGCGCGGCAGGATGAAGATGGCAGCTTGCGTGTCGAGGTGATCGCAGGTCGAGTTGTCGTGGGTGCCGAGGCAATTCCTGTCCAGCGGCCCCAATCGCGGGTTGGCTTCCTGGGTGGCGATGAAGCTGCGCGGGTGAAGGCAGAACTCCAAGTGCTTTGCCCTGATCGGGTCAGTAAGCTCGACAGCGTCGAACAACTTGATCCCAAACAACTCGACGCGGTGGTGATCACCTCGACCGTTCCCGAGGAACCAGTACGGGAATTCGTCCGCCAAGGACGAACCGCCATCGTGGACTCGACGACATACGCGGCGTGGTCGGGCGGCACGCCAGGAGAGGTCATTTCCGAGGAGCCCTTGCGCGTCGAAGTGGCTGCTGCGAGCAACGCCACCCGCGGCGTGGCAATCGGTCAGGCGTACGATTGCTACGGGCGGGAAGACGGCTTCCACGTGTGTCGGTACCTGAAAGAAGTGCAAGAGAATGATCGCGTGTTGCTGCGGCTTGTGGGCGACGGTCACCCGGTTGCTATCGAGCATACCGTGGGACGCGGTAGATTGCTGGCGTTGGACCTGCTCTCGCGCAACCGCGAACCGGGACACGATCCGGGTTCGGTATTGAAGTGGCTGCTGCCGGCGAATGTACTGAACGGCAGCGTACGTTATGTGCGAGCGTTGTCAGAACGAGTCGACTACGACGCGTATATGAAGGCGCAAGAAACGGTAGCCGAGCGAATGCACGGCAATTGGGTCCGAGAGAAAGCGGGCGTGGACTCTGGTGGGAAGACGATTTGGCGTTTCCGCATGGGGCCGCCGGATCGGCCCACGTTTTGCTTCGACGGCGCCCTGCACGGCGGCGAATGGCTCAATCCCCACCTTCTTCTGGACTTCATCGAGTACTTGTCCGATCCGGCCGAAGACGACTACAAGACGCGCTGGGTGCTGCGCAACTTCACGATCGCGGTGATCCCCATGCTCAGCGGTTCGATGCAGCAGGAAAGTACGGCCGGTTGTGATCTGAACCGCAATTTCGACTTCCGCTGGGAGGACTACACCAAGGGCACTGGCTGGCGTGAAGGGCGGGCTTTGAAGCTGCGTGGCCCGGCGCCATTCTCCGAGCCGGAGGCACGGGTGGTGCGGGACTACGTTTGGAACAACCCGGTCATCGGTCGGATCGACATGCACATGCACGGCATCCAACACGGGGCGATGTTCATTTACGCCGATGAGACGGCTGATCCGGACCAGTCCACTTTCGACGCCACCACTGCAATCATCGACGCGAATCTCCGGGACCGTTTCCTTTGGAAGGGGCCGACGCAATTGATTTTTCGCCGAGCCGTTCACGGCGGCCGTGTCCTGCCGTTCTCGACAAACTGGGCTGCCTATCAAGGACTGTGGGCTGTGTCGACCGAGTTGGTTGGAGGCGCCGATCACAGTCTGCAGGAGAAGGAACTCGGGTTCGAGGGGCTGCTGGCCTTGATGTATGCGGTGGGCGTAGACCATGTCGCAGGCAAACGACGGTGGCTCGGATACCCACGCACGGGATTTGCCCGGCCGGGTGGGTACAAGGATGCCGCTGCGCTAGTGTTCACCCACGATGACAAGCAAACGATCGCCTACCGGACCAACCGCGGTTCCGGCAGGTTGCGTCTGCCCCTGCCCAGCGACGACTGCCGGCTGTACGACGAAGCCGGACAACTGGTATCGTGGACCGCCACTGGTGATCACTGCATCGTGTCGATGGGACTGAACCGTCACTTCTTCGAGTGCGGCGCAGCCTCACGGCAAGACGTCTTGGACGCTCTGAAGCAATCCACGTTTGAACAGAATGACTGAGTGCTACGAGAACTCTTTGGCCGCCTGAGTCGTCTGTACTGATGAAGGTGTGCAGTCGTAACTGACGCCAGAATAAGGAGTTGATTGATGCTCGGGCAACAGACGACACGGCGTTGGCTGATGAGGCCAATTATCCCCTTATTGTTCCTATTCCCATTGATTAGCGGGTACCAGAACGCCGCGTTGGCCGAGACGGCACGCCCTCCCACGGCCGATCTCGCGGCCCTGCGGGCTCTCGGAGCGGAGGTTGCTGAAAGGGATGGAAAACCGTATCAAGTCAATCTCTCGGATCGAACGGATCTCGCAGCACTGGAGCTGGTCGGTGAACTGCGCGATCTGAAAGTGCTCTACCTTGTCCACTGCCGACAACTCACCGACGAACATCTGATGGTTTGTCGAAAGCTGCGGAAGCTCAGGAAGCTGTATTTGCCAGCGCAAATCGGCGATGCAGGAATGCGACATCTGGACGTGTTGACGAAATTGCAGGTTTTGCATCTGGCCGACGCGCAGATTACCGATCGTGGATTGTCCTACATCAAGGAAATGTCCCGCCTCAAAGAACTATCGTTGTGGCGATGCCAGCAAATCTCCGATGCCGGGCTGGAACATCTGAAGGTGCTCAACGGGCTCCGCTCGCTCGACCTGCGCCGTTGCCCGCAATTGACCGATCGAGGGCTGGAGCACATAAAGGGGTTGACGCGTCTTGAACATCTGGATTTCAGCGTCGTGCCCGAGATCACGACCGCCGGTTTGCAGCACATCCAAGGGTTGACCGGCTTGAAGAGGTTGGGGGCGACGCGAACCGGCATCAGGGATCTGGCGCCGCTGAAACATCTGACCCAACTCGAATCATTGAGCGTCCCCGAAGAGATCGACGACGCGCAGATCGCGCACCTCGAAACACTGACGAACTTGAACTGCCTCATTCTTGAGTGCACGCAAATCACTGACGACGCCGTGGCACATCTGCGAAACATGACCCGGCTGGAGCGTTTGGACATCCACAAGACGAAAGTCAGCGATGCCAGCATCACGTACCTAATGGGACTCACCAAACTCCGCTACCTTCAACTTCAAGGGACGAAGGTAACCGACAACGGCCTTCTCCAGCTCAAAGCGGCACTTCCCAAGTGCGAGATCATTCCTCCCGATCATCCAGCGGGATAAGCCGAGTCGTGCATGGTACGCCGAACCTTTACGGTGGTTCCGCGGCATACTGTTCAATGAGCCAGCGACTATTGACTACCTTCTCCACCAGATCCAGCGGAAGGTAGAAATACTGGCTGGCGGCCTCGTAGCCGACGCACGAGTTGAGTTGGGCTAGAGTGAACATCTCACGGGCTACGGCCATCTCGTCCTGCAGCACACGGCGGACATCGTCCAAGTACTCTGCGCGAGCGGCTGACGAAAGCGGTTTCTCGGTGTCCGCCAACGCGTCCCGAAGCACGACGAAGCGGGTCTGGTTGGCGACGCTTTGGAAGTACAGCCGTGCCGCGCGGGCAAAGACGAGTTCTGCCTCGGTGTCGGTACGTCGCTCGGCAGGCGCGTTCTGCACCGCGACCTTCAATTTGGCTAATCCCTTCTCCCACGCGGCGGCCGTTTTTTCGAACTGCGCAGCGAAAACGTCGGGTGGATACGCGCCACGCCAACTCGTCAGATCATCGTAGGGAAAGCCGACCATCGTCGCCTGCCAACCCGTCTTGCTCGGATAGAGTAGGTTCGCAGGCCCCAGTTGCACCGGGGCCAGATACAACACGCGGATGTGATACGGGTACTCGGAGAATGCCTTGCTGAACGCCGTCCAAGCTTTCCTAGCATGCGGAGCGCCGTCAGGGCCAAAGCAATCGAGAGCTACCGCGTCCAGTGCCTCGTCGACCGACGGTGTCGGGGTGCGGCTGACGCAATCGGCGATCTTGAGATTCGGCGACGGGTATCCGCCCAGGCTCCAGGAGAGCATCATTCCGTCGACACCACTCTGCGTGAGGTTATGGCAGTGTTCCGCCACCAGATCCAATACGGGCAGGTACGGCAGAGACGACAGCTCCCAGGAAGTGTTCAATTGGACTTTGGCAACGGTCCCTAGTCCAGCCTTCCTGGCCAGGGCCCAATGATTCGTAGCGCGCGGACCGGGGCCAACGGCTGAAACCGAGTACTCGCCGACCGTCGTGGGTACGCCTCCGCGTTCGATTGGTTTCGACCATTCGCTGACCGACATCAGCCAAACGGATTTAGGCAAGCGAGGTATGATCTCGTCGGCCTTGCGATTCCCGAACCAGCCCCAATCCCAGGCGATCACCTTGGCATCGGGATTGCCCTGTTGGACACCTTCGGCGATCGTGGCGTTCACTTCGGCGATGATCTCGGCAGCCGTACGCTTTCCGCACCGAGGGCACTGCGCATGCCGCCCGCCCCAAGCACAGTTCGTTTGGTTTTCCGACGCAGTGATCGTGAACACTCCGGCCAGATCCGGCACGTGGCTGAACAGGTGAGCCAGCGCGTCGCGCATCCAGTTGCGCACGACCGGGTGAGAGGTACACAGGCAAACGTCGTTGCCGCCGCGCACACCGGCCAACTCGGGGCGATCGTGGAAGAACGCAGGCGGCATGGCACGCGGCTCGTTGATGTACAGGTACACGCCGATTCCGTACCGTTTCGAGCGATCTACCAGCTTCCGCAGATTCGCCTGCCGAGTCTCCCAGTCCTGGCCAAACTCGGGAAACTGGTCGCCGCCAGGCGCCAATTGCCGCAGGACGCCGTACAGCCAGACGCCGTTGACGCCAACTTCGGCCAGTCGCTGCAGGAGTCCCTCGGGATACATGTCGACGTTCGGGTCCAACAGCGGGTCGCCGTAGATTTTCAGGTACGAGCATACGAATCGAGGAGTCGATCGAGGACGGTTCGAGAGAGCGGTCGTTGGGCGCGTGTTACTTAAGCGGCGGACAAACTCGAATCGCGGCTCACCCGGCTGATCAATCTCCTCGCCGAACTGTTCTTCGACAGTGCGCTTGATCTCTGCAGCCCGCCGTTGCACCTCGGGGCTTGGCGGCTCGTAGTGCAACGGCTCGCAGGCAGGTTTGAATCCGCCCAGGATAACCCAATTCGCGTGCTCTTCCACGCGGAGGAAGTTAGCCAACTCTTCGGGTGTGGTGGACAACAGCGCCGCAAGTTGCTCGGCCGATGCGACGTGCCAGTTGCGGCGGCACATGGTCATCCAGAAATAGCCCCGAGTCTTCTGCTCAGCGGGGATGGCAATGGCTGGTGGCAGTCCCATCGACTCGGCCACCGCCGTGATGTTGTCGACCGATGTGTCGAGAACCTCCGCGATTCT